>Ga0304730_1000819_pt1 | contig 25390 bp, 21 predicted proteins | sample M_130628_MF_Meta_FD_190474 | JGI IMG/M metagenome (GOLD analysis project Ga0304730, IMG submission 190474) | Freshwater microbial communities from Lake Montjoie, Canada to study carbon cycling - M_130628_MF_MetaG (v2) (version 2) | ecosystem: Environmental > Aquatic > Freshwater > Lake | place...
GGATCGATCCTGTCTCGATTGCACGGTCCGGTGGATCCGGCCGTGCCGCCCGCTGTCGACCTGTCGATGAAGATGGCAAACCTGCCGTACAACCTCCCCGGTGCCGGATTTCTGGGCACAACGCACACGCCGTTCAAACCATCCGGCGACGCGTTGAACGACATGGTGCTGAAGGGGGTCGAGCCAGGTCGGCTCGCGGATCGTGGAGCGTTGCTGGGAAGCCTTGATCGATTCAGACGCAAGGTGGATCAGCAGGCGGTTGCGACCGACGACGCTTTTGTGCAACGGGCCCTCGGCATTCTAAGCTCCAGCCGGCTCGTCGAGGCACTCGATCTGTCGCGCGAAGATCCGCGTGTGCGTGAACGCTACGGCCAGGACGATCCGAATGTGCTGCCGTATTCGTTCCAGGGGTACCAGGCGCTCATGTCGAAGTTTCTGACGGCCCGCCGACTGGTTGAGGCCGGTGCAAGGTGCGTCACGGTCGCCTTCGCCGACTTCGACTGGCACGGAAACAATTTCGTGAATGGGCGGAAAGTGATTCCGCTGCTGGATCAGGGGTTGGCAGCCCTGGTCTCGGACCTGCACGAACGTGGTCTGGATCTAGACGTTTCGGTGATCGTGTGGGGCGAATTCAGCCGCTCGCCGAAGATCAACAAAGATGCCGGTCGCGATCACTGGCCCCGCGTCAACTTCGCGATGCTGGCCGGCGGCGGCATGCGGACCGGCCAGGTGATCGGCGAAACCAATCGTCTGGGTGAGGAAGCCATCCTGCGGCCGATCCGCTATTCCGATGTCTTTGCGACGCTCTATCACAACCTGGGCATCGATGTCGCCAGCACCACGATCCCCGATCTGAACGGTCGCCCGCAGTTTCTTGCGGAAACGCACGAGCCGATCAGGGAATTGATCTAGAGAAACGGTCCCCGTTCGTCACATCTTGCCGTGCTGCGGGCCGCATTGCTGCCCTCGACGACGAAAAGTCGTGTTTCCACCGGAGGCAAAATAGCGTATCTCCTCCCGCCCTCATCAGCGGGTTCATACAGGAGATATCGTGATGATCAAGAGATTCCAGCGAAGGACCGGTCGGTTTCCGTCTGTGATCACCATCGCATCGGTCGTGGTGGTTGCGACCCTGACGCATGCAGGCCCGCCCACGCTCAGCACCAATCCGGGGAACCATGCGGTGTTTCCGGCGAAAGGGCAGAGCCCCGAACAACAGGCCGCGGACCAAGCCGCTGCCTACGACTGGGCCAGCCGGCAAACCGGCTGGGATCCCTATCAGGCCAAAGCACAGTTGGATCAACAGAGCCACGCCGCTGCTTCGTCGGCCGGTGCCGCCATGGGTGGTGCCGTGAAAGGTGGCGCGGGCGGCGCCATCATGGGCGTTGCCATCGGTGCGATTGCCGGCGACGCAGGCAAGGGCGCAGCCATCGGCGCCACGGCCGGTGGGATGACCGGCGGCATGCGGTCGCGGCGGGCCGTGAAGGAGGCAGGGGGCTCGGCCAATGCGGCCGTGGCAGCCTACCAGCAGCAGTTCTCGCTCTGGGACAGGAACTTCGTGGCGGCCATGGAGGGGATGGGTTACTCGGTGAGGTAAGGCCGAGCAAGCGATCGTTCTTCAATGTGGCGTCCGATGTTTCGCACTCATGAACGTAATCAGTATTCAAGGGAGTGGATGAATGATGAATCAAACGATCAGGATCGTGATGTTGACTCTGGTAGCCAATCTGGCGTTATCTGGCGGCGCACGAGCCGAGCAGACGTGGCTCTGTGCGGTGTCTGCGGCCGTGGCTGTGGATGAAGACGGCACGGTGGGCCCGCCCGATCTGGGCGACCGGGAACGCCCCACGTTTTTTCGCGTGGACGCCGCCAAAAAAGAATTGACGCTGCTGGCGCCGGCGTCGCGTCGTGGCGAGGTTACGAAGATCGACATGGTCCATGAGTCTGAGAGCGTGCGGGTTTTTTCTGGGATTGAGCACGGCCGTAGCTTGAATCTGATCATCAACGCCGAGGGCCGCATGAGCCTGTCTGTGCTCGGCGACGGTGTGGTCTGGTCCGTTTTTGGCCACGTGCTGCCAGAAGGCGAATTGAACGTCTCTTCGGAGGGCGAGGCGACGGCAGTGTCAGAAGACGAGCCGAAGGGAACGGCCGAGAACGAGTCGAAGGTGTCTACGGAGGGCGAGTCAAAAGCAGCCCTAGAGGATGCGGCGAAGAAGTAGAGCCTTGAATTCGATGTGTCGCACGATCCTCTCGGGAGCAACCCAGTCATGAACGAAGTGCCGCCGGTCTTTGAACACATTCTCGCCCTGCCGATGCCGCTGCTGATCGCATTCGTGCTGTCGTTCTGGTCGCTGTTCGCTGTCTTCGTCCACAAGGTGCTCGTGCCTTGGATCACCGGACGCGACGGGCAGAAGCTTGGACACTTGGAGGCAGAAGTGCCGGCCCAGATTGGATTGGCGTTTGGCCTGCTGATCTCATTCATCGCCATTCCGGTCTGGGACCAGCACAGCCATGCCGAGGATTCAGCTCGGGCCGAGTCGGCCGCGTATCGCGAGATGCTGTTGAGCCTCGACGAAAGCGACGAGAGCACGCAGGCGGTGATCGGCCCGGCGGTGCACGGGGCAATCCACTATCTCGCGTACGACGAGTGGCCGCAGATGGCCCGTCTGCGATCGCCACGGCTAGCCGCCCAGCCGATCCGCACGCTGCGCACGGCGATCAGATCGCTCCCGGAGAGTCCGCTCCGCGGAGAACTCAGCGACCTGTTCCACCAGGCCTCTGAGGCCCGCGACACGCGACTCCGCATCGCCGCGACGCGGCCGCCCCCGGCCAGGTGGACGATCGTCGGTGTGCTGGCGATCCTGACGCTTCTGGGTGTCGGACTCATCCATACCGAATCCTACCGGGCTCGTCGCATCGCTTTGGGCATGGTCGCGGTCGGAATCTCCTGCTGCTTCGTGATCCTGCTTGCCTACACCAGGCCCTACATCGGTCAGTTCCGCGTCAAACCGGCCGACTTGGTCGTGCTGGCTGAAGAGGTGTCCGCCAACGGGTCCATCGCGATGCAGCCCGATGGAATCAGGCGGTAGCGAGGCTACTTCCTGGCACCGCTCCCCTGGCTTCTTCCCGGTTGATCACGCTGGAGCGTGCCGCTGCCGAACGGCTGGTTCCGGCTGCTCGAGCCATCCGACCTGTTCGTGATCGTGCCATTCCCGAACTTCTGCGTGTGGCCGGTCACCGTCTGACCATTGCGGCCGCGCTCCGTCGTGATCGTGCCCGAACCGAACGGCCTTGTTTCGCTGGTCGTGCCGTCCGACCAGCGGGTGACCGTGCCGGAACCGAACTTCTGGGTGTGGCCAGTCACCGTTTTCCCATCCCGTCCCCGCTCGGTCGTGATTGAACCAGAGCCAAACGGCCTCGTCTGGCTACTCGTGCCGTCGGACCGATGTGTGATGGTGCCGGAGCCGAATGTGTTCGTCGTGCCGGAGCGGGGCTGCGTCATGCCCGCCCGAGGCGGTGTGGGCTCCGCGGCGACCGTCTGGCCCACCGTGAGTCCCGCCAGCATGCAGACACAAACCATGAGTCGCTGAGGCAATCGCAACGGGCTTCGCATCACGAACTCCTCGGAGGTGCGGTGAAAAACGTGTCCGGGGGAAGTATAGCAATCCCGAGGGGGTTTGACGCTGCCGGACGCGAACCGCAGCCGACTCGTATGATTCGCGGCGTCGTCCCTTGGAAATTGTCGATCGGCGCCCGCACTTGGACAGCCCCCATGCACGAGATCTTCGAACACACCGCCGACCTCGGACTGCGGCTGACCTCGCCAACGCTGGAAGGGCTGATGGCAGAAGCCGCCCGCGGCCTCTTCGAGATCATCGCCGGCGACCTCTCTCAGATCCGGATTCAGCCCGACAGCGACGAGCAGTTTCGCGTCTCCGGCACCGACCCCACCTGGCTGCTCCTCGACTGGATCAGTGAACTGCATGCCGCTTTTGAACTGCGGCGGATGCTGTTTCGCTCGTTCGATGTGACGATCGATGCCACCGGGCTTCATGCCACCGCCCACGGCGAGCGGTATGACCCGGCCCGGCACACGCTCGCCCACGAGATCAAAGCGATTACACAGCACGAACTCTCCGTCGTCGAAACGGCCACGGGCTGGAATGCCACGCTGATCGTGGACATATAGCCCCGCAGTCTGCTTGTTCCCTAGACGGCTGCCGTCTGATGGTCTGACAGTCTCCCCGAAAAAGCTGCACACATGGCTGATGCAACCCGCGACACTTCGTCCGACCGTGGCTTCGCAGGCCCACTGGAGCGGGTGGACGAATGCACCTGGCGGATCCCCAAGTCCTACAAATCGGGGATGCTCGTCGACGGTCTGATCTTTGCCGACGAACGGCTGATCCCACAGCTGCGGAGCGACCGGGCACCGGAGCAGGTGGCCAACGTCGCCTTCCTCCCCGGCATTCAGACGGCCAGTCTTGCCATGCCCGACATCCACTGGGGCTACGGCTTCTGCATCGGCGGCGTCTGCGCCACCGATCCTGCGAGCGGCGGCGTCGTCTCGCCCGGTGGTGTGGGCTACGACATCAACTGCGGCGTCCGACTGATGCGGACGAACCTCACGCTCGCCGACATTCAGCCGGTGCTCGTGCAACTCGTCAATCAGCTGCTGCGGGACGTGCCCGTCGGGGTGGGGCAGGGGGGCAGACACGTCTTTTCGCCTGCCGAACTCCGCATGCTCATGCAGGAGGGTGTGCCGTTTCTCGAACGTCGCGGGATGGCAACGGCCGCCGACGTCGCCCTGACGGAGGCCGAGGGCTGCATTCCCGACGCCCAACCGGAATTCGTGAGCGAGCGGGCACTGGCCCGCGGCAGCGACCAGTGCGGCACCGTGGGCGCCGGCAATCATTTTATCGAGGTGCAGGTGGTCGACCGCGTGGAAGACGCCGCAGCCGCCGCGGCCTTCGGCCTGCACGCCGGGCAGATCTGCGTGCTGATCCACTCAGGCTCCCGCGGCCTGGGCTATCAGGTCTGCGACGACTCGTTGCGGGCCCTTCGCGACGCCCCGGCGAAATACGGCCTGGATCTTCCCGATCGGCAGCTGGTCTGCGCACCGGTCGAGAGTCCGGAAGGGCGGCACTATCTTGGCGCCATGCGTGCTGCCGCGAACTACGCGTTCTGTAATCGGCAACTGCTGATGTGGCAGGTCCGCGAAGTGTTTGCCAGGGTGCTCGGCAAGCCCTGGCACGCCCTGGGCATGGAATTGCTCTATGACGTCGCCCACAACATGGCGAAGCTCGAGACACACACCGTCAACGACATTCAGAAGACCGTCTGCGTGCACCGTAAGGGGGCGACGCGGGCTTTTCCCGCCGGCCATCACGACATCCCGGATCGCTACCGTGACATGGGCCAGCCCGTGATCATTCCAGGCGACATGGGGCGGGCGAGTTGGGTGCTCCGCGGCGGTCCTCGGTCGATGGAACGCTCCTTCGGTACTACCTGCCACGGCGCCGGCCGCTGCCTGAGCCGTACGGCCGCCACGAAGATGGCCCGGGGGCGGAATATTCAGGACGAGCTCCTGCGGAGTGGTGTCATCGCCCGCTGCCGCAGCCGCGAGGGCCTCGCCGAGGAGCAGCCACTGGCCTATAAGGACGTCGACATCGTGGTCGACATCGTTCACCTCGCCGGCCTCTCGTTGAAGGTAGCCCGGCTCCGGCCACTGGGCGTGATCAAGGGGTAACGGGGCAGTTCACGCGCCGACCGCAGCGCTTTCCCGTCGCTTCACCGGCAGACCGTGCTCGCGGAGCAGTTCGACCACCCGCTCGTCCGGCACCTGCTCGAAGTGCCTGTAGAACTGCCCGATCGCCCAGAAGGCCTGCGGTTCGAGCAGGCATACCACCCGGTCGCACAACGGCCGAATGGCATCGATGCGGTCGGGCGCAGCCACGGGCACCGCCACGAGAATCTCCTTCGGACCGGCCGCCTGCACCGTCCGGAGGCTGGCGATCATCGTGGCACCCGTGGCAATGCCGTCATCAGTGACGATTACCGATCGACCCATGATCGGAGCCTGCGGCCGCACGGCGCGATACATTTTTCGTCGCCGTTCAATCTCTCCGAGCTGCCGCTGTCGCTCGGCCTCCACGTAGGCATCCCCCACGTCGGTCATGGCGCTGGCAAAATGATTGAGATAAACCTCGCCGCTCTCGGAGACGGCGCCGAGCGCCAGTTCGGGCTGATGCGGGGCGCGGAGTTTTCGGGAGAGCACGACATCGAGTTCGCATCCCAGCCCGCGGGCGAGCACCGCGGCGATCTCGACTCCTCCCCGGGGAATTGCCAGCACGAGTGGCTTCTCCATGATCATGCCGCGGAGCCGCTCCACCAGCATCCAGCCCGCCTCCTCGCGGTCGTTGAAAATACCGTGTTCGATCATGGCGTTTCCTCTCCGTTGGTTCGTGATCCAGTTCGTGTTCCTAGATGCCTCGCGATGTGATGCGACGTCACATGCCGCGACCTCATGCGCGAGCGTCATCAGAAGGCCTCTCCGCTCAGCCCTTCACTGCGGGGCGGTTCACTGCGAGACGGCATGGCATGGTGGTGCGGGTGGACGAGTTGCACGAATGCCGCCTGCGGCCCCTCTTCCCCATCCTCCTCGCTGTAGAACACCGCACTGCCGATGTCGATGAGCTGAAAGTCGTGATCGGACATCGCGTGTCGGTGGAAGTAGATCTCCCGGCCGTCGGGAGCCTCGATGAAGCCGTAGCCCTGACGCGGGAAGAACTGCGAGACATGCCCCTGCGGCCTGGTGGCATGCACCTTTTCGACTCCCCGCAGGCGACGCACGTGGTCCTCGAGCCGCCGCTGGGCCGCCGCGAAGGCATCCCGCATTGCCACGAACACGTCCTCGTGGGCATGGTCGAGATGATGGTCGCGGTTGACGATGATCTCGCCGCCGGGCACGCGGACATCGACGCGAACGGAATAGTGACGCCCCTCACGATGGTGCCTGTGTGGCTGCGCGATGACGACGTGGCACCCCGTGATCCGGTCGTAAAAGCTCTCGAGATGTTCGATGTGCTCGATCGCCGCGTCGCGGACGGCGTCGTCGATCGGGATGTCGTCGAAAGACACCTGAGCTTGGGTCTGCATGGCGGGCCGCTCCACAGGTTTCTGAAAACCTGAAAATTGGAAACCGGACAGAAAACCGGACAGACGCCACCGCGCTCCATGCGTCGAGTCGAGAGAGCCTATGCGTCGGCAGGCGACGGCGGAAAACTCACGGTCTCTTGCCGCGGTTTTCTTCCGACCTGCGCACAGGACACTCATGGCAGGCTCGTTTCCCTGCCTGCGGTGTGGGCGTGCATGCAGAAGCCCGGCTGGGACGCCAACAGATCTGTTGATCGTCTCATTCCGACGCGATCGACTCGAGCAGGTCGAGGCGGACGGCGCGGCGGGCAGGAATCCAGGCAGCCAGCGCCGTGACTGCCACCGCTGCAACAAGATTCACGATCACCACCGTCGGCCGTAGCGATGCCCGGATCGGGTGGCCGAGAAGCGGCTGGCTGGCGAACTGGATCAGGAGCGCCGTGAATATGCCCCCCACGGCGCCGATCAGGCCACCGGCCACGCCCAGAAGCACGCTTTCGATGAGAACCAGACGGGTCACCTGCCCGCGTGTCATGCCGATGGCCCGCAACAGTCCCAGCGTGCGGGTCTTCTCCAGCACGCTCATGGTTACGGTATTGGCCACGCCGAGGCTGCCGACCACGAAGCCAAGACCGAGGATCGCCCACAACGAATTGACCACGCCGCCCACGATCCCGTTGATGAACGCCTGCACATTTTCGAATGACCGAAGCAGCATGCCATGCGACTCGGCGATCTGGTGCAGGCTTTGGTAAAGCTCTGCCGCCCTGCCGGGTTCGGCCGTCACCAGCACGATGTCGGCGGCATCCAGGCCAAAGAGCCGCGACGCAGCCTCACGCCGGAGGAGCAATGAAGCGCCGCCGGACGTGTAGTCCACGACGAGCGCCGCGATTTTTACCTTGGTCTTACGGCCAAACACCTCCACCTCCACCTCGTCGCCGGGCTTGATACCGGCCCGGCGGGCCAACAGTGTTCCTGCCGCCGCCTCGCCGCGGTCGAGCGCCTGCCGTAGTTCGTCTGCGGTCGTTCCGACGGGGTCGATCGGCAGCGGTCTGTCGGCAGGGATGTCCCGTGCCACCACGACGCAGGCGCCACCGGCAACCCTGCCGGAGGCAACGCTGATTCCCTCGACCCGCTTCACGCCCGGCACCGAGCGGACCTGTTCCTCGGCCAGCCGCGCCTGTGGGCCGGAGGTGCTGAGGCCGCCGCTGACCATGCCGGCGTGCGTGAGCATCCAGTCAGCCCGCATCAGCCGGGTATACCAGCCGCGGACGTCATCGACGTTGTCGCGAATTGCATGCCCCAGCCCAATGGCATTGCTCACGGCCACGACCAAGACGCCGGTGGTGAGTGCCGTCCGAATTGGCTGCCGGATGATCTGTTCGACCGCCAGCGTCCGTTCGATCCGAAACCGCTCCGGGATCAGCCGGGCGCAGGTAGCGCAGAGGGTGGGCAGCACGACCGGAGTCGTGGCCACGAAGGCAAGCATCATCAGGATGCCGGCGGGCACCGCTGCCCGGGGCGGCAATCGCTCCCAGATGACCAACGCCATCAGCACCGCCGCCACAGACCACATGAGCACCGCCAGGAGGAGGAAACGGCGGGACACACCCCGCGGTGGCGGCGGCACATGTGCGAGCCCCTCGAGCGGTTCGACCAAGGACGCCTCGCGGGCCGGCCACCAGGCCGCGACTATGGCCACGAGTATCCCGAGCGAGATGGCCAACGGAATCACGATCGGATGCACCGTGAACGTCGCGGTTGGTGCCTGGAGTGTCTGCGAAATGCCGGCGGAGATCGGCCCTGCAGCGGCCAGCCCGAGCACCGCTCCCACCACCGATCCCGCCAGACCCAGCAGGGCCGCCTCCGCCATGACAAACCGCTTCACCTGCCACGCGCTCGCGCCGAGCACTCGGAGCAAAGCAAAGGCTCGTCGCCGTTCCGTGACATTCATCAGCATTGCGTTGCCGACCAGGAAGAAGGCCATGGCCATGGTGAGGCCCGTGACGAAATCAAGTCCGAGGTTCGCCGAATGCAGGATGTCCTCCGCCATGCCCGCACGTCCGGCGGGCACTTCCGCTGCGAGCGCGGCCGGGAGTCGCTTGGCGATGGCCTCCAGTACAGCCGGCCGCGAACCGTCTGGCGTGATCACCACGCGGACACGGTCCACCAGTCCGAATGCGTTCGACATCTCCTCCAGCGGCTGAATGCCGACCACCACGCCTCCGCCCTCGCTAAACCACTTCAGCGACTGGCTGTCGGCGATGCCGACCACCGTCATCCGCCGGATGCTCCGACGGGCGAACATCAGCACTTCATCGTCGATGTGTTTGTCGAGCCCTTCCGCCAGAGCGGCATCGAGCACGATCTCATCGGCTTCCTCGCAGGGCCTGCCCGCGGTCAGCGTGAGCAGGCCGGCGTCCACGAGCGCCGCGACATCGACACCGACGGCCACCTCGCGGACACGTTTCTCACCGACTCGAAGGAGCGTGGGTCGGAAAAAGAGCGGCACGACCGCCCGCACGCCCGGGATATCGGCCAGCCGGGGCAGGGTTGCTGCCTCGAAGCGGCCTCCCCCACGGGCAGAGATGTCGACTGATGGGACGCCCTCCACGGTTTCCGCCAGCCGACGGTAGCCGGCCCTGGAGGCATCGGAGGCGACCCAGGTGGCGACCATGGCAGCCACCGCCACCGCCACGCTTGCCACCGTGGCCATCGCTCTCCCTGGCCGCTTCCGCCACTGTCTGCGGAGGAGCCTGCTCGTGGTCATTGCCGCACGGCTCCGGTGGGCGCGGACGGCGGCGGTGTCGTCGCCTCGACGCGATGCTGTGGCTCGTTGCGATGATCCGACTCGATCCTGCCGTCCTGCATACGGATGGTCCGCCCGGCCGCCGCGGCGATGCCCGGATCATGCGTGACGAGAATCACCGTCTGATGGTGGTCCGCGGCCAGTCGCATGAGCAGTTCGATGACGCGGCGGGAGTTCACCGAATCGAGCGCACCGGTCGGCTCGTCCGCCAGCACGATCGCCGGCTCGGTGACGAGCGCCCGTGCGATAGCTCCTCGCTGCTGCTCGCCTCCGGAGAGTTCGTCCGGACGGTGCTCCGCGCGAAGGGACAGGCCGACTTTTTCAAGGGCGGCGCGGGCGGTCTCGTCGGATCGGGCGTCGGCCATGCCGTCGAGTGCCAGTGGCAGCGCCACGTTTTCCACGAGCGAAAGTTCCGGAAGCAGGTTGTACCGTTGGAAGACGAAGCCAATCCGCCGCCGCCGCACGCGGGCCAACGCATCGTCGTCGAGCGATGCCAGATCGACACCCTCAAGGAACACGCTGCCTGCCGTGGGCCTCGCAATACCGCCGAGAAGGTGGAGCAGCGTGCTCTTGCCCGAGCCGGAAGCACCGGTAATCGCCACGAACTCACCCCGTTCGACCGCGAGATCAACGTCGTGGACCGCGGCCACGCTCGCAGTTCCGGCACTGCTACCGCCAAACGTCTTCACGAGGTGTTCTGCGCGGAGGATCGACAAGGAAGCGGAAGCTCCAAAGGCGGCATGGGGTTCTGCAGTCTACTCAATGTACCTATTTCGCCAGGTGGATGTGAAAGGTTGCCGGGGATTCTGATTCGTCAGCTTATTCGGGCTGAAGCGACTGCGGCGAGTCTGCCGAATTTTCCTTACGGCGGATCTTCTTCGAGACCACAGCATGATCGTGTCACACCCTCAGCACCTTTCTATCGTTCGGCCATCGGCGTCCCTGCGGGCCGTTGCATTGGCCACGGTTGGGTTGCAGTTGGTGGCGATCCTGGTCTGCTGTCTCTCGTGTCCGAGCGTGGGCCTCGGGGCAGAGTGGGCAAAGCCAGCAACCGATGCCCTCCGCGTGCCGGAGCCGGGCGTGCCGCTCGGCAGCCGCACCGAAAATGTGTCCGTGCCGCTGATCGACGCCGCCACGCAGGACGCGGCGCACGGTCCCACGCCCACGACTCTCGACGACTTCGTCAGTCTGGCACTTCAGAATCATCCCAAGCTGCGATCGGCGCAGGCTGCGGTGGAAGCGGCTCGGGGTAAGGCGGTGCAGGTAAGACTCTATCCCAATCCGGTGATCGCCGGCTTCTCGCCGCAGATTGCTGGCAACGAAAGCCAATGGAGCGGGACTGTCGCCCAGGACCTCGTCACCGCCGGCAAGCTGCGGCTCTCCCAGCAGGCGGCCCTGCGGGAAGTGCAGATGGCGGAATACGAACTCATCCGCGCCCGCTACGACGTGCTCACAGAGGTCCGGCAGAGCTTCTATGCGTTGCTCGTATCGCAGCGACGCGTGGAGATCTATCAACTGCTTCTTGACATCGCCAAACGCTCATACGAGATCGGCCGTCAGCTGGCGGAGGCGGGAGAAGGCACGAAGGCCGACGTCCTCTTCTGGAGCATCGAGCGGGACCGGGCCGAGGTCCGCCTGCTCAACGCGTCGGTCTACATCGAGACCGGTCGGCGGCAGGTTGCCACGGCGATCGCGCTTCCGCGGGCGGATGTCGGCAATATCGAAGGCGACCTCTTCCGGAAACTTCCGAATTTCGATCTCAAGACACTGCAAGAGGCGGTGGTGCGGTCCAACGCCAAGCCGCGAGTGGTGGAGTCGGACATTGCCCGGGCCCAGTGGACCTTGGAGCGGGCTGTCGTGCAGCCGATCCCGAACATCAACCTGTTGGGCGGCTACCAGCGGCAGGTCGGCGTTCCCGCCATGGACCAGGGCCTCGCCCAGGTGATGATGTCGGTGCCATTGTTCGACCGCAATCAGGGAAACATCCGCTCGGCGCGAGCCGACATCGCTGCCTCGCGGGCCAGCCTTCGCTCCATCGAGATTGATCTGGCCACGCAGACCGCTCAGGCGATCGCGACCTATCGCACCTCCCAGCGGCTGGTCGAGTGGTACGAGCAATACATCCTGCCGAAGGCCAGGGAAACCGTGCAGCTCACGCAGGCGCTTTACGCACGCGGCGAGGTGACGTTTCTCAGCCTGCTGCAGGCCCAAAAAATCCTTACCGAAACGGAACTGGCCTTCGTCGAGGCGCAGGCCGACCGCTGGACTGGTGCCGTCACCATTGCCAGCCTGCTCCAGTTAGAGCAGTTTCCACCAGAGTCAGACGCGCCTGCCGTCATCGTTACCAACGACATCGACAGCGAGCTCAATCCGCGACCCGTCGCCAATCCGCAGGCACAGCAGCCGGCCAATCCGGCTGGCAATCCGCCAGCCGGCCAGGCCCCCGCGAGATTGCCCGCTGGAGCGAATGCCATCCAGCCGTTGCCCGTGCCGTGACGCCCGACGTCACGCGATCACGGCGATCAAGGTGCCGTGACTTCCAAGGGCAGGCTCGTATGGGCGGTGCGGCCCGCGATGGTGTCGCTCACAACAACCTCCAGCCGATAGGAACCGGTTGGGAGTGCCGTGGGAACCGCTACCAGATAGCGGGCGAAGTAGTCGCGGCGTTGGCCGCGGCAGGTTTCCTCCAGCGGCTCGAATGTCCATTCGTGCGCTCTTCGGCCGTCTTCGCCGACAAGCCTGAGCACGGTATCGATCCTGGTGGCGTGGCCGTCGGCCGACTCGCGTGATGCGAGCTGATCGAGTTCGAAATAGACGATCAATTCCTGCCCGGGAGAAAACGTCGCCGTCTGGAAGCGATCGATCACTCCCCAGCCCTGCACCCGCGATGCGAAGCAGGCATTTTGGATGGCGAACACCGGCGGTGCGGGCTCACGCTGCGCCGGTTCGATCGGCGACGGCTTCGGATCAGGCTGGGTTGCAGACAGCTGATCGGATGCAGCCGGCGGCATGGGGGCGACCGGTTTCGCCTCTGCGGTAAACGCAGTGGGGACGGTGGTATCCTGGTCCGATGCCGGTGCTGCATCGGTTTCGGATGCAGCCGAGTATTGCTCGACAGTCGGCGTGGCGGCAGCGGCTGCCGTCGCGTCCTCGCCAGGGTAGGTCGCGGCGAGCGCGGCGGTGAATTCCTCGACGACGACCGGCCAGTCCTGCCGCGGAGTGCTCTTGAGTGTCGCGATTAACGTCTCGCGGGCGGCCGCGGTGAGCCCGCCCGCTGACGAGAGCCGCTGATCTGCCTCATCAACCGCCTCGTCGAGGTTGGCGGGCGACCAGGCGGAGGCGTTCGATGCCCCGTCGAAGGTGTCCGCGAGATCGCCGTCGCTGTTTGCGGGAACTCCGTCAACGCCCGCAGACAAACCGGCGTCGTCCTGAGAACCTCGCGGGCTGCGGTTGGCTTTTTTCTTGGCGTTCGTGTCGTCGCTGTCACTATCGTCGGGATTTTGCTCGGCGGCATGTTCCACCGCATCGAGCCAGGCATCGCGGAGGTACGCGGAACTGATCACGGAGGTACAGCCGGACGATGCCGTCATGCACACCGCGGCCGTCAGCGGCAGCCAGCCGTTCCGGGCCGAGATAAAGGTGATTCTCATGCGGTCTCTCGTCGCTGCCAGGATCCAATCCACCAGACCCCGATTCATGGGGTCGCCTGCTGCTGCCCACGCGGGCAGCGATCGACCCTGGCCGGAGAGTAAATTTTTGGGACTTCCCGAGACAAGACCAGCCCCGCGGCGGGACTTCCTGCGAGGCTTACCGGCCGACAGGAGCGGAAAAAAACGGTGCAAACTGCTACACTTCGCCCGCCAGTTCCGAGATCGCAGTACGTCGCCCGTAGTCGCCATCCTGCCCAATCCCCTCTTCTCCTCATGACTTCAGCATCCATTCAGAGCGAACGCGTTCCTGCCGGCTGGCAGCACCGCCACCTGCTCGACCTCGAGCGGCTGACGGGTGACGAAATCCGGCTCCTGCTCGACACGGCGGCTCTCTTTAAGGAGGCCACCGACAACTGCCGGCGGAAACTGACGGTGCTCACGGGCTCCACCGTTGTGAATCTGTTCTTCGAGAATTCGACCCGTACGCGGACCAGTTTCTCGCTGGCCGCCCGACGGCTGGGCGCCGATGTGGTCGACTTTTCGGCCTCGACCAGCAGCCTGTCGAAGGGGGAGTCTTTCATTGACACCGCCCGCAATCTTGAGGCGATGGGGATCGATGCCGTCATCGTCCGGCACAGCACCCCAGGCACCCCGCACCTGCTGGCGCAGCACCTTGACGTCGGCGTGATCAACGCGGGCGACGGGCCGCACGAGCATCCGACGCAGGGGCTGCTCGACATCTTCTCGATCCGCGAGCGACTCGGCGATCTGCGGGGCGTGACCGTCGGGCTCGTCGGTGATATCGCTCACAGTCGGACAGCCAGGTCGAACCTCTGGGGGCTGCTCAAACTCGGTGCGAAGGTCATTCTCTGCGGCCCTCCGACGCTCGTTTCGCATCGCTGGCGGGAATTGGGCGTGGAAGTGTCGCACGACCTCGACGACATCGTGCCGCGGTGCGACGTGCTCAACCTGCTACGGATCCAGTTTGAGCGGCAGAACACGCGGCCGTTTCCGTCAGTCCGCGAATACGCCCATCTCTACGCGATGACGAGTGACCGGCTCACCCGCGCCAAGCCCGACCTACTGATTCTTGCCCCGGGACCGATCAATCGCGGCGTCGAAATGACGGCGGAGGTTGCCGACTGCCGCCACTCGCTGATCCTCGACCAGGTCACAAACGGACTGGCCGTCCGCATGGGCGTGCTCTGGCTCACCTGCGGGCCGCGTGAACCGGCCGCCGCTCGCACACATGGGCAACCGGTCAGTGACACGAGGAGCCACGGATGACCGCAGCCACAGGCACACTCCTTCTTCGGGGCGGCAGGGTGGTCGATCCTGCGCAGGGCATCGACCGTATCGACGACGTGCTGGTGCGCGACGGCAAAGTGGTCGTCATCGGCCAGAGCCACGAAGCGGCCGATGCCACGATCGATGCCAAAGGACTGGTGGTCAGCCCCGGTCTCATCGATATGCACGTGCATCTCCGGGAGCCGGGCCGCGAGGAGGACGAGACGATCGAGACCGGCACGCGAGCAGCTCTGGCCGGCGGCTTCACCAGCGTTGCCTGCATTCCCAACACCGAGCCGCCGATCGACACGCAGGCGGCGGTGGAGTTCATCCGGCAGAAAGCGGCTCGCGCCGACACCTGCAATGTTTTCGTTGTGGGTTGCGTGAGCCGCAACCGCGAGGGCAAGGAGCTGGCCGAGATTGGCCGGTTGGTGGAGGCCGGAGCAGTGGCTTTCAGCGACGACGGTGCCCCGGTCTATGACGCCGAACTGATGCGACGGGCCTTCGAATACTGCCGCATGTTCGATAAGCCGATCCTCGCCCACGAGGAAGTGCTGGAACTCTCGCGTGGTGGAGTGATGCACGAAGGACTCGTGTCGCTGGTGCTCGGCCTGACAGGCATGCCGGCGGCTGCCGAAGAGGTGATGATCGGCCGAGACATAGCGCTGTCCGAGGTGACCAGCGGCCGTCTGCACGTGATGCACGTCTCCACGGCAGCCGGGGTGGCCCTGATCCGCGCCGCCAAGGCCCGGGGTGCCAGGGTGACGGCCGAGGCCTGTCCGCATCACTTCACGCTTACCGACGAGGGGCTTCGCGGTTTTGACTCCAACTACAAGATGAGCCCGCCGCTGCGGACGTCCGCCGACGTCGAGGGCATCATCGAGGGCATCGTCGATGGCACGATCGATTGCATCGCGACGGACCATGCACCGCATGCGCCCGAGAAGAAGATGCTGGAGCTCGACCGCGCCCCGTTCGGCATCCTCGGTCTGGAGACAGCCGTTGGGCTCACCGTCACCCGGCTGGTGTCGTCAGGGAAAATCAGCTGGACACGAATGATCGAGAGCATGAGCACGCTACCCGCCAGGATTCTGGGGGTGGACCGCGGCACGCTGCGGCCGGGAGCCGTGGCTGACATCACCCTGATCGACCCGGCGATGGACTGGACGGTTGATGTGAAGTCGTTCCAATCGAAGAGCGTCAACTCGCCATTCGATGGCTGGAAGCTCCAGGGCAGGGCGGTGGCGACGATCGTGGCGGGCCGGGTGAAGTATCGGCTGGGACGGGGCTGACCCCGCTTTTCTCAAGGCCCTCGCATGACGCTCATCATCGACGGCTACAACCTGCTGCACGCATCAGGCGTGTTCGGCGAGGAGCGCGGCCCACGCGGCTTCGAGAAGTCGCGACTGGCGTTGCTCGACATGCTGGTCGATCTGCTGGGCGATGCCGCTGCCACCACGATCGTGGTGTTCGATGCCGCCCGGGCTCCGGACGGCCTGCCGGCCCGGCTGACTCATGGTGGCATCCGTGTCTGGTTCGCTCGGGAATACCCCGACGCCGATTCGCTCATCGAGGAACTCGTGGAGAATGACGACGCCCCGTCGAGCCTGCTGGTTGTGTCGGGCGACCGCCGACTGCAGGTGGCGGCCCGCCGTCGCCGGGCCCAGGCCGTGTCGAGCGACGACTGGCTTGCCACGATGCGGGAAGAACGCCGGCAACGCAGCCGGCAACGCGAGACGAAGCCACCCGAACCGGGGCCGGCCGACGTCGAGGGGTGGAAGCGTTATTTCGGCCTGTAGACCAATCGTCCTGCGGCTTCGCCCTACTGCTTCGCCCAGCGGGCCATCTTGCGGTCGAGCGTGGACCGCTCGATACCAAGGATCGCGGCTGCCTTCGTCTTGTTGCCCCCGACAGCCTCGAGCGTGGCCAGCACATGCTTCCGTTCCATCTCGTCGAGCGTCGTCGGCGTGAACGGCCCCGGTCGCTCCGCTGCAAGCCGGCCGGTGTCACCGGCGGATGAGAGTTGGGAGAGCGCCAGTTCGTGGGCGTCGAGCCACTCGTCCTGCGAAAGCACGACTGCACGCTCGACGCAGTTCCGCAACTCCCGAATGTTGCCGGGCCAGTGGTATGCCTGCATGGCCGCCATGGCATCCGGCGTGAAGCCCCGCACGCGACGGCCGGCCTCTGCGGCAAACCGCTTGAGGAAATGCGCTGCCAGGGTTTCGATATCCTCCGGCCGCTTGCGGAGCGGCGGCACGAGGATTTCCACGACCTTCAGACGGAAGTAGAGATCGCGGCGGAAGTCGCCGGCTGCGACAGCTTCCTCCAGATGACGGTTGGTGGCGGCCACCACGCGGACATCAACCTGCACGCGGGCACTGCCGCCGACTCGCTCGAACGGATGCCCCTCAAGGACCCGCAGAAACTTCGCCTGAATCGCCGGGCTCATCTCGCCGATCTCGTCAAGAAACAGCGTGCCCTTATGGGCTGCCTCAAACTTGCCGGCCTTGCGATCGGTGGCGCCGGTGAAGGCGCCCTTTTCGTGCCCGAAGAGTTCGCTTTCCAGAAGCGTCTCCGACAAGGCCGCGCAGTTCATGCAGACGAACGGTGCCGTCCGCCGTCCGCTCGCATCGTGGATCGCTCGCGCGACAAGTTCCTTGCCGGCGCCGCTCTCACCACGGATCAGCACCGTGGCTCTGGTCGCCGCCACCCGCTCGATCTGCCCGACGATATTCCGCAGGCCGGCACTCGAGCCGATCATCCGCGACTCCTCGCCCAGTCGCCGACGCAACTGCTCATTCTCGTCGGCTGAACGGGCCAGCCGTGACGAGAGGATCTCGCGGGCGGCGAAATTCTCGATTGCCAGCCCGAGCGCGTCGCAGACCGCCATCACAAATTCCAGATCGTCGGGTGTGGCCTCACGCTGCGTGGCATCCACCTCCAGGTGCAGCACGCCCACGGCACGCCCGCCCACGCGGACAGGAGCCGAAATGCTTGCCATCCGGCCACCGCCTGACACCTCTGTAGACGCCAGCACCGCCTCATCGGTTCCCAGCACCGCGGCAATCACTCCCGGCGGGAGGGCCGTGGGCGACCAGCCAGCCGGGATCGCAACGGTCTTCTCGAGGCTGGAAGCGGTCTGCCGCTCTGCATGGTCATGATCTTCGATTGTCTCGGGCAGGAGCACCACGCCTCGGGTTGCTCCGGCCCCCTGGGCTGCCGACTCGAGCGCCAGCGACGCGACCGACTTGAGGTCAGTCGCCCGGCCCAGCGAGAAGGCCAGCCGACAGAGTTCGGCAGCGGCACGGCCCACGCGGGGTGCCGTTCCCGCGGCTTCGCGGATGTCATCGAGCAACCGACTCTTGGCCCGGCGGTGTGTGATCGAAGCGGACCAGGCCTCAAGCTCAGCGGGTACTTCGCCTGTCGCCGTGCCACCAAGCAAGGCGGCTTGCTCGGTTGATGTGGACGGAGGATCACCATCGCAGACCAGGATCTCGACGCGGCCAATGGCCACACAGTCGCCTGGAACCAGCACGCGATCTGCCGCCAGCGATTCGCCCCCGATCAGTGTGCCGTTACGGCTCTCGAGATCCCGGATCGACCAGCCTGCCGCAGCAGGGAAAATCTCGGCGTGAAAACGGCTGGCCTGTTCGTCATGCAGCACCACCCGGTTCGCGGGTGCGCGGCCGAGCGTGACGCGTTCCCCCGGGAGGAGAGGGACCACGGTTTGGCCGGCAACGGGATCGCGGATGAGCAGGAATGTGGTGGAGGCGGGGGGCATGCGGTGCATCTTTTCTGCCTGCATCATGCCCCAGCCGCTGCCGTTTTGGGAGGGCGCGGGTGACGGGCCGTTGCAAACCCGGCGGCCCGAGCCAGACCGGATGAGGAAAAATCGGTCTTTTTCGCGGCAGAAACGGGTTTGCTGCAACCGGCCTCCGGCGACTAGCATCCTTCCGCGGCTCCGTCCTTCGCCGGCTCCCTTTGGGGCAACGCCCCGCACGGCAGGATCGCCGGCCTTGGTCTGTCACGAAAGGATGCCCATGAACTGCGGCATGAACGCCTCGTCGCCCGACGGCTCGCTCCGTCGTTGTCACTCGATCTCCAATCTTCGCTCGCCGGCCTGGTCACGTATGGCTGCCTGCGTAGCCGCGGCCCTACTGTCCTTGGCAGCGACCGACGCTGCGCATGCCCAGTTGGGTGGCTTTGCCATCGGTGCCGTGGGCGGCATCTCGATCAATGCTGACGGCATCGTGCGGAATCTCGATCCGCAGGCGGTTGAATCGCTGGCCAAGGAACGACGCCAGGCGTTGGCGGGTGCGAAGGCCGACCTGGGCGCGGCCACGAAGCTCCGCAAAGTCTCGCTTGCGAAGATCGTCGCAGCTGCGAACGCTGCCACTGCCGGCCAACCGCTGCCGCCCGACGTACTCTTTCTGGGTGGTCTCGAAAGAATCACACACGTGTTCGTCGACACGGAGTCACACGACATCATCCTCGCCGGTCCGGCGGATGCCATCGCCGTCGATGCAGCGGGCACCATGGTGGCCGCCACCAGCGGCCGGCCGCTCCTGCAACTTGAGGATCTGGTCGTTGCATTGCGAGCCATCGATGCGGCCCGGGCAGGCGGCATGAAGTGTTCGATCGACCCCACGCCCGAGGGCATCGCCCGCCTGCAGGCTTATTTGCGGAACCAGAAGACGATCGGTCAGAACCCCGATGCCACGCTCCTGGCGATGCAAAATGCCGTTGGTCCACAGCAGATCTCCGTGAGTGGCGTGCCGGGTGACAGCCGCTTTGCCCGCGTGCTGGTGGCAGCGGACTACCGACTGAAGCGGGTGGGTATGGGGCTCGAGACCTCCGGCATTCCGGCACTACCGAGCTACCTCTCGATGGTGCCGCCGGGTTCGCCGGCCGCTGCATCACTCCCCCGCTTCTGGCTGGAGGCGGATTACGAGCCGATCTCGCGGGATCCGGATGAACTTGCCTGGCGGATCAATGGTCGCCGCATGAAATGCCTCACCGAAACCGATCTCTTCAGTGCGGATGGCACCCGCAAGGTTGGAAATGCCGCAAAGGCCGCCACGGATTCGCAGGCAGAGAAGTGGTGCGATCTGATGACCGCGCACTACGACGAACTCGCGGCCAAGCAGCCGGTGTTTGCGGAGCTGGTGAACTGCGTCGATCTGGCAGTGGTGGCAGCACTCATCCATGGCCGGCAACTCGCGGGTCGGGCTGGTCTCGATCTGGCTCCGCTGCTCGACGCGAAGACACTGCCACTCCCCTCCTACGAAGTGCCGACCAGCGTGCCGACGGTGGCACATGGACTGAAAAAGGGGAGCCGCTGGGTGGTGAGTGCCTCGGGTGGTGTGATCTTCCAGCCCTGGAGCTTCGCCGCCAACACGGCCGACGCCACTGACGTGGCTGAAACTCGCACGGCTGCGATCGCCGCGCGTCCGGCAGACGGCTGGTGGTGGGACTAGCTTCACGCGAAACACCGGCATCCTGCCGTGCCGTTCACACGCTCAACACAGGCATTCTGCCGTCCTTGCGTCGAGAGGCCCAAGCCGCCGGGGGCGGTGAAAGCCTCCGACTCGAGGGCAGGATAGCCCGACTCGCTCCGGCTTCCACCGACACTGGCTCCTCGAATAGTCGGATAGGCCGCCCCAGCGAACGCGATGCGATCCTACGTTTCCAGGGCGGCCCACTCGATGCTGACGAGTGGTGCCGCGGCGATCGGAAAATGGTCGTCCACCCAGCCTGCTTGAGCCACCGATATCAGTGGGTCAACGTGATCAGGGCAGGGGGGGGGCGGCACGCTCTTGGCCAGCAGCAGCCCGCCGTTGTGCTCGACAGCCACTCGTGCCGCAATTGAATCGCTCGTCACCTGCCAGCCGACCGGCAGGCTCGCTGCTCTTGTTCCCACTGCCAGCCAGGTCGGCACATCAAGCACCGTCGCTTTTTTGTGGCTCGGCGGCGTCGACGTGAGGGGGAGGCTGATCGCCTCGGCCACCAGTCGCGCCGTCAGCCGCATCCCGCCGATGGCGAGGTCGTGCATCAGCGCTGGCGACTGCGGCATGATGCGGTCAAGCGTTCGCAGCCCATCCACCACGGCACCGCCGCCCACCACCAGGCAGCATGGCCGTGGGCCGCAGACAGCCAAGAGCTGCACAAGCAGGGCCGGCCAGGCCGGCCGTGAGAGCAGGCTGCCGCCGATCTTCAGCACCAGCAGCGGTGCCGCGGCTGTCGGCAGGACTTCGATTCCGCAGCTGCCGACGAGCCCCGTCCTGTCATCCGCTCCACGGAGGACGCCGCACCGCCAGCCGCGGAAAGAGACCGCCGGATCGCTCGCCGATCGGGAGGCACTCATGCGAGCTGCCCCCGAGCGATGAGAGCCAGGCTGTGCGCAGGTGCCGCCCGCGACACTTCAACGCCAAGAGACTCGGGTAAGGACACGATGTCGACATTCCAGCCCAGCCGGGCCAGCGCCCGCCGGGCCAGACACTCGCCGTGGCCGGAGAGCACGATTGCCCGTGGTCGCCAGCCGGCGGCTGCCGCCACCCGTGACAGCGCGCGAGCGACCTGGCGGCTCTGCCTGTCGGCACACCAGGCTGCCATGGCGATCGCTTCGTCTTCCGTGATCTCGGTCGGATCGACAAGGAGCATGCGAGCCAGCCGTCGTCGCGCCGCCGCGCGGGTGGCAGGCTCACCGTCGGCGGTGGTGTGAGAGCTGGGAGCCTCTGCCAGTCCACCCAGCAGCAGCCAGACGTCGAGTGTCTGTGCAAAGAGTTCGCTGGCCACTGGATGGAGCCGGTCACGCCAGGGCAGGGATCGCACAACACTCGCCACTGGCGTCCGCTCCACGCCCGTGTAGACCAGTTCGCCGGTAGTCATGCGACTCACGTCATCGTGGCCGGTGGCTTCGACCATCTGGTCCACCAGCGGCACGATGTCTGTCGTCGTCGAGCCGACATCGATCACGAACGCCCGGTCGGCGGTGACGGCCGTGGCGGCCAGGCGTGCGACAGCATGCCAGTTGGAGGCTGCTGCTGCGAGGGGCCGCTTGATCGCTGCCTCTGGCGGCACGATCGTGCCATCGACGAGATAAATCCCGACCGGGCACCCGGGGCCGGCCGCGGCATGCGTGGCCGCCGTCAGTGCAGCGACGATGTCGGCAACGCCTTCGCGACGGGAGGCATAGCAGTCGGCGATCTCCCCCGTCATCGTGGCGACGACCCTGCGAGGGTGGCGTGGTGAGATGATCTGCCTCAACGCCGCAGGTAACTCCGAACGCCTCCGCCAGAGCTCGAATGGTTCACTGTGCACCCAGCCGAGCCCGTTGGCCACCTTGATATTGGCACCGCCAATGTCGAAGGCGAGCACATCGTCGTCGTCGGCCGCGCTGTCCCGGCTACGCATACGATGCGGCAAGCCGTGTGAGTGCTGCAATGCCCCGGTCGAGCATCGCATCGGAGACGGTGTAGGCGATCCGAAAGTGGCTGTCCGCCCGGCCAAACACGCTGCCCGGCACCACGAGCAGCTTTTCCTCTACGGCCCGTTCCGCAAAGGCCTTGCCTGAACCCCCCGGCGCCTCAGGGTAGAGATAAAACGCACCACCGGGCTGCACGAATCGGTAGTGATCCTTGAGGCCGGCCATGAGCCTGTCCCGCTTCCGGCGGCACTCGGCCAGCGGCAGATCCATCGGGCAGTCAAGCGCGGCAAGGGCCGCCCATTGCCCCGCCTGCGGTGCGCACACGAACGTGTATTGCTGCAGCATCGTGCAGGCATCCACGATCGGCTTCGGCCCATGCACCCAGCCCACCCGCCAGCCGGTCATGGCGTGCGACTTCGAAAAGCCGTCGATCACGACCACTGACTCCGAGTGCAGGGCAGGGGAGGCGAAGGGAGAGTCGTAGCAGTATGACCGGTAGAGTTCGTCACTGATCAACGTGACGCCACGCGATTCGGCGAGCTTTGCCAGACCATGCACCGTCTCCGCGTCAGCCACCACACCGGTTGGATTGGCCGGCGTGTTGAGCAGGATCACCCGGGTGGCTGGTGTCAGGGCTGCCGCGACCTGATCGAGGTCGATCCGAAACGACGGTGACGTGTCGATCACCACGCACCGGCCGCCGAGAAACTCCACCAGGGGACGGTACATCACGAACGCCGGTTCGAAGAGGATCACCTCGTCGCCCGGATCGACCAGGGCCATGAGAGCAAGCACCAATGCCCCACTCGATCCGCTGGTCACGCAGAGCCGACGGTCCGGCTGGCCGAGTTCGACGCGGACCTGCTGCTCCAAGCGTTCGCGCAGGCTGGCGATGCCCTGCGTGGGCGTGTAGCCGTTCCAGCCGGCATCAATCGCCGCCTTGGCCGCCTCGCGGGCCGCGGGCGGCATCTCGAAATCGGGCTGGCCGATCGAGAGGTTGATCGGGTCTTCGAGCCTGGCCGCGAGGTCGAAGACCTTGCGGATTCCAGATGAATCAAAGGCCCCGGCCCGCGCCGAAATCATGCCGCGTGATCGATTCACAGCCATGTCAGTCCGCTGCGCACAACCACGTCAGCCCGCCTTCTTGAAGATCGCGTCGAGTTGCTCGCCAAGTTTCTCACCCCGGGCGTTGAGGGTGATCACATTGCCATCACGGCCGATCAGAATCACCGTCGGGATGCCGCTGATGCCATAGTAGGTGGCCAGTGGATGCTGCCAGCCATCCCCCTTCGACTCCTCGAAGAGGATCGGCCACGGAAGCTTCTGCTCGTTGACAAACTTTTCCAAGGCTTCTCGGTCTTGATCGAGGCTGATGCCGACCACCTCGAAACCGTCCTTGTGATACTTCTCATACTGTTCGAGCACGTTGGGAAGCTCGGCCACGCACGGGCCGCACCAGGTGGCCCAGAAGTCGACGAGCACGACCTTGCCGGCGAGCGACTTCGGGTTGAACGGCTCGCCGCTGAGGAGCGTGCCACTGATCTCCATCGGATGGCCAGGGAGCGAGAGGCGGCGGAGTGTGCCGGCAAAGCCCTCGCCCATCGTGCGAATCTGTTCGTTCGAACTCTTCGCCATGACGGGACCGAAGCTGCGGTAGGCCGCCGCGGCCACTTCATCGCCGTCGGGCATATGTTCGAAGGCACCGGCCAGCTGCATCGCCAGGCCGGCAGACTGCATGTCGTCCGGATCAGCCGCGAGCATCGCGGCCATCTTTTCAACCAGCCCTTGGCCGGCCTTCACATCGCCGCTCGACAGGACCGTCTGCGCCTCGCCCACGAGCACCAGTCGCTGTGCCTCCTTGGCAAGTTCACGCGATGGGCTGTTGGTCAGGGTTGCGGCATAGGCAGCCATGTCGGCGGCCGCTTTTTCGTCGCCGAACCTGCCAAGCATCATGAGGCTTTCGAGCTTCATCTTCGCGGCGCGGTCGTGCATCGGATCGGCGGGCGGCACCTGGGCGAGAATCTTGTCGGCGGCTTGTAGCGATACGGTGGCGACATCGCGCATGTAGGCAATCATCTCCTTGCGCGAGGAGGGCCTGACATTCGCCTGCTTGAGGCTGTCGATGAACTCCATCATCTCCTTCGGCGTGCCTGCGGGCAGAGGCGGCACCTTCGGCATCGTCGCGGCGGCTTCCGGCGGTTCCGCCACGGCGCCGGGTTGCCGTGCCATCAGGACCGTGGCCGAGGCGATCGTCATGACGGCGGCGATCGCACACAACGCCACGGAGGGCACGGAAAAGAAACGGGAACGCACGTGGAGCATGACGGCCTCAGGAAAACGAGAAGGGGTTTCGAACCACTTCCCGAGATCGTAACGCCCGCGGGCCTGCCGCGGCTAGCGGACGACCGTCCGAAACCGGACGAATCCGCCTTCACCCGGCTTGAAGGTGTGCTGAAACTGCCATTTCAGCACCACCGAGCCGTCGTCGCCCGTGTCGGTGACGAATTCCGCAGGCTGGTTGGCCGCGGCAGAGCCGGGCACGAATTCGAGCCGGCCGGGGAGGGCGTCGACGAGCACGATGTCGGTGAGTGCACGGTCGCCCGAGTTGTAGAGATAGATCATGAAGTCGAGTTCCTCGCCGACCCGGGCGGTGTCGCTGCCGGCACGCTTGCAGAGCGTGAGTTCGGCGCGGCCGGGTGATTCCAGCCGCAGCGTGGCCGTGCCCCGATCGGCTGCCACCACCTCGGCCTGCTGCCGGCCCACCATCACCATGGCAGCCCGGGCGCACGTCCACGCCAACGGCACGTCGAAGCCCACCATCATCAGCGGCGTCTGGACGAGTTCGGCCCTCTCGAGTTGGTCGTCGAGGATGTCCTCGGCGGGGGCGAGCAGACCGTCCGATTCGTACACCGGATTGCCCTGATCCACTGCGAGTGGACCGAGCCGCTCCTCGAGGGCGACGCCGGGCAGTGCCTTCCGCGCGGCCTCGGGGGCGAGTGACTGCGTGCTGCGGCAGACCGGCTGCAGATCGATCTTGGCCTCGGTGGTGGTGTCGAGCGCCAG
>Ga0304730_1000825_pt1 | contig 25271 bp, 24 predicted proteins | sample M_130628_MF_Meta_FD_190474 | JGI IMG/M metagenome (GOLD analysis project Ga0304730, IMG submission 190474) | Freshwater microbial communities from Lake Montjoie, Canada to study carbon cycling - M_130628_MF_MetaG (v2) (version 2) | ecosystem: Environmental > Aquatic > Freshwater > Lake | place...
TAATGTGGCAACTACGCGCCTTGTCTGGTGGATACTGATAGGAGTTGCGATATGCGTAATTGTTGGAGTTACATCAATGGCATACGTAGAAACCCTATACATGCGCGCTCAACTCAAGCAAGAAATGAAAGAGTTGCGCAAACTTAAACGTGAACTAAAGGAATCAAAATGATGACACTATTCTCAACCCTACTGTCTTTCCTGATGGGCGGGTTACCCAAACTGTTTGACTTCTTCCAAGACCGCTCTGACAAGGCACATGAACTAGCCTTGGCGCAGATGCAGACAGAGCGCGAACTGACCTTGAAGAAAGCAGGGCTAGAAGCCCAAGAGCGTATTGAGCATATCCAGACAGAGCAGATACAGATTAACGCCGAAGTGACTAATGCACAGACTGCTATGCAAGAACGTCAAGCCCTGTATGCCCATGACATTGCTATTGGTCAAGGTTCTAGTCAGTGGGTGATTAACGCCCGTGCTATGGTGCGTCCCGCCATAACTTATGGACTGTTTGTTCTGTTTGCTTTTGTAGAAATCTTTGGCTTTTGGTTTGCTTACCACAAGGAAGTGCCGTTTGATGTGGCTCTAGACCTGCTGTGGGATAACGAAACTCAAATCATTTGGGCATCTGTGGTGTCGTTCTGGTTTGGTACGCAAGCATTTGGCAAGAAATGAACCTGTCAGACAAAGCCCTCAATATGATTAAGCACCATGAAGGGGTGCGTCAGAAACCTTACCGTTGCCCAGCCAAGCTGTGGACGGTGGGGGTGGGGCATGTTCTGTATCCAGAGCAGGGCAAGATGAAGATAGAAGACCGTGACGGGTTTGCTCTTAAAGACGCCGACAACCGCACATTTAGCATGGAAGAAGTCGATGGAATTCTTAAAGCAGATTTGGCTCGCTTTGAGCGAGGTGTGGTTCAGTTCTGTCCTGTTCCCCTCACTCAGGGTCAGTACGATGCTCTCATATCTTTTAGTTTCAATGTTGGTCTTGGTACATTACAGCGAAGCACCCTCCGTCAGAAGGTTCTGCGCGGGGATATGGAAGGCGCTGCAGAAGAACTCTTGAAGTATTGCAAGGCTGGTGGGAAAATACTCAAAGGGTTGGAGAATCGTCGCAAAGACGAGCGCGCCCTGTTCTTAGGATAAAAGATGCCATTACAGACGCTTAAATTTATACCGGGGGTCAACCGCGAATCCACTACTTTGGCAAATGAAGGTGGCTGGTTTGAGTCCGATAAGGTCCGGTGGCGCTCTGGCTATCCGGAGAAGATTGGCGGTTGGGTAAAAGACACAGGCACTGCTGAAGACGACCTACAGCCCCCCGCAGGGTCTTTTTGGGGCGTGTGCCGTTCTCTGTGGAACTGGCTGACCCTTAACGGGAACAACTTGGTTGGTTTGGGCACAAACCTGAAGTTCTACATTCAAAACTCTACTGGTGGTTATTTCTACGATGTGACGCCAATCAGGCTGACTCAGTCTCTAAGTAACCCTTTTGTTGCGACCAACGGATCTAAGACCATAACCGTTACTGCTGCGGGACATGGCGCTACAACTGGGGACTTTGTCACTTTTAGTGGAGCTGTATCCCTTGGCGGAGTTATTACTGCAGCAATTCTTAATGCAGAGTTTCAAATCACATATGTGAGTTCCAACAAATTTACCATTACATCTTCTGTTACTGCAAATGCCAGCGATACAGGAAATGGTGGAGCAAGCGTTTCCGCTGCTTTCCAAATCACTACAGGTAACGAAGTGTTTACCCTTGGTACGGGTTGGGGCGCTGGTTTGTGGGGAGGGGTCACTACTGGTGTAGCAACAACCACGCTCAACGGGACAATCAATTCTTCAGTAACGTCTATTGTGTTGACCTCTGCTACAGGGTTTGGTACTTCTGGCACTATATTAGTTGACAACGAATTAATCACTTATTCTGGGGTATCTACCAATACACTTACAGGCTGTACGCGTGGAGCAAGTGAAACCATTGCAGCGGCGCATACTACGGGAGCCACCGTTCAATTAGCCACCACCTTTGGCGGTTGGGGCGTTCCTGCAGCAGCAACTATTTCTACGCAGTTACGCACGTGGACACAAACTAGTTTTGGGCAAGAACTGATCTTTAATCCACGCAACGGCGCTTTGTATATTTGGACGGTAAATGCCAATCCGAACATTTGGAGTCGCGCCCAGTACCTTGGACCAAGCGTCACTATCACTGGTTCTTTTACCCCAGCTATTCCGACAGATGCATACTGCCCAGTTATTGCATCGGCAGTGCTGGTATCTGACTCGTCTCGCTTTGTTATTGCTTTTGGTTGTAATGACTACGGGGCTACTGCACAGACGCCATTGTTAGTTCGTTGGTCTGATCAAGAATCATTTGCCACGTGGTATCCAGAAGCAACAAATCAAGCAGGAAGTTATTTATTGAGCCATGGCTCTACGATCATGGCAGCCGTCCAAACTCGTCAAGAGATTTTGGTGTTGACGGATGCGGCGATTTACTCCATGCAGTATCTTGGCCCACCTTATGTGTGGGGTTTCCAAATCATGGGAGACAACATTTCTGTTATGTCTCCTAACTCCGTGATCACGGTCAATAACGTGACCTACTGGATGGGCACAGACAAGTTCTACATGTATACCGGACGTGTAGAAACGCTCCCCTGCACTTTGCGTCAATACATATTTGACGACATTAATTTCCAACAATCTTTCCAAGTATGCTGTGGCACCAACGAAGGTTACAACGAAATTTGGTGGTTCTATTGTTCGGCTGGATCGACTACTGTAGACAAGTATGTCATCTTCAACCATTTAGAGCGCACTTGGTATTACGGCACTATTGCTCGCACTGCTTGGTGCGATAGCCCATTGCGTGCGACACCTATGGGTGCGGGATACAACGGACAGCTTCTTTATCATGAAAATGGAAACGATGATGGATCCACTACCCCTGCTACACCTATTGAAGCGTATTGCCAGTCTGCCGATTTCGACATTGGAGATGGCCATAATTTTGGTTTTGTGTGGCGCATTATTCCTGACATAACTTTTGATGGGTCTACAGTGGATCAACCTTCAGTGGCATTTACTGTGAGACCTCGCCAAAACCCCGGTGCTAATTACGGTACATCCAATGCACCTGCTGTAACCAGTACACAAAACTATACCAATGAGCGGACGTACAACGTGCAGACTTTTACCGAATACGCATACGTACGTATTCGCGGACGTCAGATGGCGTTTAAGGTTAGTTCAACAGGCTTAGGGGTATCTTGGCAATTAGGTGCTGCGCGCCTTGATGTGCGTCAGGATGGAAGACGTTAATGGCAACGGAATTTAAGAATCTACCCCTAATTGCGCCACAGCAGCCTCGCCTGCTTGTGGCCCCACAGGAGTACGAGCGTCAATACCAAGATCAATTAAACAATGTCTTGCGGTTGTACTTCAACCAGTTACAGAACTTTAATCAACTTTTTACAACTAATACCGGTGGGGCGTTACTACAGTTTCCTCATGGTGCGTTTTCGTCAAGCGTTGACCAAACAACAACGGCGAATACAGCCACGTTGATGACACTGAACACAACAGATTTTGCCAATCAGATATCTATTGCCTCATCTAAGATAACGGTAGCGGTTGCTGGAACCTACAACTTTCAATTTAGTGTGCAGTTAGAAAACTCTAATAACGCTCCTCAGGATGTATTTATTTGGCTTAAACAAAACGGGGTAGACATTGTTGGTTCTACAGGTAAAGTAGGTTTGCCTGCTAGAAAAAACCCCGGCGACCCATTTCATTCTATTATTGGCTGGAACTATTTTGTTAATTTAAGTGCTGGACAGTACATAGAACTATATTGGTCAACTACTAGTGCCGATGTTTCTATTCAGTATTACCCCGCTTCTGGAACGCCTACCAAACCATCAACCCAGTCTGTGGTAGCCACAATGTCGTTTGTCTCGGCGCTCTACACATGATACGATTTACCCAATTTTCCCCCGTAAGGAACCAACATGGCAACTAGTCCCCAAGGCATTATGGCGCTCCCACAAGAAGCCGAACAAGCCGCTCCCCAAATCAGCATTGATGACTCTTACGACGCTGTACGTGGGGGTTTAAGTGATGCTAGTCCCGAGGCTTCGGCACAGGTGCAAGAAACACTAAATCAACTACTGCCCGCTTTGGATCAGCTTAGTGATGAAGACTTAGATCAGCTTATTCAAACCGTGCAATATATGCACGACCATGAAGAAGAGTACGCTAATACGTTGGCTACATTAATTCAACAAGGCGTAGTAGATGAAGGGGTTTTTCCTGCCGAGTATGACCCTGAGTTTATTGCTACTTTGGGTATGGTTTTGTTGGAAGCCAAGCGTCAGCGCATGCAGTCCGCTCCTCAGCAAATGCCTCAGCCTCCTATGCAATTAGCTAGAGGCGGGATTGCAGAAGCTGCACGTATGGTGGCTTCTCATGGCCGCTATGGCGATACCATGTTGGCACACATCAATAAGGATGAAGCCAGATTACTTAAAAAGCGTGGCGGTTCTGGGACTATTAATCCAAAAACAGGATTGCCTGAGTTTTGGGGATTAGGCAACATCACCAGAGGTATTCAAGACCTAGGTCAAGGTGCAGTAGATACTGTTAGAAATCCGGTTGGCACAATTAATAAAGCCGTAAACACTGTTGTTGGCGGCGTTAAAGATGTAGTGTCCAGCCCGGTTGGCAGAATTATTGCCGTGGCAGCGCTTGCCACGTTCCTTGGCCCAGCAGCAATGTCCGTTTATGGTGTTGCTGGGGCAGGCCTTGGTACAGCCGCTTCTATCGGCCTTGCTTCTGCTGGTGTAACCGCCCTAGGTGGGGGCAACATTAAAGACATTATTCGTAGTGGTGCACAAGGCTACTTTATTGGAGCACTTGCAGGTCCTGCGGGCAGTGCAATTGGCTCTGCTACTGGCGTTACAAACGCTGCAGCTCAGGCGGCCATGGGCGCGGGCGCTGCCGGTACTGCACTAGGTGCGTTATCAGGCAAGAGCCTCCAACAATCATTGAAAGAAGGCCTTACTTCTGCTGCAGTTGCTGGATTAGCCACTGGTGCCGCCAAAGGATTTGGCGCACAAGCTCCCGGACAGGCTCCTGTTCCCGGACAGGCTCCAACAGAAGGACCTTTGACCCCGGATCAAGTCAATCAGCAGATCAGTGAAATGGCCAAGAACCAGCCGGGTAATGTTAGTGGCACATACAACCCTGCAACTGGTAGGTTTGAAGTCCCTGTTTCTGATGCGGGCACTGCCGCCAATCCTCAAGGGCCTGTTACTGCGGCTGGGGGAGCTACGGGCCAAAACCAAATTGATTTGAATAATCGAGTTGCAGCCGTACAGGCTCCTGCAGGCGCACCACCAGTTAATCCTGATCCACTAGGAGATTTCATCGCCAAAAATAATGCGATGACTACAGAAATGGGCAATACCCCTATGGGTCAGCCCACCACATGGGAAAGTATTAAAAGTACCATGTTCCCTAGCAATCCAACAGCTAACGATGTTATTGATTCTAAAGACTATAAAAATCTAGTTGCAAAAGGAGTAAGTCCTGACACTGCCTATGCACAGGTCAAAGCAGATATGACTCCTAGTACTTTGGCAAAATATGGCCCTAGCGTTGGTGCAGGCCTTGGTATTGCTGCTTTGTCCGGTGGGTTTAAACCAAAGACCGTGTCGCCTTCTCAAGGCTCACAAGATTTGATGAGTGGCAAAGCTTCTCAGGACATCATCAGTGCTAATCCCAGTCGTTACATTACACAGGGTATGCCCGGTGTGACATACGATGCAAGCGGAAACATCACTGGTTCTAGTGCAGGATGGACACCAAGAAGCGGATATGGGACTACGGAAGTAGCGGGAAATTACATTCCATATACCTCAACCGGGTATGGAAGCACCCCCGCTCCTGTTTACAGTACGCCTATTGCAGCAATTGGTGGAGGAAATCAGATATCTCAAAGATATAATAACAATCCATACAATTTCCTTCCACGCTATGCAGCAGATGGTGGTTATATGCAGTCTTCTCCTGCATTTCCCGGTACGCCTTTGACAGCACAGCCTGATCAACATTCCATAATGGGCGGGGGCATGTTGCCGATGAACACCTCCGGAATGCCAATGAACACATCAGGTGCTCCAATGAATCTTCCAGTAGGGTACGCGGCAGGGGGAATGCCTATGGCAGGTATTGCTTCTTTGGCTCCGGGCGGTTATCCTAGACGTAATGGTCAAATTAGCGGTCCGGGGACCGAGACCTCTGATTCCATCCCTGCAATGCTTTCTGACGGGGAATTTGTCATGACTGCCAAAGCCGTCAAAGCGCTTGGCAAAGGCAACCGTCGAGCAGGAGCGAAGAAAATGTACGCTCTTATGCATCACCTTGAGAAAAACGCAGCACGGGGATAAACCATGGCAACCACAGGCGCAGCAGCAAGTAATATTACCGAACAATTTGTCCGGGAAGCACCGGACATTGAAGCCTATAAATTAGGCTTAATGCAATCAGCGCAGGCGCTCAAGCCCCCTACGCTTCCTGACTATCAAATTGCGGGCATGGCCCCACAACAAACACAGGCCATAAAACAAGGCCAAGCAGGTATTGGTGCATACATCCCTTACATGCAGGCAGGCACACAGAACGTAGGTCAAGCCGCAGGGACAATTGGAGAAGCTTCAGACATATTGCGTGGTGCAGATACACGTAATCAATTTGATGCTGCACAACAAGCTATGAATTTAGCTGCAGGCCAAACCCTGCAACAAGGCCAGCCAATTGGTCAGCAACAGATTCAACAGTACATGAATCCGTACACCAATTTGGCGTTGAGCCAGCAGTTGGGTGAAATGAATCGCCAAGCGAAGATTCAACAACAAGGATTGCAAGCAGGAGCCGTTCAGGCTGGTGCTTTTGGTGGTGCGCGTGAGGGCATTCAACGTGCGGAATTAGGTCGCAACCTTGCTCAAACACAAAATCAAGCAATTGCACAAGCAATGCAGCAAAACTATGGTCAGGCGTTATCTACTGCTCAACAGCAACAACAAGCCGGTTTGGCAGCAGCGGGCCAGCTATCTAATGTAGGCCAAGGCATAGGTTCATTAGCTGGTCAGCAATATGGCATTGGCCAAAGCATGGCACAGGGCCTTGGTTCGCTTGGCACACAACTTGGTAACATAGGTGTTCAACAAGCTGCTTTGGGCCAGACTCAGCAGCAGTTGGGCCAAAACGATACCAACTTCTTGTACAACCTTGGCGCTCAACAACAAAAGCAACAGCAAGCAGTACTCGACGCACAGCGCGCAACATCCATGCAAAACGCTATGCAGCCGTATCAGCAGTTGGCATTCCAATCAGATATTTACAAAGGGGCGCCTTCTACACAGATGGCTATCACCCAGCAGCAAGCTGCGGCCCCAAGTCCATTCCAGCAAATTGCTGGTGTAGGTACAGGTATTTTGGGATTGGCAGGCGCTACAAATGCCATGAGCAAATCAGGTCTATTTTAAGGAAGCATGATGCAAGACGAAGCTCTCAAACGTGCCATGTTCACTAAGCCTATGACTAAGGCTACCCGCAACTCCGGCATCATGGCTGGATTTGAAGATGACGTGGAAGATATGCAACCAGAGGAGCCAGAAGAGCAAATGTCTCCTATGGCCCGCACGCCTCAAAATCCAGAGATTTTGATGAATACTTTGCGTGGGGACATGCGCTCTGTTGATGCACGTGTACAAGAGCTCGCAAATATGGTCGGGGACCAAGCAGCACAGGAAACACCTCCTGAAGTTTTGGCTTTGTTGCAGGCTCAATTAGCCGCCCAACAGATGCCCCAAGGCGGTATTGGTGCTTTGCCCCAGTCTGCCGGAATGCCTCCTGCTCCCGGCGCTGGAATGCCTCCACAAGGAATGCCGCCCGCACCACCTCAAGGAGCTGGGCCGATGGCACCAGTGGGTGCTCCCCCTTTTCCGCAGGGGGCATCAGCCCCCCAACAATTTAGCCACGGCGGGGCAGTAGAGCCTCCAACCCCAGACGGCATGCCTCCGATGCATGCTTTCTTGGGTTCTATTGTTACTCCGATGGCACGCTATGCACAGATGGGTGCAGATAAAGCCGCGATGCTTGGTCAAGAAGCCAATATCATCGGCGGCCGTTTGATGACTCAGGGTTTTCCCCAGCAGTTCCCCGGAATCTTGGAGAACCTAAGAGGACCCAACGGAAGATACATTGCTGATCAAATTTTGAAATACCCAACACTGACCCAGCATTTGGGTAATGTTGGTTCTAAACTAGCAGAACAATACCCTCGCGTGGCGGGAGCACTTAATACTGTGGCCCAGCCTGTTGTTGCAGGCGTTGGAGCCCTTGGTGCATCTATTCCTATCATCAATAGCATGGCGCCTTCAGCGAAGCGTTCTCCTGAAGAGGAAGCACAGTTTCAAGAAGTATTAGCACGCATTCCAACAAACAGCGAATTCCCAACAGGTGCAACTCCACCTGTCGCGCCCCCTGTTAATTCAAAGGAACCTGCTCCTCCTCCCTCTGGCGCTAAGAAGCCTGCCGTTCCTGTATCCCCTGCTGCGGTTACTGGGGAAAAGACTACAGATGAGTTCATCAAGGACCAAGCCAAGCCTGCTGGTGCTAACTTGACGAGCATTATTCCTACCTCTTCTGCTAAGACAGATGTGGAAGGTATTCGTGAGAAATACAAGGAATACGGCCCACTGTTCAAAGAGATTTTGGGCGACAACAACGATGATATGCGTGCAAACGCTATGTTGTTATTGGCTGATGCTGGCTTTAAATATGCCAGCGCTCGTCCTACTGCAGGCTCTACTCCTGTAACTCTTTTCTCCGAATCTATTGCCGATTTGCCAAGAGGCGTTGCTTCTTTAATTGCACAAGCAAGAGACCGCAAAGTCAAGATCGATACCGCTGCTTTGTCACAAGCTATTACAGATGTTTCGACAGAGAAGAAAGCAATGGCAACACTCAGGTCAGACATCATCAAAGGCGACTACAGTCTTTTACGGGAGCAAGCCAGACAAGGCGGGGGGAGTTTGGAAGACGGCGGCGCAGGTTTGGTTATTGCCAAGAATCCAAAAGGCAGTTACTTGGGCGTTTCTATTGATCCGAAGAACCCAACCGTACAGTCTGCTGTTTCTAGCCGTTGGACATTGAGTGACACCAATCCGTTTGTTGAATTCCGTGGCCAAGCTCCTACGACTGTGGAAACAGATAAGCAAGAGAGAACCAAGCTCACCGGAACTTTGCGCTCACTGGACAACAGTCTATCTACGCTTGAAAACCTTAAAGGTGAGTTTGCAAATGCATACGGCCCCGGAGCATGGTTTAACGACAAGGTCAACAACCTGCTTGTTCCTGTCTTGCCCACGGCACTTGTCCGTCCTGACGTCAATCTGGTAGATACAAAAACTCGTATCAATACAGGTTTGAATTCCATCATCAAGAACATTGCCTCTGCTAATGACAGCGGACGTGTTGCTGTACAGGAACAAGAATGGGCTAAGAAGACGGCAGCGGATATTGAAAACCCAACAGCGTTTTTCCAAGACAAAGAGTTGGCTGCCAAACAGTTCAACAGTATGGAAACCATGTTGCGTAATTCACGCCAACAGGTCCTGACTCAGTTGGGCTATGAAGGTAGTGACTACGTTATGCGCACACCTAACACAGGGACAAAGAGCGATCCGTTTATTATTCCTACTGAGCCTAATGCCCAAAAGCAAATGTTTAATTTCCTTGGCAATAGCCTTGGTAAGATTCAACAACCAAATGCAACCGTATATCTGAAGTTGCCTAACAATACAATTCAAGCGTTCAACCCCGGACAATTGAAAGAACTGGTGAAATGACAACTCTTACAAATGCCAACGGAGATTTAGTTGATCTAACTACTGGCGAGGTGATGGGCCGCGCGCAAGGCGCGCCTACTACTGTTGCAGACCCACGCAAGAACACCGGAGCTCCGGATCAGATCGTGGCTAATCCTTTAATGGGGTTGCTACAAAACACAACTTGGGGTTTTAACTCTGCTTTGTTTGCATTACCGGACGCACTTGTTACACAAATTGGCAAACAGATCTTTCGTCAAAAGCCAGAAGAAACTGTCACGCTCACCAAGCTTTTTAATTCCGGCGAAGTTGCTCCTCGTAATGTAGAGGAGCGCTATGCCCGTGCCGCAGGTGAAGGCCTAGGCGGCACATTGCCTTTTACTGGAGTGCTTGCCGCTGCCGCTCGTATGCGCCCTATGGTCATGGCCGCCACACCCAGCGCAGGGGTCATCAAGAGTATTGCTAATGATGCCATTCAAATGGTGCAAAAGTCTCCCATGAAAGCGGCCGCATTGGATATGGTTTTTGGTGTAGGGTACGAAGGCCTTCGACAAGCAGTTGAAGAAAATGTAAGCGATCAAAATCAATACAAACCACTGCTCAAGGAACTGTTACCAGCCGCTACTTTTGTAGGCTTACCTTTAGCTGCAGCCACATTGAGTCCAACGGCATTGGCGGTGCGTGGAGGCAAGCAACTACAAGACAAGCTTGTCAACAATCTGGGTGAAGTCGGACAAGAAGTCTTGGCTCAAGAAACAGGATTGTTTAAGCTGCCCGGCATTAGGATTGTTCCTTCTGTTTTGATTGGCCGTGCGGAAAAGAAATTAAGTGGTGTCTTTGCAGACATTCAGAAAAATCCAGAGGCGTTGAAAGCTTTGGATGAACTCAATACCATCTTGGCTAACCCTGATGTGGAAAAACTTGGATTCCAGTTTGGTGTTGCAGAGCGCTACATGGACCCTGCATTGTTACAGAAACAAGCAGAGACGCTTCAAGGCATGTCCCCCAAGGACCTAGCGCCTTTCCGCAAGCAGTACGCTGAAAATCAAGCCAAACTAGAGCAGTTGTTTTCTACGTTCTCCCCTACTTCACGTAAGACGGTAGAGGAAGCATTTCTTGCCGCACAAAAGCAACGCCAAACATTTTTTGATGATTTACTGGCCCAACGTCAGACCTTGACTGATTCAGAGCGTGAGCTCTTGAACCAACGCCTTGGACCTCAGAACCCTGATCAAATCAATAACGAGCTACGTGGTGTTTTGATGTCTGGCATGGAGATGGATGCGGGCATGCGCCAAGGCATTTTGAGACGTATGGGCCTTAAACAAGCCATGGCACCTGATGGAACACCAATGCCTACACGGGCAGATGGAAAGTCTTTGTTTCCAGCAAGGGACATGGAAGCTGCAGCCACTGCGTTAATTGAGAAATACAAGCCAGAGCGTCCTTCCCTGCGGGTCAACGTCCCTGAGCCAGTGCAATTACTAGAGCGCTTTGTCAAAGGCCAGCAACAGGCCAGAGATGCCATGACGGACAAGATGCTGGTGCAGTTGACTGATCAGGCAATCAACGAGCAACTCGGACCACTTGCCAAGGAAATGCCTGCTGATTTCCAAAAAGCTTTGCGAGACTCTGTATTGCAATTAGTCCGAGGCGACACGGCCAAAGGTTCTAAGCGCAAAGTTACTCTTGCTGATATTGCTGCCACTCCAGACAAGAATGGCATGATTACTGTGGCTACCGGCATACCGGGGCGCAAAATCTACGTCAATCCCGGACAACTACAACAAGATGCCCAACGCATTGCCGCAGCCAATACAGGCATCGACATCAACGTACCCGAGGCCTTGGATTATCTCCAGTCCGCTCAGCGTTTCCGTAACGATTCCCTTGGCCGCTATAACGCTGCCATGATGAAGGGCCGTACCCGTTTGACAGATGCTCAACGTATTATTGATTCTGGCAACTCAGTGTTCAAGGACGTTGAGAAACTGATCATGGACCACGTGCCAAAGATCAAGCAAGAGTATCAAGGCATGAAAATGATCCTTGATGACTACAAGGCCGGCTACGAACAAAGCCTGCCTTTGCTGATGACACAGAAGACCCGTGGCGGACAAGAATACTATCTGCCCAACGAAGACTTGATGGCCACAGCATTTAAAAATGCCGACCGTCTACGTCAATTGCAGATAACCATAGGTAATAACCCTCAAGGTAAAGAACTGTTAGAAAAAGGCGCTGTAGATTGGATTCGCAGCAAGCCTATTTTTGACAAAGACGGTTTGATTGACGCGACCAAATTGCGCCGTGTCATGGACCAGAATAAAAATATTGTTGAGGCCTTGCCTGCCAGCGTACGCTTAAAAATTGAAGACGAAGCTAAATTTGCTGACGACATTGCCATTCGTTTGGCAGAAATTGATCAACGCCGTATCCAAGCCAAAGATGCAGAGCTTGATAGTCTTTTGGCAAAGTCTTCGCGTGCGGATGCTAGTCCTAGACAGACCTTAGAAAAAGCAATTAAAGACCCTGCCACTATGCGCAGTCTGGTCAATGAGATGAGCAAGGATCCAGAGAATCTGGCTTCACTACGTCGTTCCGTTTACGACTTGGCTACCGAAGGTGCGGCCAAAGGTGGCGCACTAGAAGTCTTCTTGCGTAATAACGAGAAGTCTTTGAAGGTGCTGTATGGTGGCACAGGCCACTATAACAACCTACTTCAGTTGGCCAACATGCAACGACGCGTCAACGCGTTTGCTGATGTCACTGGACAAGTTCCTGCTTTTGACACGCTAGACCAGCAACTACAGGGGCTGTTTGGTGTAAGCATTCCTTACTTGACTACCAGTATCCGTAACGTAGCGATGCGTAATGTCTCTAAAGAAACCATGCTGGTGACCTTAGGCACACGTTTGCTCAACGCCAAAGAAGCAAAAGTGTTTGAGCGCCTGTTTACCAAGGCTTTGGAAGACCCCAAGTTTGCGGAGAAGATGACTAGTTTGAACACCCCTGCTGCAGCGGCGGCCGTGGCCAAGGAACTGCAGAACTTTGGTATGTCTCCTAGGCGTTTGGCTGAAGTATTGACAGCGCCTGCGGCGTCCCGTGGGGCTGTAATTGAGGCACAGGACTTGGCCCAACAAGGCAATCCTCCCATCCCAGTTTCTAGCAATGTTTCACGTGGAACATCTGCCGCACAAATGCTCAAGGCCCAGCCAGCAGCGCCCGCCACCCGTGGTACAAACTTCAACCCACGTATGCCAACGACGCCACAGGTCACTCCCGGCCAGCAGCAGATACCTTTGATGTATCCTGCCATGTTCCCGAATGACCCAATCAGCGGGCTATTGCAACAACGTCAGGCGCAGGTACAACCACGGCCCCCGGGCATGTAAGGAATAGAAATGGAAATGATTGGACGCCTAGTCGGCACATTGTTCTTGGCCCGTGAATATGCGCACAGGGCGCATCTGCGCGTCACTGGCCCCGGTAGCTTTGCCAAGCATTCTGCGTTGGGTGAGTTCTACACAGGCATCATCGACATCGCCGATACGATTACAGAGGCCTATCAGGGCCGCCACAGCATTATCGAAATCCCTTACCTTCCAATGATTGACGAGGATGATCCTGTCAAAGCACTGGAAGAGCTGTTGGATGACGTAGAGAAGATTCGCTATGACGCAGTGGACAAGAAAGATACTGCCATCCAAAACCTTATAGACGAATCCGTTGCCACGTTCTTGTCTGCGCTATATAAGCTAAAGAACCTCAAATAATGTGGACCCCTTCTCTCTTCATATGGAAGGCGCTGCGGAAGAACTCTTGAAGTATTGCAAGGCAGGTGGCAAAATACTAAAAGGACTAGAAAACCGCCGTAAGGACGAGCGGGCTTTATTTTTATCATAAGGGCATAAAATGATAGGCTTTATTCAAAAACAAATTGATGCTAGTGAAAAATTGTTTGAGATGATGCGACAAGACCATAAAGAACGCATGTCTCAAGTGTTAGTTTGGGCAGACATGAATGAAAGTCTGATGCGCAAACTGGAAGAACGTGACCGAGAAATTCAAGAATTAAAAGGCCTATTGCAGGCCTATCAAACTGCAGAAACTCTGTAGTAACCGAGCAGTTGCCATCACATCAGTCCGGGGCGTCTCCCCCCGTGATGGTACTTAAGTCCGGGCCCACAAGGCTCGGACTTTTTTTATTAAATTCTTCTACGCGGCACATCCACATATCTTTGTATCCATCAAATTCGCGCCCACAAGTAATGAATTCTTTAGTCTCTCCATTCTGTGCAATCATCATAATCACTCCTTGATCCACTGTGGTGCCATGCGCCATATCATGCGCACAAGCATATGCGGCTAATTGGATAAAGTAATCATCAATCCACTTACGCTCTTTCATCTTGTTAGTTTGTTTAAAGTCAATAATCGAGGGTTTATCCCTATATACGCCAATACAGTCAGAAGTGCCTGCGTATTTAGTTGGGTAGTACAGCGGTATCTCTGCCCCCCAGACTTCTTGTACATGCGGAAAAAACTCCTCAATTAAACGGTAGCCCATCCAATAGCCTTTGACCGCGAGCCATGTTCTTGGTACGGGTAAATCCCTATTTATCAACAGTCTCTCTACAACGTTATGCATGTGCGTGCCCACAGTAGCGGCATCATTTTTAATCCTGTCCGCTTCCTCCTGCCCAATCCTCGCGGCCCACGCCTCTAAATGTGCTTTATCTTTCGTCCCAGATAAGATAGTTGTCACACTGGGGACAGCAGGCTGCCCTTCCAAGGTATACGTCCGACCGTTGGGGCCGTCTATGCGCTGGAGACGTGGGTATTTATAGCGCGGGCGCAGTGGAATTAATTGCATCATTTGATCCAGTCCTTTAGGTCTTCGCCCAGCACTTGCGAGGCTATGTTAATTTTGTTTCTAAGCGCTTTGACAATGTGCTCATCAACCGTATTAGGGCTGATGAAATCAATGTAAGTCACCTTGCTTGTTTGCCCAATCCTATGGGCCCTGTCTTCTGATTGCAGGCGTACCTCCAAGTCAAAACTATTGCTGTAGTAAATGACCGTCTTGGCAGCAGTCAAAGTCAAACCATATCCGCCTGTGCGGGGATTGCCTACAAAGAAACGTAACTCGCTATCCATGTCTTGAAATTTAGTCACGATCTCCTGCCTATCCTCAGCCTCTGTATCACCGTAGTAAGTAGCCACAGAGGTCATGCCGTATTCCTTTTGCAGGGCAGTCTTGATGTTCTCAATATCTCGCCTGTAGTTGGCCCAAATGATGATCTTGCCATCGCATTCTTCAATTGTGGACAGCAACTCATTGACCCTGTTATTCGGTATGTCTACTTGCCTGCCATCGTCATACTTCACGTGGCCGCAGCATATCTGATGCAAGCGCATGATCTGGGTCAGAGCATTATTGGTAGACATCAAATTTCCATCTACCAAGGCCAACGCCATGAGCTTCATTTGATCGTAGTATTTCTTCTGTTCTACAGTGAGTTCAATGTCTCTGCGAACAAAGACTTTATCTGGTAAATCCAAGCATTCATCTTTGGTCACGCGGTATGAAAACTCACCTAGTTTTTTCTGCAATTCATCCAAGTGTCGATAGCCAACAATCTGCTTAAATGTATGTGTGGATAGCTTGCGTTCAACAAGAACCGCGTAGCGTGCTTGGAAGGCATAGAAACTGTGGTAGTTGAGGTTGCCATTGCCTAAGAATTCGCACTGGCTGTAGAGGTCTAGCGGGGACTTCGTCACAGGGGAGCCTGTAGCAATTCTCCTGTACCGCGCCTCACGGCCCACTTTCACAATACTCTTGGTGCGTTTAGATGTTGGTGTCTTAATGGTGGTGGATTCATCAATAGCCATGAATGCGTTGGTCACCCGCAAGAATGTGCGTGCAAACGCACTACCTTTTTCTGTGCTGAACGCTTCAATATTTATTACCAAAATACGCAACGTATCCACCGCATTTAGCATCGCATCCATCTCAATCTTCTCCGCCTTTCTCGGCGTAGGAGACCATGCAGCCATGGTGTAAGTTATGTGATCCGGCATATGCTTTGGTATTTCAGATGTATACCAGTTGCGGTATACACCCTTAGGCGCAACGATCAGCAAGGCGTTGATCTTGCCCTTGTCAAATAACATGGCGGCATTGTTTATAAGCATGAAGCTCTTGCCTGTACCCATATCGGCAAATAAAGCGACCTCCGGATCCTCCCAAAAACGCTGTAAATACGCGGCTTGGTGAAGGTAAGGTTGATTTTTAAATGGATAGTGCTGTAAAAAATAACTCATTCTTTCTCTCTTTCTTGAAAAAGGGTATTGACAACCCCAAAACATAGTGTACACTATGTGGACGTTTTAAGAAAGGAGAGCGTAAACGTGTCAATTGTATATATCGTTCAAGAAATGCCGAACCATGACCTAGCGGCTGCAATGAAGTATGGGGATATGGAAGTTCTACTGCCATCAAATACCCAGATTGCATTCAGCACTGTGCCCACGGTTCGCACACTGCGTAGGAAACTGCGCGAATATAAGGATGGGGATTTCCTGTTACTCACAGGAGACCCTGTAGCTATCGGCTTGGCCTGCTCGATAGCTGCTTTCTATAACTCTGGCCGGTATACTGCCTTGAAGTGGGATCGCCGCGAAAAGATGTATATCCCTGTTAAAATTGACATCACCGAGAATGGAGAAAGAGATGAGTAATTTCAATGATATTTTTGAGCAAGACGCCGGTGCGTTGACCGTTAAGAACGAAGACTTGTCTTCTGTTGGTGCTTTGGCTAAACGGGCCAAGGAACTCGAAGCAGAGATCAAGGAACTCGAAGATGTGGTTGGCGAACGCAAGAATCAGCAACGTAAGTTGTTGGAGGAAACTATCCCTGCCATGTTGCAGGAATTAGGCATGGCGGATTTCACAATGGCTGACGGTAGCAAGATTACTGTTAAGCCTTTCTACAGCGCAAGCATCCCAGAGGAGAACCGCGCTCAAGCATATGAATGGTTGCGAGACCATGGGTATGACGACATCATCAAGAACACTGTGTCTGTTCGTTTTGGCCGAGGCGAAGACGGACTATGCGACACATTACTAAATCAACTGCGCGGGCAAAACTATCCAGTAGAGCAAGCGCAGAAGATCGAACCACAGACCTTGAAAGCTTGGGTTCGCGAGCAGGTGGAACGCGGAAGCGAGTTCCCCACAGAGCTGTTTGGCGTATACGTAGGCCAAAGAGCAACCATCAAATCAGCATGATAAAAGGAAATTAAAAATGGCTAAGACCGAAGTTGCAGTAAAAGACGCCAACACTGCATTGGCATTGGTAGGTGATTTTGAACAAGACGCTAATAGCGGGTTTGAGGGTATGGGTCAGGAAGACTTTGCACTTCCATTTCTTAAACTCTTGACCAACACTAGCCCAGAAGTGGGTGAAGTTAAAGGCGCAAATCCCGGCTTCATTATGAACACTGTTACCGGTGAACTCTATGATGGTAAGGAAGGAATCACTGTTATTCCCGTAGCTTATGTGCGTCAGTACATTGAGTGGGCACCTCGCGGTTCTGGTGGTGGCGGAGCACCCGTCAACATTTTTCCCGCTACGTCAGATATCCTGACACGCACGCATAAAGAGCCCGGTGATAACAAGGACTATTTGGATAACGGCAACTACATTGAAAACACCGCAAATCATTATGTAATGGTGATCACTGAAGCTGGCGTACCAGAGCCTGCCCTTATCAGCATGAAGTCTACTCAGCTTAAGAAAAGCCGCAAGTGGAACAGCATGTTGATGTCTACTAAGTTGATGGGCAAAAACGGTCCATACACACCTCCTATGTATTCACATACATACCGTCTTACCACACAGGCCGAATCGAACGATAAGGGCAAATGGTACGGTTGGGAGATTGAGAAGATCGGTCCTATCGAAGATATGAATCAGTATCAGGCTGCTAAGGCTTTTTCTACCCAAGTGGGTGAAGGTGAAGTCAAGGTTAAGCATGAGAACGAAAGCGCAGAAGGTAACGCTTCAGCCGCACCATTCTGATTCTCGGGGGAGGCAACCCCTCCCCCACTTCCCGATAGAGAGACGAAATGACCGACATAACAAAATTCAAGGAGATATTCAGCGGTCTGGATATCGCCTATGGCACGTACAAAATCAAAGCGGAGCGCGGAGATGGAAAACAAGCTGGACAGGCCACGGTGGTTAGGAAGCCGCCAACAGATGACCTATGGGTCCAACATTTGGAAGGCGTTGAGCCTTCCCTTGGCATTATTCCTATTCGCGCTGATAACAGTTGCATATGGGGCTGTATCGATATTGACCAGTACCCGATTGACCACAAAGGACTCGTCGAAAGAATAGCGAACCTGAAGCTTCCGCTTGTGGTATTTAGAAGCAAATCCGGAGGAGCACATGTATTCCTATTTACAAAAACGCCTGTTCCAGCACGCGAGTTCCAGACATATCTCAAGAACGCTGCTGCGCTTCTCGGAGAGGCTGGGCGGGAAATATTTCCAAAGCAGGCTGAGATACTTGTCGAGCGAGGAGACACAGGGAACTTCCTCAACCTCCCCTACTTTGGCGGCGATACCGGCACTCGGTACGCGTTCAACATGGATGGGACGGCAGCGACTCTCGAAGAGTTTTACGGCTTGTATGAAGCCAATGTCCAAGATTCGCTCGATCAAGCTCCAGAACCTCCGAAACAGGCAGAGAGTCCCGTCAAAGACGGCCCACCTTGCCTACAAGCTTTATGCGCCCAAGGCTTCCCAGAGGGGACGCGCAACAATGGTCTATTCAACATTGCTGTCTATCTTAAAAGGGCCGCCCCCGGCTCTTGGGAGGACAAGCTGGTGGAGTACAACTTCAAATACGTGGCTCCCCCGTTACCAAACAACGAAGTTCAACTTGTCCTTAAGCAGGCCAACAAAAAGGACTACAACTACAAGTGCAAGGACGCGCCGCTTAACGGCTTCTGTAACTCGGGTTTATGCAGGACTAGGAAGTTCGGCATCGGAGCACATTCCCCTGATGCGCCTCAAATAGCATCACTATCAAAGTACGCCAGTGAACCACCCCTGTGGTTCTTAGATGTCAACGGCAAGCGCATAGAGATAGAAACAGAAGCGCTATACAACCAAGCAGCATTCCAGAAGGCATGTCTTGAAAAGATTAACGTAGTACCTCCTACGTTGCGCAAGCAAGATTGGGAGAATCTACTTAATGCTTTGCTCAAGGAAATGGTAGAGACAGAACAAATCACCGAAGCATCTGAGGACACTAGTCTTACAGGACGCTTCACCGACCTGTTGGAAGAATTCTGTGCACACATGCAACAAGCTATGGTGCGTGATGAAATGCTTATGGGCCGTCCGTGGACAGATGAAGAGGCGGCAAAGACGTACTTCAGGATGAAGGACCTTGAAGCTCATCTAAAACGAAATAACTTTGTAGGCCTATCAGCACCAAAGATGGCTCAGCGCTTACGCGACATGGGCGGCGAACCTATCAGCATGTTCTTGAAGAACCGCACGGTCCGTTGCTGGAGCGTGCCTAAGTTCAACAAGCAAGACGCACCATTTGAGACACAAACCAAACGCAACGAAGGGAGCCCATTCTGATGTTAAAAATTGATGGATACGATCATGCAATCATTGGACCTGCCTATATTTGGCGCGATCAATCTGTAGTAGGTGTATTGGTCTACGACGCTGAAAAGATTAGGGACCATCTAATGCTTGAAGATGGCATGGAGATGGATGAAGCGCGCGAATATATTGAGTTCAATATTGAAGGTGCTTACATGGGAGAACATACGCCTGTACTAGTTTGGCCAAACGATCTGTGGGATGAAGAATGAGCCACATTCACAAGGTCTTTGGCCCTCCCGGATCAGGTAAGACCACCTATTTGCTTGACGTAGTAGACAAGGAACTGAGCAATCACGTTCCTTCTACAAAAATAGGTTATTTTAGTTTTACACGGAAAGCAGCTAACGAAGCACGCGATAGGGCTATTGCTAAGTTTCCGAGCTTAAATGAGAAGACTGACTTTCCATTCTTTCGCACCTTGCATAGCCTAGCGTTTCGCTGCATGTCTGTTAAAGCAGACATGATGATGCAGCCCGAGCATTACAGGGAATTTGCCCAACAGTCAGGGATAGAACTCAACATCGTATTTGAAGAAGAGTCTTCAATTGCTAAAGCAGACAATCCAATTCTTAATGAAATTAATTTAGCGCGGATCAGAGGAGTTGATTTGCGTGAGCACTATAACCAAAGCGGCTTGGATATCGAGTGGTATCACTTCGAGTTTGTGGAGCGGTCCTATCGTCATTACAAACGCAGCAAGGATCTGCTGGACTTCACCGATCTGTTGGAAATGGCTGTAGTCGAGCACGATAGCTTACCTAGTTTGGAAGTATTAATCGTTGACGAAGCACAGGATTTAAGTCGGCTACAGTGGCTTTTAGTTGAAGCCTTGGCCGCGAAGGCGAAACGGGTCTTCCTCGCCGGAGACGACGATCAGGCAGTATTCACTTGGGCAGGGGCAGATGTCAAGAGTTTTCTTTCTTTTGAGGGAAAAATTACTGTCTTAAATCAATCCTACCGTGTGCCCTCTACTGTTCATGCATTGGCTAACATAATTGTTCATCGAATTCATGAGCGCCAACCAAAAGAATGGAAAGCCCGTGATTTTGAGGGCATGGTTAAGACCTATTACAGATTTGAAGATGTGCCCATGGATGACGGCGAATGGCTCATCATGGCGGCCACTAACTACATGCTCAACCCTGTACACGAATGGCTTAAGAGTCAAGGTATTTTGTTTGAACGTAGCGGCATTCCAAGCCTTGCCCCTGCCATGATTAAAGCAGTTATGCACTGGGAGCGTTTGCGCGCAGGAGAGGCCGTTGAGGGCCTCTATGTCAGGGATGTCTATAAGTACCTTGGGGGAGAATTCGTTACCCGTGGACACCGGACCTTTAAAGGCGGAGATGACTACATGGAATACACCCTTGAGCATTTAAAAGAGCATCACGGTCTTACTACTGATGACATTTGGCACACAGCGCTGTCCCGCATTCCAGAAGACAAGCGCGAGTATTTGATTGCTGTGCTTCGTCGCAAAACCAAGCTGTCAACTTCTGGGAGGATAAAGTTATCCACAATCCATGGAGCTAAAGGAGGAGAGGCAGACAACGTCATGCTAATGATGGATCTGTCCCCTAAATTTGCCAAAGAGTACGCAACTAATGGAGACAACATTCATCGACTTTTCTACGTGGGTATTACCCGCGCCAAGCAATCATTGCACTTAGTGCTACCCCGATTTCAAGATAAAGGCTTTCGTTTATGAAGACAACTCCTATGTTTCCCTCTCAAACAGAGTGGGTTCCTCCACAGACTTTCCCCAACTTATCCACAGCCAAGGAGATTGCAATTGACCTTGAAACATGCGACCCCCATATGGAATCTTTTGGACCGGGCTGGCCTCGTAACGACGGTTTTATTGTTGGCTATGCTATCGCCGTTGAGGGATGGTCTGGCTACTATCCTATCGCCCATCAAGGCGGAGGCAATCTCGACAAACGACTTGTCGAAAGATGGATCACGGACGTCCTCAAAACCCCTGCCGACAAAATTATGCATAACGCCGCTTACGATCTCGGCTGGCTTAAAGCGTCAGGGTTCGAGGTCTCGGGGACGATCTTTGACACCATGTTGGCCGCACCCCTCCTCGACGAAAATCGTTTTAGCTTCGCCCTCAATTCACTGGGCTTTGATTACATCCAAGAAGTCAAGTCCGAGCAAGGACTAAAGCAAGCTGCTGCAGACTTTGGTGTGCATCCAAAGAAAGAACTTTGGAAGCTCCCCGCTATGTATGTGGGGGACTATGCTGAACAAGACGCTGCACTCACACTAAAACTGTGGCAAGCATTTAAAACAAAAATGCGAATTGAAGAAGTTGAATCCATATTTAAACTTGAGACAGAAGTTTTCCCCGTCCTGTTCAATATGACTTATCGCGGTATTCGGTTTGACCGCGTCAAGTGCGAAAAGCTTATCACTCAATTAATGACCAGAGAGAAGCAGCTTCACGCTGAATTAAAGAAAACATGTGGCACCCATGTCGATATCTGGGCCGCTGCATCTATTTCCTCTGCATTTGATAAATTGGGTGTTTCGTATGGCAGAACAGATGCCGGCGCACCTAGCTTTACAAAAGGCTTTTTAGATTCTTGCGATCACCCTGTAGCCAAAATGATTGTTGAAGCACGCGAGACAAACAAAACGCACAGCACGTTCCTGCAACCGTATCTGGACTTTAGCGCGAAGACTGGGCGCATCCATCCGCATGTCAATCAGATGCGCTCAGATGATGGCGGCACCGTCACCGGACGTTTGTCCATGTCCCAGCCAAACCTACAACAAGTACCCGCCCGACATGAAATTATTGGCCCCATGGTGCGCAGCCTTTTCCTTCCTGAAGAGGGCGAGCTCTGGGCATCCAACGACTTTAGTTCCCAAGAACCGCGCCTGCTTGTCCATTATGCAAATCTCCTCTCCCTACCCGGGGCCGAGACTATGGTGCAGGCCTATCAGACCGATCCCAATACTGACTTCCACCAAATGGTTGCCGATATGGCAGGCATTAACCGCAAAGCAGCTAAGACGATTGGCCTAGGATTGATGTATGGCATGGGCAAAAACAAGCTTGCCGGCCAACTGGACCTATCCCTTGATGAGGCCTCTGAGCTAATTGAGCAGTTCCATAAGAACGTGCCATTCCTAAAAGGCACCGTCAACGCCGTCATGAAGCGCATAGACCATCCAGCTGCAGGCGGAGCAATCCGTACATTGTTGGGCCGCAAATGCCGCTTCCCTCTGTGGGAGCCGATGGAGTGGGGAGTCAACAAGGCACTGCCCCGCGAACAAGCAGTCATTGAATACGGCTCAAGGATCAAGCGAGCAGGCACCTACAAGGGGTTAAATCGTCTTATCCAAGGGTCAGCCGCAGATCAGACCAAAGCAGCCATGGTGGCCCTGCATAAGGCCGGCTATCGCCCCATTCTGCAAGTGCATGATGAATTGGCTCTTAGTGTCAAGAACAGGGAAGAAGCGGAGGCTGCAGCAGAGATCATGGCCCAAGCAGCACGCCTAGAAGTTCCTAGCCGTTGCGATGTAGAAGTAGGTCCGAGCTGGGGTGAAGCAAAGTAAAGAAAAATAAAAGTAAGGAAAAGTAAGGAAAAGGGCCCATTGGGCCCTTTTTTATCGTTCAATGCCTTCCAGCCTGTCCGATATAAGTTTGGCATAGCCTGCAATATCAATCCAATGATCTACTGCATCCGGATTGCCATTAACGATACGGCCAATCTTATGCACAATCATCTCTAGTGCCTCCCACTGGTCATCAGCAAATAGTTTGTCATGCTTTTGCGCATGCTCAGCCATCTGCCGCTTGATCCCTTGCATTAACGCTGCCCCATCCTTAAATTTCCCGTAATCCAGCCCACGCATATCAATCACACAATCCACGTCGGTTGAACGTTCCACTTCCTTCTTTTTCCAAGAGGTGAGTGGGGGAGTATCTAATGGATTAGGTAGTTCAGCTTCCAGCTGCGCCTGCTTTCTGACTTTATAGACCATAGGCAATGCAGCCTTAAATCTAGTAGCCACCATCTTTGCTTGCGCATTTGGGTTTTTCATGTAATATGCAAAAATCTTCTCAGTCTTAGTCATGCTTTTTCCTTTTTAATGATGGGACGTGCCCGATGATGGCGAATTTCATTGTTTACAATGTCCATCGCCCGCTCCAGTTCTGCTACAGTGCAGACTTCTAATTGGGCATCATGGATTTCCATGCCCAAATTTAATGAAGTGAGTTCGGGTCCGCGCAAAATAAACCTGCCAGTTTCCACTCCTCTGCTTCCCACAGCAAAGAGAGCGTCAAGCGCGGACCCTATCTCATCCCCCCAGTCCTTACCAATTGACATGCGCGCTAAGGCCTCCGCCATATTCAACGCACCAATTAGGACCTCTATATCTCTACGATCCGATATCCCCTTTCGCACCTTGTCCAACGCATCGTGATTCTTAATCCGCAACGTTGTCCCCGAACCAATATCCCCTACACGCTTTAAACCAGCAATGATGTAGGACATCGGATCATGGATCACGGGCCTAGGACGATACTTAGATCGCTTTCTCATTTATCTTCACTCAACATAAAGATAGCTACAAAAGTAGTAACCACCACAATGCCTCCAAGGCACATTAAAAATACTATCCAGCAAATAGTTTCAAGCATTTATCACTACCTCCTCAAAAGTTTCAATCCAAACATGCGCGCCACAAGGCAGCGGCTTGTCAGGGCTATAGATCACGCGACTCGGACCAAGGATCTCGACGCTATTTGCATATGTGTTGCTGTTATAGGTCTTGACCGTTAGCACAGGTTCATTACTTTCTAGCTTTCTGTTAGTCTTTATCACGTGTTGGTTGACATGAATCAAAGTTTTTTTCTTACGGGACATTGTTCCTCTCCTTGATATCGTAAAACCAATCATCTCCCGCACTCCACTTGCGTGTGCCGTCTACTGTCCAAAATGTTTGGGCGGCTTGGAAGTCAGGAAACTTTGTATCAGCCGGAATCAAAGACTGGTCATACCAAAGACAGCGATTGTTTGGCTGACAAGCAAACTGACCATTGTCCAACGCTATCCAGTTAAAAGATTTATGTTCTTCTGCTTGCTCTGTAAAACCTGTGTCCAACACCATCTCATCCGCGCAAAAGTCCACAGTAAACAAGTAGCGACCAAAATGCCACTCTTTATCTTTGCCAAGGAACTTCACGCCTAAGTTGCGTAAGCCAATCTTTTCAACAATGGTGAACCGATAACTCATACAGTCCCAAAGTTGCAAAGTATCAATGGGTAAATCGCCTGCGTCTTCTTTCCAAACATAGGCATGGATCGGCAGCTTGTCATACAACGCACCATAATTTGGCAGCAAAGACTCAATGCGAAACACCTGTCCACGCAAGGCTTTCAGCGATACCCAAATGGCCGGCTCCAATTCACCGTAGCCCTTTTGAAAGTTATATAAAAACTCGCGTTTGACAAAGCATTTCAAAGGGGGCAAGGATGCCACAAGATAGCTCATGTGTTCTTCTCCTTGAGTTTGGCTTCTATGGCATTTGCAAAATCAACCCAAAACGAATCTTTTCTTGAGATTGAATCATGCAAGCTGCTGTAAACAAAACTTTGTTCGTCCCTTGTCAGCCCAACCCAAGGCTTTACATAAGCTTGAATGTCATCG
>Ga0304730_1000826_pt1 | contig 25210 bp, 30 predicted proteins | sample M_130628_MF_Meta_FD_190474 | JGI IMG/M metagenome (GOLD analysis project Ga0304730, IMG submission 190474) | Freshwater microbial communities from Lake Montjoie, Canada to study carbon cycling - M_130628_MF_MetaG (v2) (version 2) | ecosystem: Environmental > Aquatic > Freshwater > Lake | place...
CCTGCCCGGCAGCGCCGAGGAGAAAGTTGGCCCGTACTTGGTGCCGTTCTTTGACGCCATTGAGCGAATCGCCGGGAAGCGTGGCCACACGAAGGACCGAGAGCGAGTCGGTGCAGCCGTGAAGATTGCACCCTTGGCCTACTTACGTGGCAGGACGTTTCGGAATGCCGTCATGATCTTTGACGAGGCACAGAACGCGACATTCTCGCAGCTGAAATTGTTCCTCACACGCATCGGTGACGGCTCCAAGGTCATCGTCACTGGCGACGCGGACCAGAGCGACTTGCCGCGCAGCGAGCGACGCCTGATTGACGTGATGCAGCGCCTGGCGGCCATCAAGGGAGTCGGCGTCGTGGAGTTTAAGGCCAGCGACATCGTGCGGCACCCGATCATTGAGAATGTGCTGAAGGAGTTGGAACGATGAGCGACTCATATACGAAAAGCGACGAAAAGCATGGCGTTACCGATACGAATCGGGCAACGCTCACCGACGCGGAGCGGGAGGCGATTGAGTGGTATGCTGACTTCCCAGATGGGATACACGCCGCAACCCTTCGCAACCTATTGGAGAGAATGAAATGACTGACGACATTAACAGACTGGCAGCAATGCTTACGAGGGCATTTCGCGAGGGTTTTAACTTCACTCGCGAAGGATGGAACGGCGAATGCGCATTTGAACACCTAGCCCCAGACGGCTTGACGCTTGAGGAAAAGTCAGCCATTACCGTCAGCGCGATACTTGCAGATCATGACGCTAAACCGGCAGCGAGCGGCAATGCGGTCACGCTCACCGACGCGGAGCGGGATGAGATTGAGCGGTTGCAACGCTCGGCTACCGATTGGCGGCTAGAAGCCGAAGTACACCGCAAACGTGCTGCCGCTGCTGTAGCCGAGATCGCCCGCCTGCGTCTCACCGACGCGGAGCGGGAGGCGATTGAGTGGTGCCTATCGCTGCCGATGCTTGACCGCGATGTGGTCAGGATGATGCCGCTCCGATCGCTGCTGGAGAGGCTGACTCGCCTCGCTTGACGCCTCGCCTACCGTGACTCCATCGGGCGCAGGAGCGTCCAGACTTTGAAGGAGCGAAAGGTATGCGAAGGATTGTTTTGGCTCTCGCGTTTTTGATAGCCACCCCCCCCGGCATCATGTTCGGGCAGGACGTGATCATTCACGCCAGGCGTGTAAATATTATTTCGGCTCAGCAGCAAGCTGAGGAAAACGCCCGCACCGGAAAGTTGACGCATTGCCGCGTGCTGAACGGAATGCGGGAAGGTATAGGTTACGGCCAGACGCCAGAGGCGGCTGAACGTGCGTGTTGTTTCTACAACGACGCGATGCGTGGCCGCTACCGCATTGTTGAGCGTGGCGTCGCTCGCGGCCCACGCGGATGGTATGCGGTGCTGCGCTACGAATGAGCAAGGACTGGATCACAGTCGAATTTCTCGGCGGCCCGCTGGACGGCGCTTTACGGCCCGTCCAAGCGGGCGTCGCCGTTTATTACCTTGCCAACGGCGCCGTGATCCACGCTTACGCTGCGGACGAGATTCACGAAGGCAACAACGTCCGCCCGGTGATGCGGCATTTTGAGATCATCAACTTTTCAAGTTGGAACGCTTGACTCTGCTGCGATGCTCGGTGCATGAAACCGATCGCGTTCAGCGTTGCGGGCGATCCGGTGCCACAGCCTCGAGCTCGCATCACGACTCGTGGAAAGTTCGCACACGCTTACACGCCCAAGAAGCATCCGATCAACAATTACCGCGACGAGATTTCAGCTGCTGCGATTGTCGCAATGGGAGACGCAGAGCCAGCAAGCGAACCTGTAAGCGTTGTCATTGACGCTGTGTTCGCTCGACCAAAATCCCACATGACAAAACGTGGCGTGAAACCAACAGCGCCAAAACTTCCACGACCTGACTGCGACAACATCGCAAAAGGCGTGCTTGATGCGTTGGCATTGATTGTGTGGCTCGACGACACACTTGTGCAGCGACTCGTCGTTGAGAAATCGTATGGCGATGAGGCAAGAACGACTGTGCGAGTGCAATGACGAAAAAGCCTAGAAAACAAGAGCAAAACGCACGCGACACGCAAAAAGCACTAGAAAACAAGCCAAAAACAAACGCAACGAAAAACATGCGTATTTCCCGAGAAAAACGCACAAAAACACCAAAAACATGCGTTTGTTACGGGAAAAACAGTGGTTTTTGCAAAATGCTGCACTACCCCTGACAGGGGGGGTCTTGGGTAGGTTCTCCCGGCGGTTTTACACGGAAGCCTCCCACGCGAGCTTGCCATATTTGTGATGTTTTTTAGCCACGGGGGCCGCCTTGGTCCGCTCTGACCAAAAAGACCGCCAGGACGCAGCCAAACGTCGCTACGACGACATCAAGCGACGCACTGGGGAGCGATCGCGTCAAGTCGGTGCGGCTGGCAGAGACATCGGCAGCGTTCCGCCGGTCAAGGACGCCAAGCGACGCGACGCCTGCAGGGCAGACTTCCGCCAGTTCTGCGAGGTGTACGGGTCGGAGTCGTTTCCTCTCGCGTGGTCTGCGGACCACCTGACAGCCATCAGCAAGATTGAGGCTGCTGTGCTGCGTGGCGAGCTCTTCGCGTTTGCGATGCCGCGCGGATCGGGCAAGTCCACGCTGTCTATCTGGGCGTGCATGTGGGCCATGCTCTACGGGCATCGCTCGTTCGTCATGCTCATCGGCTCTGACCAGGCTATCGCTTGCCAGATGCTCGACACGCTCAAGAGCCACCTCGAGCAAAACGACCTGCTGGCCGAAGACTTCCCTGCTGCGTGCTATCCGGTGCGAGCACTTGAAGGCATCACGGCTCGCGTGCGTGGGCAGACGTGCGAAGGCGATCCGACGCACATGGGCTGGACTGCGGACAAGGTGACGTTGCCGTGGATTGCAGGTGCCGAGTCTGCTGGTGCTGCCGTGCGTGTCGCTGGCATCACGGGCCGCATCAGAGGCGTGAGCCACACCAGGCCGGACGGCAAAACGATCCGCCCGAATCTCTGCCTAATCGATGACCCACAGACTGACGAGTCTTCGGCGTCGCCGTCTCAGGTTGCCACCCGAGAACGTATCCTCTCCGGTGCCATCCTCGGGCTGGCCGGGCCGGGGGCGAAGATTGCCGGGCTGGCAACCATCACGGTGATCCGGCCTGACGACCTGGCTGACCGTTTGCTTGACCGGATGCGGCATCCATCGTGGCAGGGCGAGCGGACCAAGCTCGTCTACGAGTGGCCGACTGCTGACGAGCTCTGGGGCCAGTACGCCGAGATCCGCCGCGAGGGCCAGCGAAGCGGGCAAGGCACAGCAGCCGCCGACGAGTTCTACAGGAAGAACAAAAAAGAGATGGACGCGGGCTCTCGCGTGGCGTGGCCCGAGCGGAAGCACGATGACGAGCTCACGGCTATCCAGCATGCGTGGAACCTACGGATTGACCGTGGTGAGTCTGCGTTCATGGCCGAGTACCAGAACCAGCCGCTCGCGGACGACATCGCCAGTGACAAGCTAGACAAGCGAGCTCTCGGTGCTCGAGCTCTTACGCTTCCGCGTGGGACTGTGCCGCTGGCACATCAGACGCTGACTGCATTCATCGACGTTCAGGACAAGCTGCTGTACTGGCTCGTCTGCTCGTGGGGCGAATCGTTCGGCGGTCACGTCGTGGCATACGGCACATATCCAGACCAAGCCTCTACGTTCTTTGAAGCGAAGAACGCAAAGAAGACGTTGGCACTTGCCGCCAAAGGGGCCGGGTTTGAAGGTGCTTTGTCTGCTGGCCTTGAGTCACTCACGCAGATCCTGCTCGGCAAGGACTGGAACCGCGAGGACGGCGTGCCGATGCGAGTTCGGCAGGTGCTCATTGATGCAGGCTGGGGACAGTCTACGGAAGTCGTGCGGACGTTCTGCCGCCGGTCCACGTTTGCGGCAATGCTGCTGCCGAGTCACGGCAAAGGTATCGGAGCCTCGGGCGGGAGCCTGACCGAAAAGAAGGGCAGGGGCGAGCGGCTCGGTCTCAACTGGGTGATGAGGCAGACGGCGACCAATCAACGGTATGGCGTCTACGAGACAAACTTCTGGAAGACGTTTGCGGCAGCGCGGCTCCGGCTGGCGATGGGCGATCCCGAGGCTATCACGCTCCACGCAGGCGATCACGACATGCTCGTGGAGCACTTGACCAGCGAGTACCCGGTTCGCACCGAAGCTCGCGGGCGAGTCGTGGACGAGTGGAAGTTGGACAACCGGCGCGAGAATCACTTTTGGGATTGCTTGGTGGGCTCTGCCGTGGCGGCGTCAATTGCTGGTGTGCATCCCGTGGCGACAGAGGCGGGAGGCAGGCAGCGGAAGAAGGTGACAATCCCGAGCGGACCAACCGGGAGACGTGTCATTCAATTGAAGCGGCTGAAATGAACCAGATCACCTTGACCACCGTGGACGGCTTAGACCCTCGGGACATGGTGGCGATCCGGTCGCGGCTTACGAAGCCGGGCAGCGATTTTCAGATTGAGGTCGCCACCGTTCTGGAAGGCGAAGGAAGCAGCTGCACGCCTTTGGCAGTCTGGCACTGTGACGGTTCAATGGTCGGCTGGTGCTGTTCTCACGTCTGGCGTGGCATGCAGACGCTCGAGCAGTTTGTGGATGATCGCTACCGCAACACGGGCAAGGCGACGGCTCTGACTCAGTTTCTTTTTTCGTGCGGCGTAATCAACGCTGGCAAGGTTGTCGCCGTGTTCTCTCCGTACACGGCAGACATCGCCCGAAAGTTGGGCTGTGCTGAAGTCGTTCTCTTTGAGCGACGCGGGGAAGATTGGGCCGAAGTCTAACGGCACACCCGGTCTGATTCTGCTGCTGTCTCCCGTAGCGTTGCTCGCATGAGCGACGAACTGCGCGACAAGATCGCCGAGACAGCAACCGGACCAAAGCGTGTCCGCACCGATGCAGGTGAAGTTGAGGCACAAGATGTCGCCTCAATCATTGAGGCGGACAAGTACCTGTCTGCCAAAGCTGCTGTGCAGTCCAAGTCTCGCGGGCTGCGGTTCAACAAACTCCTGCCGCCGGGCGCTTTCTAAATGGGCTTGCTCTCCAACTGGTTTGGGCGAACGCAGCCGACGCGGCAAACGCCAGCGCCGACGAGAGTTGTGCGTGCACGCTTTGACGCAGCCGAGAGCATGGACGACCGGCGGCATTGGGCCAACGCCGACTGGTTCAGCATGGACGGGGCTCTCACGCCCGTTGTCCGTCGCACCATGCGGAACCGTGCTCGGTACGAGCGGAACAACAACTCATACCTCGCTGGCATCTGCGAGACGCTTGCCACTGACTTGGTCGGCACAGGCCCACGGCTGCAACTCAATACGGGCGACCCAGACGCGGATCGGCAGATTGAGCGTGCGTGGTTTGATTGGTCGTGGCACGTCAATCTGGCTGAAAAGCTGCGGACGATGCGTCAGTCAAAACTCATCGACGGCGAATCGTTTGCGATGTATTTCACCAATCCTCGGCTGGATGGTGTGCAGCTTGACATCCGCCTGGTTGAAGCGGAGATGATCGCCACGCCTGTCGGGCTCTACATTCCAGACACGACGCCAGAAGGCTCCATCGTTGACGGGCTTGAGTTTGACGATGTCGGCAACGTCATCGCCTACAAGGTGCTCAAGTACCATCCAGGCAGCAACTGGCAGGTCAGTAACTTTGAGTTCAACCGCATCCCTGCCGAGCTCGTTGTGCACTGGTTCTCAAGGCAGCGCCCGGCGCAGCATCGCGGCGTGTCGGAAGTCGCTCCTGCCATTCGTCTTTTTGCACAGCTGCGTCGGTACACGGATGCCGTGATTGCTGCGGCTGAGACTGCGGCGGACTTTGCTGCGTTTTTGCATAGCAACTCGCCTGCCGCCGAGGTGGACGACGTTGACGCTTTCGCAGAGATGCCGATTGAAAAACGGACGATGGTCACGCTGCCCGAGGGCTGGAACGTCTCGCAGCTGAAGGCCGAGCAGCCGACCAGCACCTACGCAATGTTCAAGCGCGAGATTTTGAATGAAATCGCTCGCTGCATGCAGATTCCATACAACATCGCGGCGCTAGATTCGTCGTCTTACAACTACGCATCAGGCCGGATGGATCACGCCATTTTTGCGGCAAACCAGCGCAACCTTCGTGATGAGCTCGAGCGGCAAATGCTTGACCGCACGCTCCGCATGTGGCTGGACGAAGCCGTGCCGCTCGGTTTAGTGCCAGGCGGACTGCCACCCATTAGCGAGTGGAATTGGGTCTGGGTGTGGGACGGCAAGGAACACGTTGACCCGTCCAAGGAAGCGAACGCTGCTGAGACGCGGCTGCGCACTCACACGACAACGCTGGCTCACGAATACGCCAAGCAAGGCAAGAACTGGGAAGCCGAGCTGCGGCAGCGGGCCGCAGAGATTGCGTTGATGCAGGAGCTCGGCCTGTTCATTGACCTTCAGCCTGATGGCAACTACGGCGGTGCAACACCGGAGGACGCAGCAGACCAATGAACAAGCTTAACCTAGAAACACCTGTCGAATTTGTGTCCGCAGCTGCTGCCGATGGCATGCCTGCTGGCCCTCGCAAGTTCACCATTGAGGCATACACCGGAGCCGCAATCCGGCAGGGGTGGTCTGCCGAGCCAATCGTCATCGACTTGGCTGGCATGAAATACAACCAGCGCATCCCAATCGTGATGGGCCACGAGTACACGCTTGGCTCAATCCTTGGGCAGGCTACCAGCGTGCGTGCCGAGAACGGTCGCCTCTATGTCGAGGGCGAGATTCTCGCTGAGTCGGAACTGGCACGGCAGGTGACTGCACTGGCCGAGAAGGGATTCGCGTGGCAGGCGTCGGTGGGTGCCGACGTGATGCGGCACCAAAAGGTCGCCGCAGGCGAATCCGTAACCGTCAACGGGCAGACCTTCATGGGTCCAGTCCGAATCGTCAAGGCTTCCAAGTTGCGGGAAGTCTCGTTTGTCACTTTGGGCGCGGATGACGCAACGTCCGCCCGCATCGCTGCCGAAGAGGCAGAGGAGCTACTCATGGCGGATCACGCCAACGAAACGCCCGCCGAGGTCATTGAGACCAAGGTGGAAGCCACGGCGGCTGTCGTCGTGGAGCCCAAGGTTGAGGCCAGCTTGGACGTGTCCGCGTTCAAGGCCGAGATCGAATCCCTCAAGCAGGAAGTTGCCAACATGCAGAAAGTTCAAGCGACCCGTGAGAGCCGCGCCCCGGCTGTTCACGTCGTTGAGGAAATCAAGAACGACAAGGTCATCGAAGCGGCACTTTGCCTCCAGGGCGGTCTGCCGAATGCCGACAAGGCGTTTGACGGTCGCACGCTGGAAGCTGCCGACAAGCTCAAGCGGACCACCTCAATCGGCGAGGTGCTGATTGAGGCCGCCCGTGCCAACGGCTACACCGGCCCAAGCCGGATTTCCGCTGGCAACGCCGAGCCGGTGATCAAGGCGGCGTTTGCGACCCACGACATCAGCAACTTGCTTGGCGCTCTCGTCAACAAGTTCCTGCTCAACGGTTTCAACGCCGTCGAGTCGTCGTGGCAGGAAGTCAGTGCCGTGCGGTCGGTCAACGACTTCAAGGCAATCAACCTCCTGCGTCTCAACGGTGACATGAAGTTTAAGAAGGTCGGCAACGCTGGTGAGCTCAAGGTCGCTCAGGCGTCCGATACCAAGCGGTCGGTTGCTGCTGACACGTACGGCATCAGCACTCAGCTCACACGCCAGGACATGATCAACGACGACCTCAACGCGCTGTCGCAGATCCCGCAGCGTATGGGTCGTGGTGCGGCTCTCGCCATGAACGAAGCCATCTGGTCGGAGTTCTTGAGCAGCAACAGCAGCTACTACCAGGCGGCGACCGCTGCCGCTGGCAATGCTCTGTCGTTGTCCTCGCTGAAGACGGCCACGACCGCCTTCCGCAAGCTCACCGACCCGGACGGTAACCCGCTGGGCATCCAGCCCCGTGTGCTGCTTGTCCCGCCGGAGCTCGAGATCACCGCTGCGGAGCTCATGACCTCGGCGTTGCTCGTCTCTGGCAACACCACGAAGGAGCCCTCGGCGAACGTGCTGCAGGGTCGGTATCGCGTTGTGGTGTCGAACTACCTCACGTCGGCAACGACGTGGTGGCTCGCCGCCGACGCTGCTGACCTTCCGGCCCTCGACGTGGTTTTCCTCAACGGCCAGCAGGCTCCGACCATCGAACAGGTGGCACCGGACTACCAGCTGCTCGGCGTGGCAATGCGTGGCTTCTTCGACTTCGGTGTCACAAAGGCCGAGAGCCTGTCGTGCTACCGCATGGCGACCGCCTGAGCGTAACAGCAAACCGTGACCGCCGGGCGGGAGCAAAAGCCCGCCCGGCGGCATGACACTCAAACCCATTTCCAAAGAAAGCAGGTGATCTAATGGCCGATTACTATCAGGACGGCGACCTCATCAACTACACGCCGAGTTCGGCGGTGGCTGCTGGTGCCGTGGTTGTTCTCAACGACCTTGTGACCGTGGCTCCTCGCCCGATTGCTGCGAATGCTCTCGGTGCCGTGGCTGTTGAAGGCGTGTTTAAGCTGGCAAAGGCTTCCGGTGCGATTGGGCAGGGTGCCATCGTTTACTGGGACTCGACGAACAGCAACGTGACCACGACCAGCAGTGGCAACAAGCGGGCTGGCAAGGCTGCGGAAGCAGCCGCGTCCGGCGATGCCACCGTTCCGGTGTTGCTCAACATCGGCTGATTCGTCCCACTGCAAGCCGCTGGCGGCCGCGTCATCCTTTCCGCGCCGCCAGCGGTCTTGTAGCTCGAGGTGCTCATGTCCGACCTACTCGCCAGCGGTGCGGCGTGGCTCGCTGACCAGTTGGCAGCGGGTGCAGCGAAGTCGTGCCGCTACTATCGCGGCGTCGATTACGGCGTTGTCAGTGCCACCATCGGCACCAGTCGCTTTGAGTCTCAAGGCCAGTCTGGCGTTCTGGAAACGTGGGAAAGCCGTGATTTCATGATTCGTGTCGGCACTCTGCCTTTTGGCGAGCCGCTGCGGCATGACAAGATTGTTGAGACAATCAACGGCGTGGATGTCACGTATGAGGTGACGAGCCCGCGTGGCGTGCCCGTGTTCCACTATGGTGATGCTTTCCGGCAGACTGTGCGAGTTCACACGATTGCCACTGCAGAGTCCTCGCAGGCCGCTCCGACGCTCCTGCGTCGCTTCTGGGGCTCGTTTGCTTCAGCAGCGATTACAGACGCTCAGATCGTCGCCAGCCTCTCCACTGACCTTGGAGGATCTCGAGCACAGTCCCGCACGGTTACGGCGGCGACAGCGTATCTGTACGTCGTCCTGCCGACATCGTTTGGCACGCCCAGCTTTGCCGTCAGCGGCTTGAGCTCATCGTCCTGGGAAACAACAACCAGAACGATCACGTTCTCAGGCCAAGCCGCAGCGAGCTACGGCATCTATCGCTCAACGTATCCAATCACAGGCACCGTCAGTGTGGTGGTGAGTTGACGTATCTCAAGCATCATAGGGCAGGCATAGCCGGTCTCTAGGCGTTGCTGTGCGGCGACAATCGCCAGCCGAGGTGCTGCGATGTCTAACGTATTCTCTTTGCTGCCAGGCCAGCTTGATGTCACGTTCGTGGTTGGCGACGAAGTAAATATCGCTATAAACCTCGGGCAGAGCATCACCGGCTACACGCTTGATTCCAAGGTCTACGTTTCGTCGTCCTCTGGATTTTCTGGAGGAGGCAGTAGCACGGTGACGACGGTCGGCTCAATTGTTGTTGTCCCGACGATACAGGTTGTGACTGCAAGCACTGGCTCAATCATCTTGTCGATGACAGAGACGCAAACGTCTGTGCTGTCTCCTGGCATCACTTACCGTTGGGCGCTGCGTTGGATTACGCCTAGCACAACGATGACTCGGACGATTCTTGCTGGACTCTGCATACCGAAGGCACCCGGCGCATGAGTGAAATATCTGTCAGCGTAGTAGACGGCAGCACGATCAACCCAACTGTCGGCAACGGCGGCACTGTCAACGTGTCGATTGCCGCGACTGGCGAGCGTGGCGCTACTGGCCAGACAGGGCCTGCAAACTCTTTGTCTATCGGGACTGTGAGTGCTGGCACGACAGCGTCGGCAACGATCACCGGCACGGCTCCAACGCAGACGCTCAACCTTGTCTTGCCTAAGGGCGACACTGGAAGTACAGGGAGCACTGGAAGCACAGGGACCACTGGCGCCACCGGGCCAACTGGTGCAGCTGGGCCTGCAAACGCTCTCACGATCGGCACCGTTACAAGTGGGACTGCTGCGGCGACGATAACCGGCACGTCGCCAAACCAGGTGCTGAATCTGGTTCTGCAAAAAGGCGACACAGGAGCAACGGGGCCGCAAGGTCCGGCAGGCACCGTCAACATGGCTGACGAGACTCCGCAGCCGCTCGGTACTCCAAGCGCAGGATCTGCTCTGAAAGCCGCGCGTGCCGACCATGTGCATGCGGTGCCATCAATCGCTTATTCCTCGCTGACAGGCACCCCAAGCAGCTTTGCACCTTCTTCTCATCAGCACGCAGTGTCTGACGTGACTGGGCTCCAGGCAGCGTTGGACGCCAAGCAGGCCAGCGGCACCTACGCCACGCTCGTCAACGGCACTGTGCCATCCAGCCAGCTGCCGAGCTTTGTTGACGACGTAATGGAGTACGCCAGCTACTCAGTTTTGCCAAGCACTGGAGAAAGCGGCAAGCTCTACGTGGCTGTTGACACCAAGAAGCTCTGGCGGTGGAGCGGCAGCGGGTACGTGGAAATCAGCCCTTCACCAGGCAGCACGGACAGCGTCACGGAAGGCAGCACAAATCTCTACTTCACAGATGCTCGAGCTCAGGCCGCTCTAACGTCGGCGCTCTCTGGCAAGGCAAGCACGTCGCACACACACACGGCCAGCCAAATATCCGACTTTGCAACGGAATCCGCAAAGTACGGCCCGGTCCTGTCGGTCAATGGGATGACTGGCGCTGTGACGGTCTCTGGCGGATCGTCGTACACGTTGCCAGCTGCAACAACTACGACGCTGGGCGGCGTCATTGTTGGCTCTGGTCTGTCCGTAGCGTCAGGAACGGTATCGGCTGCAGTCGCTAGCGTCTCTGGCCGCAATGGGGCCGTGACTCTCACGGCGAGCGACGTTGGCTTGTCTGCTGTGGACAACACATCAGACGCCTCTAAGCCAGTCTCGACGCTGCAGGCAGCTGCTGACGCTGCTGTACAGTCCTACGCCATCCAGCGGGCCAATCACACCGGAACGCAGGCGGCCAACACAGTGTCCGGATTGGCCGCAAGTGCAACCACGGACACGACAAGTGCGACTAACATTACGTCCGGTACTCTTCCAGCCGCTCGGCTCCCCTCGACTGCGGTCACGGCTGGTAGCTATGGCTCGGCATCAACTCACGCAACGTTCACGGTTGACTCTGCGGGAAGGCTGACTGCTGCAAGTTCTGTTACCCCATCCATCGCGTCGTCGTCTGTCACGGGGCTGGCCGCAAGCGCGACAACGGACACGACAAATGCAGCAAACATTTCCTCTGGCACGCTGCCTACCGCCCGTCTGCCTGCAGCAACTACAAGCGTTATTGGTGGCGTGATCGTTGGCGGTGGCTTGTCTGTGTCATCGGGAACTGTCTCGGCTGACCTGAGGAGCAACACGAGTGGCATCACCGGGGCAAACGCTATCACAAATATCGTCTACCTGACATCTGCAGCGTATACGGCTCTCGGCACCAAATCGTCCACGACTCTCTACATCATCTCAGGGTGAGCCGTGGCAATCTATCTTGGGTCAGCAACGCCGTCTGCGTTCTATCTTGGAACGGCAAGCGTCAGTGCAATGTATCTCGGCTCGACGCAGGTGTTGTCAAGCACGCCTGTGATCACGATTACGGCGCAGCCCACGAACTATTTGGTCACTGGCACATCGGCAAGTTTCAGCGTGACTGCAAACGTGACAGGCGGCGGAACGATTGCCTATCAATGGCAGAAGCAAACGGGCGGCTATGGTTCGTTTGCTGATGTGTCCGGCGCAACGTCGAGCACGGTGAGCCTAACGGGTTTAAACCAAGTATACAACGAAAGCGATACCTATCGGTGCGTTTTGTCATCAACCGGCGCGACAAGCGTTACAAGCAGTAGCGCATACCTATATTGGCCTAGCGTTGTATTCACAGATCGCAACTCAATCTGGACAGGAATTGCGTTTAGCGGTGCCGGAACAGCGATTAGTCCATACACGAAAACAAACTACTCATCCAACATCGCTGGCATGCAGGCGAGAGTTGTAGGCACTGGTTCAGGACCGTTCACCGTTCGCATTACTGGGCAAGTTTACTCCGATTTTGGCGTGGACTTTTACAAGAACGGAACATTGCTCGGAAAGCCACCAAGCATTAGCGACAACAACAACGGCAACGGCGGCACTTACTCTCTCAACGTCTCAATCTCTGTCGCTACCAACGACATCATTAAGATTGGGAACCTTCCCGACGACTTTATGAGCATTGGTTCAACAGCTCTCAACATCTGGGTGCAGTAAACATGAGCAGCACGCTCCGCACCATTGCAGACAGACTTGCCAGCGGACTCCAGTCCGTGACTTGGGGCATTCCTTCCACTGTCGTGGAGCGTAAGAACTGGGCCAGCTTAGACGTAGACTCTATGAGCGTGCCGCACGTTTTCGTCGTGCCTGGCAATGCCGATGTCACTCGCATCAGTAGGCTGATGATGCAGGTGGACTACACGGTCACTGTGTTTGTTGGCAGGCATGTGCAGAACGACACCGAAGTTGATGGCATGCTTGATTTGGCTGACTCAGTGATGCTGCAGGTGCGTGCTCACAGTTTCGGGTCTAGCATCATCTGGCCAACAGGCGTGACAAGCCCGCAGAGCGTCAGTATTGAGCTCAACCCAGACGACGCACTGACTGAGCGGAATGTCTGGCGAGCCGTAATCACGGCAACCTATCGCGTGTTTGAGAGCAACGTCCTGCCGACAGCTTAGGAGGCGTAAATGCCGTCGATGCTCTCTGGCGCAAGCCGTGCTTTTATCCGTCCAGGCATGATTGGCGGCAATCGCCGCGTGATGTCGTCTGGTACGGTCAATCAGCTGAAGGCAAAAGCGCAGATTCGCAGCCTTTTCCTTGATAAGCGACTTGTCAGCCGAATGATTGGAAAGATGAACGCGAGAGTGCTGTCAAATCTTGGAAAGGACATCGCACAGGCTGCCAAGGCTGGAATCGGTCGTGGCAAAGGCAAGGTGACGGAGGCAGCGAAACGCAGGGCCGGGCGAGGAAAGCCAGTGCTGTTCGTTGGCGGTCTCTATAAAGACATCACGGCATACGGGTCTGGTGAGGCCAGATCGGCAGGCCAGCCCATCAAGTCGTGGGCTCCAAAAAGATTCATCTACAACGACATTGTGCGATTCTACGACCAGGCAAGAGTCTCGGTTGTGATTGGCACATATAAGTCGGCGCCGTGGCTGGCCAAATTGCACCAGTTCGGCGGCGACTTGAAAGAGACGGCCTGGCGTATCGGAGTGGGTGCAGCACGCTCGTCGTATCTGCGCAGTCGCGGAAACGGCAGGCAGGGCCGCGACGAAAAGGGGCGATTCACTACCGCACTGCCGCAGGCAAATCAGTACCAGTACGGTGCAATCCGCTGGCAGGTCAACAATACGAAGTTCCGTGGCTCCCGCAATTGGGAGCGGACCACGATGACACGCATGGCCCACTACCCAGCCCGCCCGTACATGGCTGGTTCCAAGCGAGTTGACGCGGCAATCATCGTTGCCAATAAGAAGTGGAAAGACCAGTTGGGGCGAAACTAGCTACGGCATACCCGGTCTAGTTTCGGCACCCCTGCCCATACCGTGAGCGAACCAGCTACGCCGCTGGCACTTGCACACAAGGGCACAGAATGCCAACTACCACAACCTCTTCTTCCGTTCAGCTAGGCAAAGACGTGAGCATCTCGGGCGTTGCAAATGCTCGCAGCTGCACCGTCACAAACTCCGCGTCCGACGTTGACGTGACCAAGCTAGGCGACACGTCTCGCAAGTTCAAAAAGGCACTCATTGAGCAGACCATTGAGCTTGAGTGCGTTGACGCGCCAGGCGTGACGATCGGCGGCTCTTTCACGATCTCTGGCACGACGACCGGAAACGCTACGTACATCTGCACAAACATCTCGCAAACTCAGCCTCTTGACGGCATCGTCACCTACACCGTGTCTGGCAGCCGCACAACCACCGCCTGATTTAAGGACATACACGCATGGCAATCACTCTCGGCAAAGACGCATCGGCAACGCCTCCGTTCGGCTCAGGCATCATCTCGGCGACATACACCGAGGAATGCGAAACGATTGATATTTCCAATCGGTCAAATGTCGGCGGCTCTGCTGGAGCACCTGGCCGCAAGGTTGCAAAGGCTGGGTTCACGGTAAAGACGTGGGAAATCGAATGCCACGACGCTACGTCGCTTATTACGTCGCTTGAGGCCGCTGGCAGTAGCTGGTCTGTGATGAGTGTCAGCGAAAACATCGGCATTGACGGTGCCGTGACCTACAACGTGACCGCCAAGGAATTTGCCTGATGGCTATCACGCTGGGTAAGGACTGCTCAATCTCTCTTGGCGGCACTATAGCCAGCGCTCGCAGCGTAACGCTGTCGGAGTCAGCTCGGACTATTGACGTGAACCCATATGGCAGTCGGTATTCATGCGTGTATCAGACCGGCTACGAGTGCTCTGTGTCTGTTGAATTAAACGACTCAGCCGACCTGAAATCAGCCTTTGACAACATGCACACGGGAATGCCCTTTCAGGTCTCTGGTGGTTCCGCTGGGTTCTCGTTCAAGGCAGTAATGACTGCCATCAGCGAAAGCGATCCCATCGACGGAGTGGCAACGTTCACTCTTGAAGGAAAAATGACTGACACGAGGCTTACTAGAGGTTCTGGGTGACACTATGCGTGAATTTCGAGACGACCAAGGCAGGCCGTGGCAGGTAGCGTTGACCGTTGCGTCTGCGTTGCGTGTCCGCGACAACGTCACGGTTGATGTTGTTGATGAGGAGACAGGCGAGCGTCGTCCAGTGCCTTTTGACATGGTGGATGCCTCCAACATCTCGCAGACGTTTCAGGTGCTGCGAAGTCAGTACGCCAAGATCGGCGAAGTGCTGTATGCCTTGCTTACAAAGCAGGTGGAAGCAAAGTCCCTAAGCAAGGAAGAGTTTCTTGACGGCCTGCGTGGTGATTCCATTGATGCAGCGACAAAAGCACTTGAGCAGGAGCTAGTCGATTTTTTCCCGCAGCGCCTCCGCAAGATGATCGGGCTTCTCGCGTCCAAGATGGACGAAGTGGCAAACGAGATGCTCGGCAGAGCGGAGGCGGGACTGGAGAAGGCGACGGTGGAGAGCCTAGCCGCAGCATCTGGGATGCCGTCTGGGAAGCCGCCGGAATCCTCGGAGTCCATCCCGGCAAGTGGACACTCAGACAACTCTTCGCAGCACGCGACAGCCGCCTAGAGCATGAGTGGTGGCACACGGCCAGCCTGCTTGCACAACAGGCGAACATCAACAGAGACAAGAGCACGCCAAAATCAGACCCACGAAAGCTGAATCCCTACGCGAAGAAGCCGAAGCCTCGGCAGGCGACGCCTGATGACCTGAAACGCCTCTTTGGCAAAGACTGGCAGAAACACGTATGAGTAGTGGAGCAGTCAGAGCGGGCGGCGTATTTGTTGAGATCGGTGCAGATCCGACAAAGTTCTTTTCGGCTTTTTCTAAGGTCAACAAGCAGCTGCGGCAGCTTGGCAGTTCAATGGCTCGGGCCGGTGGTGCTGTGTCTGCAGCAGGCAGTGCCATCGTCGGGCCTATCTTTGCGTCAGCCGCCGCATTCGCGTCTGTCGGCAGTGCTCTCAATGACATGAGCAAGCGCACTGGCGTGGCCGCTGAGTCGCTTTCAGTGCTCAAGTTTGCCGCAGAGCAGACGGGCACAGACATGGCTGGCGTTGAGACCGCTGTCAAAAAGATGCAGAAGACCATCTACGCTGCTGGCAATGGCAGCGAAGAGGCGGCAAAGGCTCTTGAGAGCGTCGGGCTGTCTGCCGCAGACCTTGAAGGTCTGTCCGCTGACCAGCAAATGGGGAAGATTGCCGATGGGCTGATGGCAATTGACGACCCTGGCACTCGAGCAGCGATTGCCATGCAGGTCTTTGGCAAATCAGGGACGGCAATACTGCCGATGCTTGAGGGCGGGTCTCGAGGCATGGCGGACTTTGCCGCCGAAGCCATGCGGCTTGGATTAGTGATGGACAGTGAGACGGCCGCCAAAGCCGACGCGCTTGGCGACGCGATGGATGCAATGACTGCCGCTATGAAAATGGCGTTTATCCAAGTTGGTGGCGCGGTCGCTCCTGCACTGACAAAGATGGCCCAAGGGCTCGCCTATGCGGCAGGGGCTGTCGGAAAGTTTGTAAAAGAGAATCAAGAGTTTGTTGGGTCTGCGCTTAGGTTTGGCGTCGCACTTGTCGGCGTTGGTGCGGCAATGACAGCGGTTGGCGTGTCTTTGCAAGCTGCATCGTATGCGTTTGAGGGGATAGGAAAGGCAGTCCGGTTTGCCGCCTCTCCGCTAATGCTCTTGGTTAGAACTGCGTCGATGGTCGGCAGAACATTCCTTTCAACAACGGCAATCTTTGCGAAATACACGGCTGCTCTGGCTGTCGCTGTGGCAAGGACTATTGCCGCGACGGCAGCAATGTCTGCGGCGTGGATTGCTTCGGCTGTCCGAGGCGTCGTTGTGTTTGCTGCAACCGCCGTTGCAGGAATCGCTTCTTACCTCGCTGCGGCGTCTGTGGCAGTTGTTGGGTCTGTTGCGTCAGCCACGGCAATCGGTGCAGCGTGGCTGGTTGCTCTCTGGCCGTTTACGCTAATGGCTGCTGCGCTCGCAGGAGTCGCGTATTTGGCTTACAGCTTTTCTGACTCCATGAAGAAAAGCCTGTCTGACGTGGGCACCGTAGCGAGTCAGGCTGGCAGCCAATTGTCGCAGTCGCTCGGCACAGCCGTATCTGATGGCATGGCTGTGTTCAACGACCTGGCTGGCACAGCCACGACGACGTTCAACGGCGTCTATGAAGCCATATCCAACGGCGAGCTGACGGACGCGATGGATATTCTGTGGGCCGGGCTGCTGGCGGGCTGGCTGCGAGGTGTTGAAGCGTTGATGGGGTACGTGGACCCTTGGATCTCATTCTTTCAAAACACGTTTACCTACCTGTCAACGTATGTGCTTCAGACGTGGGACATGCTCTGGACAAACGTCTCGGCAGGATTCAACACGTTTGGCGCAGCTTTTATGTCAGTGATGGATTCCTACATCACGCCCATACTGGCGACGTGGGACACACTGGAAGCAGGCATTAGAAAGTCGTGGATTCGTATCAGCGGCATTTTCGGCAACGCCAAAGAAAAGCAGGCCGCACTGGATGAGGTTGATGCCGAGATGGCGGACAGGGCCGCAAAGCGAGAAGAAGATCACCCAGGCATGCAAAAACGCATGCAAAAAGCAAAAGACGAAAACGACGCAGCTCTTGCGGCTTCAGTGGAACGCCGCAAGCAAATGGGAGAAGACGCCGACAAGCTCGCGCAGGAAAGACTTGGCAAGAACAAGACAAACGCTGAACAGCGTCGGAAGGACACGGAAGCCGCTGTTGCAGACCTCGGCCAGAAATCTCGCCGTAGTGGCGAGAAGAAGGTCATGGGCGAGCAGTACGCCGACCTACTGAAGCAGGTGGAAAACGCCACTACGCTTGACCAGCTGCGAGACCTCTACGGGCAGTTTGACGCTCTGAACTCCAACGGCAGGCTGACAAGCTCGCAGGCCGACACTCTTCAATCGGCCATCGATGATGCACAAGAGCGCATCTCAAGGGATGCAGGAATGTCCCAGAGCGAGAAAGCTGCAAGGGGCGGGGCCGAGGCGGCCGCATCTGACTCCCAGACGAGCAAAGGAGAGGTGGCTGGCACGTTCTCTTCCAACAATCTTGCAGGAATGGGGATCGGTTCTTCTATCGCCGAGCGTCAACTCAAGACGCTTGAAAGCATCGACAAGAACACTAAGGGCATGGGCGAAGAAGGAAGGGTGGCTGCCTAATGGCTGAGCTGACCTGGATTGAGGACGGCGAGTCACGCCAAGCGACGATTGTCCGCCTTGGGAAAAAAGCCACCTCAACGTATACGAAGTCGTGGAAGGTGTTCGGCACCAATGACGACGTTGCCGTCCATGCTGCTGCAGCCTCCTACATAGCCAACGGCAACCAATACTGGCAGTATCCAAATGTATCAGGCATGCGGCTCATGTTTGAGCAGCTGTCTGTTTCGTATCTAGGCGATGACGCCTGGCAAGTAACTGCCCACTACGAAAAGAACGGCGCAGAAGACGGCACTGAGCCGCTAAAACGTGCCAGGTCATTTGATACGACCGGCGGAACGCAGCACATCACGCAGGGATTCTCAGAGGTTCGGTACGGCACAAACGCACCAGACCAGCAGAAAGCCATTTCTGTTGATTCAAATGGAGTGAACGGCGTTGATGTCGTTACGCCGCAGCTTCAATGGCAAGAGAGCTACGACGTTCCGGCAGCTTATATCACGTCCGCCTATATCAGAGGCGTGTCTGGAATGACTGGCACAACAAACGATGCGCCGTTTCGTGGCTTTGAGGCCGGTGAGGTTCTTTTTCTTGGATGCAGCGGAAACCAAGAATGGGACGACCAAAAAGGAAAGGGGCCGTGGTCTCTTTCATATAGGTTTATCGCATCGCACAACGTAACCGACGAGACTATTGGCGGCATCACTGGGATTGCCAAAAAGGGTCACGAGTATCTCTGGGTACGTTACGAAGAAGCGTCAGACACAAGCAATATGTTCAAGAAGCCTAAGCACGTCTATGTAAATAAAGTGTACCGCGAGTCTAGTTTTGCGGCACTTGGGATTGGTGTGGAGTAATGCCTCGTCCAGACGGCCGCCTTGAGCCGGGCCAGCCAGTTCGCGGTGCTATATCAGCACGCGCATGGAACAGGGCACAGGACGCAGCAGACATTGTCCTCGGCGCATCCGTTGGTACTGAAGGAACAAAAGGTTCCGCAGCACTGAAGCCGTATACATGGTGCTACTGCAAGCCATCGTTGACTGTTGGCAGGTGGGGCATTCTTGCAATTACTGGCCTCGAGATCGTGCCTACAAACACTCCTGGCGGTGCCACTGCTTCGTTTGAGGAAATGCCACTATTGACAGGCGGCGCGGTTACATCAACCACAACCGCTTGGTGCGTTGCAGTGGAGCCGATTGAGAGTGGCAAGATTGGCCGAGTAGCCGTTGCAGGAGTTGTGCAGTGCAGCGCATCCGAGATAAAGAGTGCACGAGGTGCTCATGTGCTCTGGAAAAACTCAGTATGGGCGTTGATTCGCATGCATGCCGGAATCATACGTGGCACGTTCTCTGCTCCATGGAACAAGGGCACGACTGCCACAGTAACTGACGCAAATGTCTCTGGGGCGACGTTTTCAGCCAGAAACTATTTCGCCAGCATAACGGGCACCGGGACAAAGTCGTGCGCAATCGCCAATGCAGGCACTGAATGGATTTTGATCGCTGCGGAGTGCGACACGTGATTGACGCAGCAGACCCGCTGTCATTCGTCCTGTGGCTAGTGTTCGCATTTGCTGCTGGACTGTACCCGCTTGGGTTTATGCTTGGGTCTTCGTGCAGCGAATGCTGCGGTGTTCCTTGCACGGCGTGCCGCGACTACTTTGAGTTCAAGCGGTGTGTGCGTTTTGAGGCTAAAGAAAAGAAAACAAGATCCGGCAGCCACGTCTACAAACAGTCCGACTCAAATTTCTTCCCAGACTCCACCGAGCCATTTGTCGCTCCGCTGCATGGATTCTCAAGGTCCATAGGACGACCAGAGGACGTAGGCGCAAAGCGAGTGGCTGCTGAGGCTGATATCACTGTTTCCGTTTCAACATATGGCAGTACGCTTTCGTCTCGCCCTTTTCCATTTGACATAACGCTGCAAACAGGTGACGGCACGGAAGTGCTGTATACGTGGACAGTCGAGAGCAATAATTCCGTTCAAGCCGTCACGACAACGAAAACAGGAGAGAAAACCTCAACCATTTCGTATCCAGCGGCAGAGGTAGACGAATTGGTTGCTGTTGGCGGAAACATATCAATCGCGTCGCTGACAGCAACGGTGAAAAGAGAATCGCACGTTGATTATGGCGCGGATGAATGGACAAACTTTCTGTCGGTTAGCTTCACCCGCGTCTTCGCTGTCGCAACCATTGATAAGGTGTGCATAACCGCCTACGAATACTGGCTGAAAGTAGCCGACGTTGACAATTTGCGATTCGGCTTGCCAAACCTACAAAGTCAACAGGACTGGGTATACGATCAAGAGGAAATTATCAAATTCCTCAACGGGGAAAGCCCTCAGACGTACAAAGACAAAGACGGCGTTGAGTGGAGCGTCAGGATTCAAGGTGATACGCCGCTTTGCGGTTTGGCAATCAACAACGGTGCCAATTCGCTGATTCCGCATATGGTCACTGCAGAACTGCCATCTGAGTGTCCAGGCAAAAAATGGACATACGACGCATATGGCTGCATGGGAAGTGCCGAATCAGTTTTACGGTATCCACTTGTAAAACCTTCGCCTATCTGGGCGGCAACTGCAATCAATGCACCTGACCGGATGACCTACAACTCATGGCTGTATCCAAACCTGGAAGCCACCTATCTAGTGTCTTGGGATGAGGCGATCCAGTCGTGCGAGTATGAGTTCTCGTCTAAATCATGCACTGCAGAAGGGGACATATATCGAAGAGTGCGCGGCAGCGCGTTCTTCTGCGGCGACTTGCTCTGGACTGTGGAGAACGGGCCGTGCAATACGTCCATCATTCAAGCTAGAAAAGATGGTTTGACTGAAACTTACACGCTGAACATGCAGAAATCACCAGAAGCCACATCGCCTCATGGCACAAAGATGTGTCCAGCGATTACATTTTCTGGTGGTGTTTTCGCAAACAACACAGTGTATGGAATGAACAGCAGCATTGTCACGGACTATTATCCGTCAAGTAATACGTGCTGGCCTTCCGAGTTGAAGTTTGTTTACGCAACGCATGATGTGTGCCCTGGCTACGCCGAAGGCTTCAGAAGGATGAAATGCGATGGGTCAGATTGGGTGCAGGGCACAGATGCCGCAGGAATTATGATCGCAGGATGCCCTGAAGGGTGGCAGGCCGGGCAGACTCAATACACGGCGAAACTCTGGTACTCGCCTTCGTGCAGCACTGCTCTTTATGCCGTAGATGGTTATACGTCAGGAGACCAGTTAATTGCTTTGATAAAAAAGACCTGCAATGACACGTTTGAGATTGCAAATCCTCCTAGCTATGTCAATGGATTTCCAGTAGTCGAATGGCCTGATCGTCCTTGGATTAAGGGCTGGGTGGCTAGAGACGATGACGCATACGCTCAGTGTAGTCAATCAATCAATCCGCGAGATTTGAAGTATCACCCGATGCAGAGCGTAAGTGTAGTCACTACACAGCAACCGTGGCACTTTTATGTTAAATCAGTGACGCCATCGGAGGTGCCAGCTAGCGGTGGTGTGGTAACTGTTGTCACTGGCGGAGTTCAAGACAAAACAACACAACACACAATAGCACCAAATAAATCCCGCTTTTCAATCACAAGGAAAATAAGTCCGTATTATACGCGAAGAATCACAAGCTCTGTGGTTAATGGAAGCGGGCAGGGTATTTCCTACACTGACTTCACGCCGCAGCTTGGAGGATTTAATCTCCCTCAAGCTACAGTAATTCAAAAAGGATATGGCGGAGACGATGACGAGCAATGCACTGCAGACGCAATATGGATCAACGCAGCCGCCATATATATGCCAAATCAATTGTTGCTCAATCAAGGCTCGATTCCTGTCGTGTACGCGGATTTCACGAAAGAAAACTGCCTTGTATGCCAGCCCACAACTCTTGAGGGAAAATCGTGCGAATGGACTGCAACTGGTTCCGAGGCATGGATGAAAATAGACAAGAAAGATGGCTTGTTCACGCTGACGATTGATCCAGACGTGAAATACACGCTCGGCCCTGTCTGCAACTACACGTCTGGACTGACTGGCACCGTGACAGTAACCACAAAAAAGGAGTCAAAGACGTGGACAGTCTGCATCAAAATGCAGTAGCGGCTGGCATGTGCATCTTTGACAATGACACGAAGCGATGCCGACGCTGTGGGTTTCAAGCGGTTGAGCTGCCATTCTTTCGGGCGTGCCAGACGCTTGCCGAGACGGCTGAATCCATTGCACACGCCATGATGGATCGTCGGATTTCAGTTCCACCGCTCTTGGTTGGCACGGCAATATCAAGCACTCTAGCAAGGGTGGGTATCACGCCTGCGGCCATCAAAAAAATCACCGGCAAGGAGTGCGGTTGCAAAGCTCGAGCGAGCAAGCTGGATGCCGCAGGTGCGGTTGTTTCCGCTGTCGTTGAGCGTGTCGCCAATGCTGCATTACAAGCTGTGCTGCCGTCGCAAGTTGAAACATCAGACGTGGCGGCTATTGCTAACAGCTTGCAAGCCAGCCCGCTGACAAACTCCGGCCTCAAGAGCGGACCTTCCGCTTGACACGCCTGCCACCCTAGTGGCATGGGACGCCAGCGAGCCAAGCCGACGACTAAGCCTCCTGCGAACGTTTCGCCGTTTGACAGCGAGGACGACGAGGAAGAGGTGGCCGGGGGCGGCATCCCAGACGACGACGGCTGGATACACCTCAAGCGAAAGGAGCAGCCCGATGGCAAGGAAACGCCAAAGCGGAAGCCTCGTCGCCGCAGTGATTGAATCGCTACCGACACGGGTTCACGGAAACGCTCCGTGGTATGAGCGGGTCGCACCAGAGCACCTTGATGAACTGGCAGAGCTCAAGGCCGCGTGGAAGTCCGGCAGGCTTGGCGTGCCACGCATGACTGCGGCAAGGCACATTTCGGCACAGCTGCGTGAGCGAGGCATTTCTTCCGTTGGCCGTCAAGGAGTAGACGAATGGCTCGCAAGAGACTAGCCGAGAAGGTGGCCGACGATATTGACCACTCGCAGCAGCTGGCCGCTGACGCAGAACTCGCACGCTTGCGGTCTGAGCTGGCTGTGTACCGAAATAGATACAAGGTCGCGCTGGCTCAGATTGACCGGGAGAAAGAACGTGGCGACGCCCTGGTGCAACTCAAGGGAATAAAGCCTGCTTCCAGCCCGCCAACCATTACCGGCAAGCACAAAAAACATGACGCCACTATGGTCGTCCTGTTGTCAGACATCCATTGCGAAGAGCGTGTTGACCCGCAGACTGTGAACGGGCTCAATGACTACTCGCTTGACGTATGTCAAAAACGCCTTGATGAGCTTCACGAGCGATTCTTTCGCCTGCTTGACCATGAGCGGCAGATGGCTCGCATTGACCGTGTCGTGGTCTGGCTTGGCGGAGATTTTCTAAGCGGTCACATCCACGACGACACAGCAGAGCTGGCTCAACTTGCGCCGCTGGCGGCTACCCGTTGGATCGGCGAAAGGCTACGGGCTTTCATTGATGCCGTCTCTGATAGGGCAGGGGCTGTCATCGTCGCCACAAACAGCGGCAACCACGGACGCTCAACGGAAAAGCTCCGCATCGGCACCGAGATGGAGCACAGCTTTGAGCAGCACCTCTACCTGACGCTGGCCAGTGAGGAAAAGAGAAAGAATGTGCAGTGGCAGGTTGGCACAGGCTACCTCAATTACGTTGACTTGGACGGCTTCCGCATTCGATTTCATCACGGCCATGCGATCCGATACGGAGGTGGCGTTGGCGGCATCACCATTCCGACCAACAAGGCTATTGCCGCATGGGATGCCGTGACTCGAGCAGACCTAACCTGCTTCGGCCACTGGCACCAGTTCTCGTGGCTCCGTGCTGGTCGGTACGTGAGCAATGGCAGCGTCATCGGTCACAGTGCATACGCCACCAGAATCAAGGCGGCTTACGAGCCGCCGTGCCAGGCGGCAATCGTCATTGACCACGGGCGTAACGAAGTGACAAAAGCGATGCCGATCTACTGCGATCGAGATCTGCGAGCAAAGCGTTGACGCATGGATTACGAATTGACTGACGAGTACCTCGCAGACGCACGCCAGCGAGCGTACCGCTATCAGGGGCAGTGGACCGGCACGGCAGGCTCGCTCGCGGCAGACGTGGCACGACTTCTCATTGAAAGGAAAAAGATGCAGGGACACATCACAAGCATTGAGGAAACCAACTCGAAGCTGCGAGCCGCCGTGGAGACTCGCCTAGCTGGCGGATGTTGCGACGGTGGCAAATGCCACGCACCAGCTGACGAGGCACCAGCACGCTGGAAAGAAATGACGCAGGCCAGCGCAGCGAAGTACCAAGCCGATCGTGCAGAGCGATCCAAGCCTGAGGAGACTGTGCCTGTTGACTGGATTCTCCAAGGACAGAAGGAGATGGAAGCCGCACCGGATGACATCCGCTGGACTGGTGACAGCATTCTTGCCAAGCAGGACGACATCAGGCCCGGCTCGCGTGAGTTCCTTGACGTTCTAGACGAGCTCAAGCAGCTGCACATGCGAAAGACGCTCGACTACGGGATTGATGAGGACGCATTGAGCAACATTCGCAGCAGTGCAGATGTCGTGAACATGCCAGCGTGGGCGGGTTGCATCTTGAGGATCTCGGACAAGATGCACCGGCTCAAAGCGTTCTTCCGCCGAGGGCGGTGCGAGTTTGACGGTGTGGAAGACACGCTCAAAGACATTGCTTGCTATGCGGCAATCGCACTGGTTTTGCACCGCGAGTCTGGTGAGTCAGACCCGGTCACGATTGCCACCTAATCCGCCTAGTCTGGCGGCATGGCAGAAGAGTCTCCATCCGCCGTCGCCGCTATCGACGCACACATATCGTCATTCCTCGCCGATGCGCGGCGCACGGCAGCGGATGGGCTTACGTGGCAAGAGTTTGGCTCGCTGTTCGTGTCGCTTCTGCACCTGGTCACGGACACGCTTGACCGCGTCACGTCGTTGA
>Ga0304730_1000827_pt1 | contig 25194 bp, 42 predicted proteins | sample M_130628_MF_Meta_FD_190474 | JGI IMG/M metagenome (GOLD analysis project Ga0304730, IMG submission 190474) | Freshwater microbial communities from Lake Montjoie, Canada to study carbon cycling - M_130628_MF_MetaG (v2) (version 2) | ecosystem: Environmental > Aquatic > Freshwater > Lake | place...
ATAGTCACCAGCCTCTAGGGCAAGTTCTCGAATTCGTTCGTTCATTCTTCAACTCCATTTAGTTTGTCTTCCTCTACGGGTTGATCAGGAATGTTGTTGGAGTCACCATTGTCAGCAACCACAAATCCCATGCCCAACATTGTGTCCATTTCTGGAGGTGTGCAGTGTGGCCGGAATATAAACAGTCGACGAGTAAGATTATCTTTGGAATAGTATGTTCTGTAGCTGACACGCACCACAGCTAACCGTTGTTCAAGTTCGGCTATTGTGACACCTTGTGACCATTCGTCAGCAACTGATTCTCTGGTCTGCTCAAAGTAAAAATCCCGCATGGTTTGAACGCTATTTCCTGTCTTCCAAAATGCGTTTTGCTCACACCATGCCATTTTACGGTCCAACATTTCTGCTGTGATTTCATTGTTCATTCTACTGCACCTTCTACCCGTTTGCTTTCTTTAATAGTACGCATTAATTGCCTATTGCGTTCTTTTTGCTCTGCGGCAGTACGTTTTTCATCTGTGCTAATTCGGCACATCATATCGTAATCACGTGCCCACTTTACACCAGCTAGCCAATCCTCTAGTCGTTCTATGCTACCCACAAACAATTCCGCATCGCGGGAATAAATTGGCAATGCATCTGCATCTTTTGGTATTAGGCTTAGGGCTCCGTGATCTTCTGTCCAATCACTATGCTTGCTCTTGCTGAACTTAAAGCCAATCTCGTCAACTAATTGTTCAACACGTTTGATTCTTTGTATTGTGTTCCATCCGCTCATACTGTCTCCAATGTGTGTTTACATGATTTTCTAAATTGAAAGCCTGGGCAAGTGCAATGCGGTGTAGCACCCAGTGTTACCACATACTCATCACCCTTACTGCCTTTGACAATTTTGGTTTTTGGTTTGCCGCTGTCAAAACTAAACAGCATGTCATCAATCTTAACAATGTTCTTTCTTTCAATCACACGGAATGAAAATTCTGGATTGCCAGTGGACAGGGCCAATTGATTGGGGGTAACCCATTTGACTTTTACTTCATCGCCTTCATATTCATTGAACTCATGCACTTGAAAAAAGTAAGAGCTACGACGTTCCCACATGGTGTTCTTAACTATTACTTTCATGGCTGACCCCATATGCAATTGATGTTGGGTTGTATGCCAGCGTTGCACTTTTGTTCACGTTGCAATGCTTCATAGGGAAAGTTGCTGAGTCGTTGGAATTGCTCTCCACGACACACTTGCGGATCATAATATCTTGAGCCAGGACAAAGAGGAGCAGGCAATGAGCCACAGCCAGTAAGTACAATTACTGATAGTGCTAAAAGTGTTTTCATCTAACTCTTTCTGTGTGGTTGCTATGTTGTTATTATAGCACTGAAAGTGAACTATGTCAAGTATGGAATTGTCAAATTGGACGCCAAGAATGTATCAAAATGGATAACTTCCGCTTGAGTATGCTGTTGGAGATAGCGCACTTGCTCAATATCGCTTTCAACAAATATGGTAATGCCATTTTGGTTAATGATATTTGATTTATAAACTTGTGGCAGTTCCTCCAAACACTCGTGCCAAACTTGTATGGGCTTATTGGTAAAGTGCCTGTTGATCCAATCTATTGTTGTTGCTCTATAACGAGCAGGTCTGCCAGTTATAATGTGCCATTCAAAGTCTGGTTTGAATACAGGCTTCATGTACACAGTCATGATTAGGAAGTCACCCAGGCCGCCCACATTGGGAATGGGATCACAGTCTGGAATGAACACTCCATCCAAATCAAATGCTATCTTATTCATCTCTATATCTAATGCCATAATCTTTGCTAACTTTTCTGCTACCCCACATTGGCTCTTCAGCAAAATAAGGTAATCGAACTCCTTGTATAATTCCATTTTGGATCTCCTTGGGAGTGTGCCAGTCACTAAACAGTACTGCCCACTTCCATTCAACATTGGGCCAATATGTTTCCATATACTGTTTGGTAGCCAAGTAAGTGGTACCTTGTAGTATATTGTCATCAACAAAGACAATGCGTTCTGGATCTCTAGTATTGAACATATCGGATAAGTTTGGCCAATATGCACCTAAAGGTAGTTTGAGTATTTGAGCAGTCCACATGGCGTAACTAAATCCGCTACGTGCCACAGCCACAATCTCTGTAGGTTTGAACTCATCAATCTTAGCGACCATATTATTAAAATACAGTTCACCCTCAGCTGAGGTCATTTGTCTTGGTTGTTCAGGGAAGTCTTTATATTTGTCCATACGTCTATTATATGTTATTATTTTACGCTTGTCAACCACTGCCAATAAATATTGAAAAGGTCAATTATGAAGATACTAGTAACGGGACACGAGGGATTTATTGGTCGTAACATGGCAGCTTTTTTGAGCAAGCAAGAAGGTTTTCAAATCGACGGATATGAATGGGATCCACAGGAACGTCCAAATGTCAAAGCCTATGATTGGGTAATACATCTAGGAGCAATAGCTGATAACAGTTCAACTGATGTTGAATCAATTATGCAACAGAACTTTGACTTTAGTTGCTGGTTGTTTAATGAATGTCAAACACATGGCACATATCTACAGTATGCCAGTTCCAGTACTGTCTATGGGAACACACGGAACTTTGAAGAAACTGCGGCCTGTAGTCCACAGACTCCCTATGCTTGGAGCAAATACTTATTTGATCGTTGGGTGTTTAATCAGCACCCCACAATCTTTGTACAAGGATTTAGATACTTCAATGTGTATGGCAAGTGGATGCACATACGTGGCAAGAGAGCCAACGCTATCTATAAATGGCGACAGCAAGCACGTAAGGAAGGCAAGATCACTGTGTGGGAAAACGCTGAACTGGTCAAGCGAGACTGGACTTGGGTTGGGGACATTTGCCAACTACAACTGGAGTTTATCAATACAGTTAAAGGTAGTGGCATTTGGAATGTGGGTTCTGGATTACCGCACAGTTTCTTAGACATTGCTGAATACATTGCAGAACAAGAAGGGGTGCCTATAGAGTATGAACCAGTGTCAAAACAAGAACTAACGCGGTTTCGTAACAAAACTTGTGCGGATCTAAAGCATCTAAAGGAAACAGTGGGAACCCGTAAATGGCTCAATGTTTACGAGTGGTTAGACTACGAAAAAAGTTAAATACATGATGAGAGCAAAAGACTTTATTACAGAACATAAGAAAGGTGTACGGGCCAAGAAGTACAACAAGAAGCCTGTGGCACCTATCAAACCCAGCGATCAGTTTGAAAAAGAAAAAGCCAAGATCAATACTCCAGTTGGAGAACAAGGCAAAGCTACCCGCAAACTATGCAAGAGTACCAAGCCTGACAGTGAGTTGGGAGCAAGTCAACTAAGTAGTTGTATCAGTCAAGGCTTCCGTGCAAGAGACACTGAAAAGAAGTTTACCATTAATCGTAAACGTCAAAAGGTCAAAGGCAAAAAGGTCAAAGGCGGCAACTATGGAGGCCCACTTCCAGTATGGAAGGGCAATGCAGAATGAGATTTGTTGAATTTATCATAAACGAAGATGTCAATACAGATATAAAGAAACTGCAAATTGAGTTAAAGGCAGCTGGCGCAGATTTAGGTCGATTTGGACCCAACGGCAATGGTATAGATGGAAAGATGGGGCCTTTAACACAACAAGCAATGTTGAAGTTCCCAAAGATTGCTGACAAATATAAACAATCTATTGCTGTTGCTACCACTGATCCTAGCAAAGTAAAGATTGGTCAGAATACAAATATTGATAATGCTACTAGAGATAGAGCACGAGCTTCTGTACAGCATCTTAATAAAAAAGACAGTGGCAGTGTCCTACCAGTTGACGGTCGTGTATCAAGTCCATTTGGGCATAGAACACTTGGCGGCAATTCGCGGGACCATAACGGAACAGATTTTGCAGTACCAGTAGGCACTCCCATAGTTGCTCCTGCAGCCGGCACAGTATCCCGTACAGGAAATAACGGCGGGCCAGAAGGCACGTTTGTTGTATTAGATGCAAGCGGGGTTGTTCATAAGTTTTTTCATCTTTCTAAGATTATGGTAGAAAAAGGTGAGTTGGTAGAAAAAGGACAAACTATAGGTCTTAGTGGAAATACAGGACGTAGTACCGGCGCACATTTGCATTGGGAAAAACATGTGGCTGGCCTGCCAGTTGACCCAATGACAAACAAAGGTTAATTATGAGATTTGTTGAATTTAAAGAAACAGCTACAGCCACAAAAATATATGCCATTGGTGACAGTCATGCCGTGGCCGTTGCCGGCACAGGTAAATTTATCAGTCTAGCAACAAATGGTAGAAGTGCAATGAATGGAGCCAATGATGATGCTGTTGGAAAAGTAACTCCAGGCAGTACTGTGGTGTTAAGTGCTGGTGCCAACGACATGGCAAATCCCAACAAGCAACAAGTCGTGAGTCGTATCTCTAGCCTAATCAGTGCATTACAACAAAAAGATTGTAAGGTGTTTTATATTCTATTTGCTGAAACAGATAATCCCAAATTTGCACAAGACCGAAACCAATTGAGACAACTGGTAAAAGCAAGTTTACCAGCTGGTGTTGAAGTTATTGACATGGGCAAACTAAGTGTGGCCAGCGGAGACGGCATCCATGCTCCAATGGGTTGGTACGCAAGTGCATCGGCAAAAGTGACAGCCGGAGCAAAGCCAGGACAAGCACCAACACCAGATTCAAAAGCAACAAAGCGAGGGTTATTTGATCCCCCAGCTAATTATATTCAAGTACCAACTGGTCCTAAAATGGGCAGTAGAGGAGTTGAAGTTATCAACTTGCAACGTGCATTGATGGCATTGGGCTATGATATTGGACGAACAAAGGACGACGGTATTCTTGGCAAGTATACGAGTGCGGCTATTTCAAAGTTCCAAGCAGATAACAAATTACAAGCAACCGGCATTGCAACACCTGAAACTGTTGAAGCAGTAAACAAGGCAGTTGCCGCTAACCCAAACAAAACTAAATTAGAAAAAGCCAAGCCAGAAGAGTTCAAAGGTAAGATTGAAGTCAGTGCATTGGGCGATAAAGAATCAAGAGCAGTCTTGAGTAAAGAAGCAGGAAGTCAAGGCATTAAGGGCAAAGAGCTTGCGGCCTTCCTGGCACAATGTAGTCATGAAAGCGGCGGCTTTAGATACCTAAGTGAAATATGGGGACCAACAGCCGCACAGCAAGGTTACGAAGGTCGTAGAGATTTAGGTAATACACAAAAGGGTGACGGCTATCGTTATAGGGGTCGAGGATACATTCAGCTAACTGGTAAACATAATTACGCACAAGCTGGCCAAGCACTGGGTTTAGATTTACTTAAAAATCCAGATCAAGCCTCAACACCAGCTATTGGTGCAAAAACTTCCGTTTGGTTTTGGAAGACCAATGTACAATCCAGGGTCAGTAACTGGGATGACGTCACGGCTATAACTAAAATAGTAAACGGAGGATATAACGGATTAGACGATCGCAAGATGCGTTATGCCGCCTTTACACAAGCGATGAATGTGGCCTAATATGAGTCTAGCTGGAACACTACTAATAGCACCGCCCAAGTTAAAAAATAACTTTTGGTATAAGAGTGTGATATTTTTAACAGAGCACCATAAGAATGGTAGCATGGGCCTTATACTGAACAAACGTAGCCAAATGAGTGTTAGTGAGTTCAGTGAACAAGTGGGCATTCGTTTGAACATTCCTGGATTTATCTACTTGGGCGGACCAGTTAACATCAAAGCTCTAAGTATGCTACACAGCAGTGAATGGACTTGCACAAATACCATGCAAATCAACAAGCAATTTGCAATCAGTAGTGCAGAAGATTTGTTAGTTAGATTGGGTGACGGAGATTCTCCCAAACACTTTAGATTGTTTTTGGGCCTTTGTGGTTGGGCACCAAAACAACTAATGGAAGAACTCAAAGGTACTCCGCCTAGAGATCATAGTTTTAGTTGGCTCACAGCAAGTGCGGACCACGAAAGCGTTTTTGAAAATGATCTTAAAGATCAATGGAACTCCGCCGTGGAACGTAGCGGCAACGAGTTTGTTCAATCAATCTTGGCTTAAATACAGTTCTGTAGTATAATCAACTGTTAAAAGCAGTTTTAAGGAATCAAAGTGGACACGCTAGTACTAAATGCTGACGGAGCCCCCGTCAACTTTTTACCCCTGAGTACGATAAATTGGCAAGAAGCCATACGCTATATGGTGCTGGACAAAGCACACGTGGTCGCATGGCATGACGATTGGATCGTGAGAAGTGCTCGTTGGGAAACGCCTGTGCCAGCGATCATCATGTTGAGAGATTACATGAAACCAAAGACAGCAGTTCGTTTTTCAAAGAGCAACGTATTCTTACGGGATCGTTTCAATTGTATGTATTGTAACACGCATTTGGAAAAGCGCGAATGTACTTTGGATCACGTTAAACCAACTAGCCAAGGCGGCAAGACTACCTTTGAAAACTGTGTAACTGCTTGCGGACCATGTAATGCTAACAAGGGCGCATCTAACAAGATGAAACCTAAGGTCAAGCCGTACAAGCCAGACTACTACGAATTAGTAAATAAACGTAGAGGCATGCCATTCAATGTAAGGCATGAAAGCTGGCTTGATTACATAAATGGCAGATGAACTAAAGATACAATGGAACATAGGCAATGACTGTAACTATAATTGTAGTTACTGCCACAGCGACCTAAAAAACGGAAGCAATCCTTTTCCAAACTTGGATAAACTACGGGTTGGGTTTGACAATATTGTACGTCAGGCCCAACTTTTCAGTTTGGTTAAACTGGAACTAATGGGCGGCGAGATAACACAGAGCTCAGCCATTAAAGACATAATGTTAATGCCCACTAACCCTAAAATTGACTTTAGGATCTATTCCAACGGCAGTGCAGATGTTGCATGGTGGGAAGAAGTTAGACCCAACATATATCATATGGACCTAACTTACCATCCCAGCTCAGACCTAACACATTTTGTTTCAGTGGTCAAGGCCATTAATAAGATTGCTGGTAAAGGCTTGAATCTAATCATTGCCGCACCTCACGACAATTGGGACAAGGCCATAGAAGCATACACAGAACTCAAACCATTCAATCCCACACTGCAAATGCTCTACAGTAACTTTGCTAGGGGCAACAACAACTACTTTGGCTACACAGAAGCACAGTGGGATCAGTTCAAATTGTTAACTTATGGCCCACCAATCAAAATAGAAACGCCTGTAGAGGTATCCAAAACCAAAGAGTTCAAGAAGGTGCATCGCTTAAATAATTTCTATGGACATTTATGCTGGGCAGGTGTAGAACAGATTGTCATTAATAATTTTGGCGATGTGTATAGAGGTTGGTGTTTTAGTGGAACAAGTCTAGGTAACATTTTTAATGATACTTTTGTGCTAGATGCTAAACCAAAGCCCTGCCCCAAGGATCAATGCAATAACGGCTTTGATCTTAATGTACGTAAAAGTGAACAATCTTGGGGAATGGCATGAAAAAGTTAATGTGGAACGTATTGGGCTTTCTAAGTCTAGGCATGGCCTATATTGGAGTCATCACTCCGGGTATACCCTACAGTTGTTTTGTTGTGTTTGCGGCCTATTGTTTTGCCAAGGGCAACAAACGTATGCACGATTGGCTATACAATCATAAACTGTTTGGGCCGTTCCTAACCAATTGGGGTACTAAACGTGTATTCCCACACAAGATGAAATACTTTATGTTGATCACCATGAGCAGTAGTCTAGCTATCATGTGGTTCACTGGAGTCAAACCCATTGGTATATTATCAACAGGCATCTTCATGTTGTTGGTGGCAGTATGGGCATGGCGCTTTCCAGGTAGTGTAGAAGAGTATGATCTACGCATTGAGCAAGGACGTAAGATAGGTTGGTTCAACAACTACATCTAAGTTAAATATAGCATGAGTATAACTATTGGACAAGGCATTACATTTGGCACAGGCATCACATTAATCACGGGTGACTCTGCAGTAGCATTGCCATCAGGTTATGTTACTTTAGTTGGACTGACCTGGGCGCCCATGACCACAGGAGGAACTTATGCGGCGTCCCAAACCTACGCCGCAAACTTTACGGGCTTGGGCTTTCCAGCAGGCACATGGCGATCGGCCACTGTTGCGGAACTTCAAAGTCTTACAACAGTACTCAGTTACACTGACGCACAAAGTGTTTATGGGTGGACATTTTCAAGTCATGCTTACAATATTTGGTCTTCAGCTTCTGGGCAGATAGTTAATTTCAATACAGGAGCCAATCCTGGAACTTCAAATACCAATATGTTCAATTTTTTAGTTTGCAAAACTCCTGCATAATTGGATCATTAACTACATTCCCGTAAACAATAAATAATAGTACTTAATTTAGGACTATTATTATGAAGAAATTATTAGCAGTCGTTCTGTTATTTGTAGCAGGATTGGCGCAGGCCTGGGAGCAACGTGCTCCGTTACCAGTACAAGCCTGCCAAGTACACAGCCCATATGGCTTTGCTCAAACAACCCGCACAGCACAACCTATTTGCCGCGAAGCATATCTTGTAGCATACGACGCACCAGTAAAAATTCCGGTCTACGTTGCCTATACATTACTTCCACAACATGCACTAGGTTGCTTTCCACGCACCAACGCTTTTGTAGCTGATGCTAGCCTGGGCGGTACAGGTGCTAGACCAGATGACTATGCTGGTACAGGCTACGACAAAGGACATGCCGCACCAGATGGTGACCTAAGCTGGAGTCAACAAGTAGAGTATGAATCATTCCTAATGACCAACATGTATCCACAAGCCGGATCATTAAACAGAGGCATTTGGAAACTATTAGAAACAGCAGTTCGCGGTTGGGCCGTACAAACTAATCAAAGCTATACAATCTTTGTTGGTGCGTTTTACGGCCAAGGCGACAAGACAATTGGTAACGGAGTTATTGTTCCACACGGTTATTACAAGATTGTTATTAACAATAATACAAAACAAATAGCTGGCTGGGCTTTTCCACACGTTGCACCTTATCCTAACTTAGGTAATGACTTGACCGTATTTCGTAAGCCAGTTGCAGACATCATGAAACAAGCTGGCGTACAATACAAGTTTCCAGCAGGCGCAATAGAGATACAGCCAGGGCAAGAATGGCCAGTGGACTTTGGTGCATTGACCAACGCCAAACGTGCCAAATGTGGCAAGGCTGATTGATAAATATTTTATCAAGGACAGCATAATGGAACAGTTAGAACAAGCGGCTAAAATAGGATTTGCAAGTACTTTTAGCTTTGCTCTTAAGGCACAGAATTTTCATTGGAATATTGAAGGTAGTGACTTCTTAGAATATCATGAATTGTTTGGTAAAATCTACGAAGAAGTTTACGGAAGCGTTGATGACTTTGCAGAGAAAATCCGTGCATTGGGTACATACGTTCCAGCAAGTCTATCAAGATTCAGTATGTTATCACAAGTGGATGATGAAACTAGCATACTACCACAACAGGCAATGATTCAAGAACTATTAGCAGACAATGAGAAAATAGTTAAAGTGTTAATGATTGTGTATCATGAAGCTGAAGATGCTGGCGAACACGGCTTCAGCAACTTTATAGCAGAGCGCATGGACGCACATCGTAAGCATGGTTGGATGTTAAGAGCCAGCTCTAAGGTATAATATGAAAAGACTAGCAACCTTACTAGTAATCATTTCATTAACAGGTTGTGCAAGTATAATGGAATATATCCCAAGTTCATGGGATGTCAATCAAGCCAAGTCTATTACAGATATACAACAACAAGCCAAACATATTGATTGTAAAGCGGACCTAGTTCCGCAAGTTAATCAACTAGCCAAAGAAGTAGAATGGTTTGACATCTACAGTCAAACTAAACCAACACGCGATATTAATAAACTAACAGGAGTTATCAAAGACACTGTAAAAGAATTACAAGAGCGAGTGGCCAAAGGTCCAGTCAGTCCACTGTACTGTGATCTTAAAAAGAAGATCATACAACAACAAGCAGACATACTGGCTAAATCAGTACAAGGACGATACTAATGAGCGCACTAGCTGAACTAATGAACGGTAGTAATACATGGGCCGCGGAACGTGCCCAGTATGCATTGCAAGTACATGAAGCTGTAGGTGCTGGACAACTAAGCGCCAGTGAAGCCAAAGAAATCTTACAAGATTTAATTAGTACAGATAAACTAGAAGAAGCGGCAGCAGACCAACAGGCCCGTGCCGCACTGGTGTTTGGTGTACAGCAAATTCTTAGTTTGTATTAAACACAGTCACTAGGGCTTTGACCAAGTCCTCAATCATACCATCATCATGAAACGGAGTAGGTGCAAAACGTAACCGCTCCGTTCCAACATCAACTGTGGGATAGTTGATTGGCTGTACGTAAATGTTGTGGTCATTTAATAGCACATCACTCATGGCTTTGGCACGTTTGGCATCACCCACAAGCACAGGCACAATGTGTTCTGTGGCACATGGCATAACAGTGATGCCAGCAACACCCAACCGATGCTTTAGTTTACGGGCACGTTCTTGATGCTTCTCACGTATCTCATTATGGTCTTTGAGATACTTAATGGCCGCTAGAGCACCAGCACAACTTACTGGACTCATTGATGTAGTAAAGATAAAGCCAGCAGCCACACTACGAATAGCATCTGCCACAACACGATCACAGGCAATGTATCCACCTTGAACTCCGAAGGCTTTGCCCAAAGTACCGTTGACTATGTCAACACGATCTTGTAGTCCAAGTTGTTCCAATTTGCCGCCACCTTTCTCACCATACAGGCCCACAGCGTGTACTTCATCAATGTAGGTAATGGCCTTGTATTTGTCTGCTAGACTGCATATCTCTTGGATATGTCCACAGTCACCGTCCATGCTGTATACACTTTCAAATACAACACAGGGAGTCTTGCCTTGTCCCCAACTGATCTTGAGTTTTTGTTCTAGATCTTCCAAATCATTGTGTTTGAATATTACCTTGTTGGCACGACTGTGACTAATGCCCACAATGATACTGTTGTGATTGTTGCTGTCGCTGATGTACTCAATGTTGGGAATGATCTTGGCCAAGGCTATCAGTGTCCATTCGTTGGCCACATATGCGCTACTAAACAACACTGCCTTTTCTTTCTTGTGCAGGCTTGCAAGCTCATGTTCCAGTGCCACATGATAGTGACTAGTCCCGCCAATGTTGCGAGTCCCGCCAGAACCTGAGCCAGTGTGATCCAATGCTGTGTGCATGGCATCTAACACCACTTTGTGCTGTCCCATGCCCAAGTAGTCATTACTACACCAGTTTACTATATTCTTAATGTTGTATGGGCCGTACCAAATGGCTTGCGGAAACTTGCCTTTTTCACGTACAATGTCGTTGAACACGCGATATTTGCCGTTTTCTTTTAGTTCTGCTATTAGTTTTTCAAAGGGTTCTTTGTTTATCATAGTGCCAGTATTTAAGCTAAATATTGCTAGAGGACACGAATAATGGCAACAGTAAATTATAAAGGGTTAACAGGCATTCTTAGCAGTGTATCAGTAACACTGACAACTACCACTGTCGATCAACTAATCACGGCTATTGCCGCAAATGAAGGTTTACCTACAGATTACTACCATTTTAGCTTATCAACAGACCCAAGTAAAAATGATAGAGTGTATGGTGATAGCACAACTAAGCTAAGTGCCATGGGGTTTGTTGATGGGTGTACAGTTTATTGTACTCCGGACCAAAGCGGCAGTAAAGAACGTAGACAAATACAGAAATTAGAAATTGCACAATTAAAACGTAATGGTACACCTGGACCTGATAGTTCAGTTACACTATCTTATTATCGTTTAAAAAATACATATGATAGAAACAAGCTACCAACAAAATATTCAGTTAACACAATAGTAGACAATGCTAATGTGGGCGGATTAATTGCCGGTCGTCCTTGGAGTTAAAATGAAAATACATCAACTATTAGAAATGCCAATTGAACCCACAGGTGATCCCAACGATCCCACAGTGTATGGTCATGAACGAGCAAACCCAATGAGTCTTAAAGGACGCATACAACAGGCCCGTAACCAGTTACAAGAACTGGCAAAGGCCGCCGAGTCAGACGATTTAGTAGTTTGGGAAAGCATTTGTAAAAAAGCCCAAGGTGGCATGTTCATGGGACTTGAACAGAACTTGGAACAAATACGTCACGGCATAGAAGAACTGGCACAGCGTAGACGCAAGGGCGGAGTTAATGCTAGGGGTATTGACAAGAACATTGGCGAAGCCAAAGGGCCAGCACAGCAGGCCGCAATAGCCATTGCCATGAAGAAAGCCGGAAAGAAGCCAAAAGGCAAAACGGAAGACTTGAAATAATGAGATTTTTAGAACTATGTGAAGAACCCATCAACGATGGCACAGATGAAATTGTGCGTGACTTTGTTGACTTTGCTGGAGACCGTTTAGGTCTTGAGCGCCCTCCTAAGATTAAACTAATACGTGACCCAAAGCAGGCCGCTGAGCGTAAGAGCTTTGGTGGATACATGCCAGGAGGCGGCATTGAAATAAACATTGGCAATAGACACATTATGGATGTGTTGCGTACACTTGCACATGAGATGGTACATCACAAACAAGATGTTGCTGGTCAACTTAATGATCGCAGTGGTGAAGATGGTAGTCCAGAAGAAAATGAAGCAAATGCCAAAGCCGCAGTTATCATGCGTCTATGGGGTAAAATGAATCCTGAACTATTTCAACGTGCCAGTATACTTGCAGAACAGTGGAGTAAAGATGAGAGCAAAAGAATTTATAACTGAAGATTGGAACAAAGCCAATAGGCGTGATAAGACTGATGGTCTAAGTCGCAAGGCTGTAAAGGCTTATCGACGTGAGCATCCTGGTAGTAAATTACAAACAGCAGTGACTACAAAACCTAGTAAACTAAAACCAGGAAGCAAAGACGCCAAACGCCGCAAGAGTTTCTGTGCCCGCATGTCAGGCAACAAAGGACCTATGAAGGATGAAAAGGGACGCCCTACTCCTAAAGCCAAAGCACTACGTCGTTGGAACTGCGAATGAGAGCAAAGGAGTTCTCACCAAACAAGTTAGTCATATTTGATATTGACGATACACTTGTACATACACAGACCAAAGTGCGTGTGCTAAAGGATGGCAAGGTTGTGAAAGAACTCAACAGTCACGACTTTACACATTATAAACTACAGCCTAGTGAAGAATTTGATTTTGAAAACTTCCGTAACGCACAAGAATTCTTTAATAATAGCAAGCCTATTATTCCCATGATGAATCAACTCAAGCAAGACATTGCTACTGGTAACAAGGTAGTAATGGTAACTGCCCGTGCTGACTTTGATGATAGAGAACTATTTCTTGATACATTTAGAAAATACGGAGTTGACATGGGTAAGGTGCATGTTTACCGTGCTGGTAATATGACACAGAAAGTTCAAACAGAAGAAAAGAAAAAGATTATCATACGTAACTTGCTGGACAAGGGTAACTATACCAAAGCCATAATGTATGATGATGCTGTGCCAAACTTAACATCTTTTGTAGAACTTAAAGATGAATACGCTAGTACTAAATTCTATGCTTGGCACGTGAGTTTAGAAGGCGAAGCAAGTGAATTTCATCGTACAAACGAATCATTAAATGAACTGTTTGATGGCGGCAAAGATTGGAAGTGGACATATCAAGATAAGAATCAAGCATCAGCTGAGTTTACAGTCGGTGACGTACACTATACATTCATGGCTGGACAAGATCCAGACGAAGCACCTGGTGATTGGGATATTGAGTTTGCGGCCAAACAACAACACGGTACAGCAAGTTGGGGTGTAACTGGCACGGGCAATTCAGCACAGGTGTTTGGCACAGTTGTTGAAATTATGAAAGCCTTTATAGCAAGTAAAAAAGCTTCTATACGAAGAATGACATTTGCCGCTAAAGAAGATTCAAGGCAAGGTCTTTATGCACGTATGGTAAAGAGACTGTTACCCAAATGGAATTTGGAACAAAATGGCGAAGCATTTGTATTAACTCGCCCAGGTGGTCTTGTATTTTGGGTCTACAGCGTTGAAGCACCTTACAATAAAATACCACCAGTAAAAGTCAAAGCTAATACGGCAAAAGAGGCTGAACAAATAGTGTTAACTACTATGCCTGATTTCAAAGGTGCTGACCTAATGGGAATGGGCGCTAGCAAAAACAAACCTGATTTAAGTGAAGTAAAGTTTGGTGGGCAAGATGTAGAAGGTAATACACTATCACAACTTAAAGAAAAGTTTCCAAACTTATCTACTTTATTATATTTTATTCCAGGACTAGGACAAGCATTAGTAGTTGCAGATGTTGCTAGCCAAATACAAATGTATAATCAGGCAATTGGTAAGATAGAAAAACAATATCCAACACAGACAATTCAAACAGTACAGCAAAAAGTTGGCGATGCTGGTGAAGCATGGGAGACTTTAGATGAAAACTTTGCTGATGGTCGTAACCCCCAAGACAAGGGTGATAGCAAACGTCACGGAGTTCCAACCAAAGCATCAGTAACTACACTACGCAAGGTAGCCAAACAAGGTGGCCGCAAAGGACAACTTGCACATTGGATGGCCAATATGAAGGCCGGTAAAGCCAAATAAAAAGCACCCGAAGGTGCTAGTGAATGTTACGCTATTCTGGCGATGAAGCTATGCTTATTTTTTTGTGCTTTGATTTACAAAGCCATACATTTTTTCCGCGGCTTCTAGAACTTTATCGATTCCTGGAAACTCTGGCATACCAACTGTGGTAATCAACTTGCCCGTCTTTTCATCTTTGGCAGAGCTCATTTCCCAACCTTGGAACTTGTAGCTGTACTCAGCTTGGACAGCATCTTTAGCCAATGCTAGGATGTCTGCACGGATTTCGTATCCGTTTTTATTGAATTTAACTTCTGGTAGTTTTGGTGTTTCGAATGACATAATAATCTCCTGTGTGTAATGTCTGTTTACATAGATACTTCTTTTTCTCTATGTACTATTATATATGCTCTGTGATCTAAAAGCAACTTATTTCTTGAACTTGTTTACTCGTTCCTTAATAAGTTTAACCACTACGTCACTGAGCACAACCTCATAGTGGTTATAATCTACTTCTATTAGTTCCATATCCTCATGATGCTTTTGACTGGCAATAGTCACAACACCGTCGTTGGGCTCATGCATGAACGGGCTTTGCCCTTTTACTGTAACAATGTTAGTCCAAGGATGCTGTATCTTGATCTTACTAGCCTGTTTCATTACCCAACTGGCTGGCCCAATGTCGCGCATGAGTCTGCTAAATGGTAAAAAGTATTGAGCATAGTCCGCTACTTCAGCCCCGCCATACGGAGTGCTCAATGTTACAGCACCTTTAACACTCATGGGCATTGTGTTGGCCAAATGCAAACTGTAGATACCGCCCAAGCTGTGTGCTAAAAAAACTATATCGGTGTAGCCATTCAAAGTGGCTTGCATGTCTTTCAGGTTATTTTCAAAACCATTGCGACTGTCGTAGTTTAAATCTACGCCAGTTCCCAGTTTACTCTTAATATAGTTGAAGCTTTCGCTTGTGGCATTTGCCCCGTGAATGTACACCAAGTTCATGCCAATATTTATTAAGAACCATAAACAGCTTTAGATTCTGCTATTCGACCTTGACGAGCAAGACTTGCGGCATAACGTGCTTGACCAAATGCTTCTAATACTGACCATATTGAGTTTAAGATTGTTTTCATAGATACGTTTCCTTTTGAGAATAATTGTATTGTTGGATGTAGTTTTCCAATTGTGCGGCATCGGTAATGCCTTTGTCTGCTAGATATGCATCTAGACTTGATTGATAACTGCTACCCGGGAACATTTCACTTAAACGTTCTAGGATGGCTTGCATCTTTTCTGATAGATATTTCATTGTGTTTCCTGTGTGTTTGTAGCAACTCATGGTTTCTACTAATAGTATTTATACTGATACATGTGCGGCCGCAACATAAATGGCACTTGCTCTTTACATTTGAATCGTATATAATTCAATAAATATATTAAAGGCAAATTACATACCATGCGTAAAAGTACAAGAAGTATATTGCAAGAATTGAATGATCTAGGAGTCAGTCGAAACACTGATTTAGTTATTGAAAGTCGCGGGTCTAACATTATTCAAAGTGCAGTTAACTTGCTAACTCTTATTAGAGAAAACTACGATCTAGAAACAGCCGCTGAATTAGAGCGCCGCTTTCTAAATGCCATACGTGCTGGGGACAGTAGCAAGTTCAAACGCGGTATTCAGCGCATTCAAGAGTCAAAAGAAGCCAAAAAAGACCAAATTTAATCTCCCAAAAATGGGGGCATATCAGCTGTTTTTACCAAAAGTGACTAAATAATATTACAAAGGCTTGCTAGGTTGCAAGCCGTCCATAGAGAATGGACTAGACATATCGAGGAGAAAATATTATGTCAGCAACAACAAGAGTAAACCCAACAGCAGTAACATTAGGTACACTACAAAGTACACTACAACTAAAAATATTTGAAGCAGTTTTATCTGGTTCTGGTACAGCATCCGCACTAAACGCGGCAGGTGCAGCCGGCTTTACAGATGAAATGGGCACAACTGGCGCTTTAATGCAGTGGAAATCCAATGGTCTTAAACTAACAATCGTTGGTGACGGACACGCACTTAACGTTGATACAATTGCACAGCGTTTAGGCAATATCGTTGGCGCAGGTGCAGTATCTGGTGGCGTTTGGACATTCACTGACGCATCAACTTTAACTGTAACTGAGAAGACATCCTTCGCTAGCTTACAAACTTAATAGTTAAATTCTCAGGGATGGGAAGAATGGCCCCACTTTTACAGTGGGGCTTTTTTACGACTGTTAAATACTTCCTATGCATTATAAACTGTATACCCTTGTTGACATCACAAATACTCGACAGTATCAAAACTCTGCTGAAAATAGGCAAGCTAGAAGTCAACAACAGAACTTTGACACAGTGATTCAAACCATTGGCATGAGAGCCAACGTTGAATATACTAAGCCGCCAGAAGTAGCTATTGACATACCAAAAAAATACAAGTTGGATAGTGCAATACTATCAAACATTTGGATATTTGAATGGCGTGTTGAACGGGAGTTTTTATTCTTAGACGGTGATGATGATGTAGGATACTTAAAACAACTATTCAATCTAGTTCCATACATTCCAGATCTAACAGAAACAACAGTTTCATCAAAACCCATCTTTCTCCCAGGGAAGAACATTGCCTTTGAAATGCTCACTTAGTATAAATACTACAAGTAAATCAAAGGCTCATCATTAGGCAATTAATAATACACTGGGAAATGTTTCCTAGACACATTAATTCATAACCTTAGGAAGAGTCATTGATGCCAACGACAGTAGCAAAAAAACCACGTGCGAACGCAGAAGCAGTAGCACAGATATCCGCACTACCCGAGCGTGTGAGTGTGCTGGAAACCAAGGTCGAAAACATTAGTGAAAAGCTAGTTGATCTCAAAGCCGATGTCAAAGACATGCACGACTGTTTGGATAATACCCGTGAACTTCTAGCAGACAAGTTAGAAAAAATGCAAGAAGAATATCGTGCTAACAGCGACAAGTATTTTGAACATGCAGACAAACTACACGCTGAAGATGTTATAACACACGAAAAAATGGGTAGTCGTATTAGTGAACTAGAAAAAATCAAAAACAAATACACAATGTATGTCATGGCAGTTCTAGCATTTGCCGCAGGCACTGGATGGCTCAACGCAGTCAGTTTCCCACATATACTAAAGTTCCTTGGTCTTTAATAATTGAATAATGTCAAATGCAACAAGAAGACCTAGTAAGCACAGCAATTGTATTCCATCAACGTTTAAATCCTAAACTGTGGTCCAAGGGCAAACTAAAGCCTCAAGTTAGATTCCATCTATTAGAAATAGCCAAACACTTTGTAGACTATATTGAAATAGATAACTTAGGACTACAAGACATTACAATCAGCGGAAGTAATGCAGGATATACATACAGTCGCAAGTCAGATATTGATCTACATTTAATTGTGGATGTCCCACAAGACAAAAAACAAATACTAAAACAGTTATTTGATGCTAAGAAAAATCAGTATAACTTTCAACACGATATAACAATTAGAAACATAGACGTTGAACTGTATGTACAAGATGCAGAACAAACTCATACCAGCGTAGGCATATATAGTGTGCTGGATGACAAGTGGCTCAAAGTGCCCGATGCTGTAGAAGATAAAGTGGACAGGGCACAAGTCAAAGTTAAATACAAACAGTATGTGGGCAAAGTTCGCACAGCATTACGCAGTGATAATCTTGAAGCTGTACAAAAAACATCGGACGATATCCGTAATTTAAGACAGCAAGGATTGGACCAAGAAGGCGAGTTGGGTGTAGAAAACATTACATTCAAAGTGCTACGTGCAAAAGGTTATTTAGAGCAGTTGAGAAATCACATAAGTAAATTGAAGGCAGAAAAATTAAGCCTGGAGAATAATAATGAAAATTAGAGAAATTACACTTAGCGAAGCAGAAGCCAAAGTAACACGGGTTGGCCCAGACGGTGTTGAGCTTACTGATCCTGAGGGAATTAAAACTACTCTTCCTCCAGAGAAGATGTCTGCACTAGTTCCAGATGCAAACAATCCCAACAAGTATGCAATGAATCCACAGGCAATGGCCGCAGATGGTGACAAGCCTGAAGGCCCCAAGTTGGGTGCTGAGGTTGACATGGCCACACAAGAAGGTATGGGAACAAACATACTGGCAAGCCTTGCTGTGGTAGCCGGCCTATTAGGAATCAACACATACAATCAAGAACAAGCATTAAAGAACAGTCCACAACTACAACAGTTGGTTAAGATGCACGCCGAGTACAAGGCCAAGGGTGATGAAGTTGCAGTCAAACAATTAGAAAAACGTATTCAGTTACACAAGGATAGAATTAGTTTAGACAAGGGTGAAGTAATGGGCAAGGATGGCAATCCATCTCCAGTACTAGATCCAGCAACCTTTGCTAAAAACAATCCAACTAATGAAGAAACAGCCCGCATTATGGCATTAGCTGGACTATGAACATAAATGAATTGATCAGTGGTTTTGAAATATACACCACTAATGAGGAACGTGAAGTACTAGATAGATTAACACGACCTGTCAAGTTAACAGCACTTAATGAAAGAGAACGAGTTATAGTTGAAAATATGATTCGTAAGAGTCTAGTAATAAAAATAGGGCACACTGATCCCAGTGTAGTTAAGAATGAATATTAAAAAAGCAGCCAGACAGTTAGAACACTTCTACGAAGAAGTCAAGGGTGCTATGCAGTTAACTGTACTGCCCAACAAAGCAGTGGGCTACAAAGATTACATAGTTAGACCCATGAAAGATGGAACTTGGGAGTTGGTCAAGAAGTATGGCAAAGGAATACACGTCATCGATGTATTCAATCTAAAGACATGCGCCATAATATCGGCCAAGTATCACGAAACAAACAGTTTGCAGTACCTTATAGACACTAAGAATATGGACAATTTGTACTGGACTAACCATACAGACAGTGTGTATTTCAAGCATTTTTATGTAAAGACGCAGGATCCTGTTCGGAAAGACAACTTTCTCTGGAGACATGAGATAACTACACAAAGGGCGGTATTTTACAAAGAGAAAATATCCGCAACATTTAGAACAGTATTCAGATAAATAATTATAATAAGTTAGGAAGCTATCATGCAGATAACAGATTTTTCAAAACCCGTAAGTAGTAAAAAGCTAAACGAGAGTCTAGCCCAAAAGTTTGGCTATAAGTTGAATTTGGAAAAATTCACTATGGAACAACTGGACGACGCTAGAAACAAACTACGCACAGAACAGCATCAGTTTGAAACTAATGAGAGTTACGACTCAGTGTTAGGCGATCACGGCTATCACAAAAATAAAATGTTCTTAGATGTAATTAACCAAGAGATTGCGGAACGCGAAATGAATGACGAAGAAGATGTTGAAAAAGACAAACCTAAGGCCAAGAAGAAACCTAAGAACCTTAAAGAATACAACGACGCATTATCAGACCTACGCCATTATACAAAACACTTTTCTATTCCAGAAGCTTGGACTACGGAAGCACGTTCACGTTTAATGGTTGAACAAGATGCAGACGAACTTATAAATGAATTAATTTTAAGATACGACCTAGATGAAGGAACAGCTAACGCAGTGGTTAGAACCCTTAAATTAACAGAAGGCGAAGAAGAAAAAGCCGAACTAATTATGGCTTCAAAGGACATGGTTGACCGCGTCACTGGTTGGTTAGAAGATGTGGCAAGCATGAAGTCAGAAGCAATGTTAGACTTACTAGACTCTATAAGAGACGAAATGGGCTCAGACATTAGCAGTCAATTTGAACAAAGTGTCCGCCCAGCACTTGACGGAATTTATCAAGCATTGGAAACAAATAGGCAAAGTCTTGCACAAGCAGTGAGTATTTTAACAGGCAGCGAGCCGCCAACAAGCGCACCAATGGGCGGTGAAGAAGAAGCATTACCACCAGAAGCAGAAGCAGGCGAAGAAGTAGGTGGAGAAGCGGCAGGTCGAGAAATGCGCGAATCAGTACAATACAGTCGCAGACTTGCACAGATCCTTTCAAAAAAAAAGTAACTGAGTCTCAAGTTTCATTGTATGATCTATTAGCGGCAAAGAAAAATGCCGCTGATAGTGAAGACAATCCAGAAACAATTAGTTGGCAAGCACTTGGTAACGAAACCGAAAACGTGTTAGGTCAACGCATTGATGATGCCAATAAATTTGGTACACTATACGATGCAAATCCCGCATTTAAAGAACTTTGTAGTTTTGGTCCAGAAGGTGTTAAGTTAAACACCAGTTCTGCTGAAGCTCAAACCACACGCGGCGGCACTGATACAACTGTTTCTACTGCGGCAAAACGAGCAACCGCCAAAAGACAAGGTTGACAAAGGTACGGAGTTGTTATATAATAGCTCATGACCCTTTTAAACCCAAAATTTACATATACTAAATTAGCACGAGATGAATCCACGGGCAAGCGTTTATACGCAACACCTGATGGATTCAAAGTGCCCAGTGTTACAACAGTCCTAGATAAAACTAAACCAGCAGAGAGCCGCATTGCCTTGGCTAATTGGCGTAAGAACGTTGGTGAAAAGAAAGCACAGGAAATTGTAACTGAAGCTGCCAATCGAGGCACACGTATGCATACATTCCTAGAGAATTACATCAAAGGTGATGTTCTTAAGGAAACAGTGAGCAATCCCTATGCACAACAAAGCCTTACAATGGCCAAGATTGTTATTGACAAGGGCTTCCCCAAGATCAATGAAGTATGGGGCAGTGAAGTACCCCTATACTTTCCTGAATTATATGCGGGAACTACTGACTGCTGTGGCATACACGACGGTGACGAAAGTATCCTGGACTTTAAACAGACCAACAAGCCAAAGAAGCTAGAGTATATTGGCGATTACTTTCTGCAACTAACAGCCTATGCAATGGCCCACAACGAAATACACAAAACAAACATACGCAAGGGCGTTATTTTAATGTGTAGCAAGGATTATGAGTATCAGGAGTTTATCCTTGAACCAACGGACTTTGACTATTGGTCAGAGCAATGGCTCAAACGAGTGGAGCAGTACTACCGAGAAAACAGCTAAATATCTTATAAGAGGATATTCTCATGGCTGTAGTCCAAATAAGTCGAATTCAGGTCCGTAGAGGGCAAAAAAATACTGGTACAGGGTTACCACAACTTGCTAGTGGCGAACTTGCGTGGGCCGTAGACACACAAGAATTGTTCATTGGGAATGGTAGTGTCTCTGAAGGCTCGCCCTATGTTGGTAATAGTAAAATATTAACAACAAACGATAATATCCTAGATCTTTTTGAACAGTATCAATACAAACAAAACGATCCCACAATACAAACAGGATCAGATAGCAACTATCCAATCGTTAGAACTATTCAAGAAAGACTTGATGAACGAGTGAGTATTGCGGCATTTGGTGCAGTAGGTGACGAGGGTAGCAATAATGACACTGCGGCATTTCAAAGAGCCGTTAATCAATTATATTTGAACCCGGCCACAGTTGGCTTGTATCAAGGACGCTTTACACTAGAGTTAGGGCCTGGTGTGTACACTTTATCAAGTACAGTTTACATTCCAAGTTATGCAAGTATTGTTGGTGCTGGTCAAGGACGCACTATAATTAGATACACTGGCACTGGATCAGCATTTGAATTTATTGATGACACATCAACTATAGGTAACCCAGTAACTACAATAGCAAGTTTTACTAATTCCACTCAACCTAAATATGTTTCAATGAAAGGATTTTCATTAAGCATTACCAGCGCCAATGTTACAGGATTTAAATTAAATTGTGTTCGCAACAGCGTATTTGAAGATATTGGTATTACTGGCATATGGACCACATCAACAGCAATACAATCAAACAGTATTGGATTTGGCATGTATGCATTAAGCTCTGTTGTTACCTGTGAACTAAATCAATTTAATGGAGTTAGTGTTAACAATGTATCATATGGAGTTTTTGCCAAACAAGACATTAAAAACAATGCCTTTAACAAGATCAATTTTAAAAGTTTACACATGGCCGTAAGTTTTGGTGTAGGTGCAAACTTGTCATCAGCTGGTGAACAGTTTGGTCCAAGAAACAACACCATAACTGATTGTATTTTTGAAGACGTTAATAGACAGGGTATTAAAATTGCCAATGGCACTAACAACATCAGTAGCTTTAACAGATTTGCCAACGTTGGTAATGACTCGGCTGGAGTTGCTAATCCGTTGTATGGTATTATTGAATTTGATACCCCTGGAAACTTTTCATCACAGGATATTTTTGATCGTGCCGCAAGTCTAGCCTCAATAAATTTAACTACCCCATACATTGGAGAAGTAATTGGCAAGACAACATTTTCAAATGTTATTACACGCCAACTGGCAATTGGACAAACAAACGATTTCATTACGTTGTTTAGACTGCCAATTGCCAACACTATTGGTTATGAAATTGATTATGTTTACCAAAGTGCAAACTTCTCTAGAATGAGAAAGGGAAAAATATTCATTGCAGTTGATAAACTTCACAATGGAATTCAACTAGTAGACGAATATGAGTTCGTGGGCACAACTGGTGAAGCCAATTTAGAGTTCAAAGCTGAAATGGTAGACTCAGATGGCAACTCAACTCTTGATGCCATTAAAGTATCATATAAAAATACTTCAGTAGCTGACAACGGCACTTTCATTTATTCCTACAAAGCAGTGAGTTAATGCTCAAGATTATTGACACTACCCAAAAAATAGTATATTATTTGTTGTGTGGTGAAGATATGGATCTGCTGTTTAAAAACCAACAACTAAACCGCAGTAAACCGTTGTGATTCAACAATTTTTTGCTGTTCTACCGCCACCACTAAATACTTTCTAATCGATCAATGAAAATGTTAATTAAGATAATAAAAGCAAAAACCAACTATGAATAAAATAACGGTAATAAAAAGAAATGGAACTCAAGAAATACTAACCTTAGAAAAGTGGCAAACACAGGTAGCAAAGATATGTAAGGGCATTGCTGATGTTAGCCAGTCAATGATTGAAATCAAAGCTCAGCCACATTTTTACGATGGCATTTCAACTAGAGAAATTGACGAGATAACTCTACGTGCTATTGTGGACCTTATTGACGTGGAGTCAAACCCAGACGTGGGGCATACGAATTATCAGTATGTTGCTGGTAAACAAAGACTTAGCATGTTGCGTAAAGATGTATACGGAACATTTGTACCACCAAACCTTTTTTCTATTGTGAAACGGAATGTTGACGTTGGTCTTTACACACCAGAGCTACTTACTTGGTATAGTGAAGACGACTGGAACAAAATGGATGACATGCTGGATCATGACAAAGATGAAGAGTACGGCTATGCGGCCATTGAACAGCTAATTGAAAAATACCTAGTACGCAATCGTGCAACAAAAGAAATTTATGAAACACCACAAGTGCGTTATATCATTGCCGCGGCCACTGTATTTCACAAAGAAGAACCTAACAGCGCAAGGATGCGTTATATAAAGGAATACTACAATGCGGCAAGTGATGGATTATTTACTCTCGCTACTCCTGTGTTGGCTGGTCTTGGTACTCCTACTAAGCAGTTTAGCAGTTGTGTACTCATACGCAGTGATGACGATCTTGACTCCATATTTGCTAGTGGGGAAATGATGGCCAAGTATGCCAGCAAACGTGCTGGCATTGGTTTGGAGATTGGCCGCCTACGTCCATTGGGCAGTCCCATCCGTGGCGGTGAGATCATGCACACAGGTATGATACCATTCTTAAAGAAATGGTTTGGAGATTTGCGTTCATGTTCACAAGGAGGTATTCGCAATGCTAGTGCTACTGTATTCTATCCTATTTGGCATCATCAGTTTGATGACCTTATTGTTCTTAAGAACAACCAAGGAACAGAAGAAACCCGAGTCCGTCATATGGATTATGGGGTTGTGCTTAGTGCTTTCTTCTGGAGACGATTTAAAAACAAAGAAGACATAACATTCTTTGATCCTAATGAAGTGCCTGACTTGTATGAAGCGTTCTACAACAATATCAAACTGTTTGAAGAGTTGTATGTAAAATATGAAAAACGTAAAGACTTACGTACTAAGACTATGAGTGCCGAAGAAGTCTTTAAAAGTGGCATACTAAAAGAACGTACTGACACCGGACGTATCTATCTTGTGTTCATTGACAACGTACAAAATCAAGGACCATTTGATCCTGCGTATCATACAATTTACCAGAGTAACCTTTGCTGTGAAATACTATTACCTACAAAATCTTTTAAACGTCTTGATGATGATACTGGCCGTATTGCTCTTTGCACACTCGGCTCAATCAACTGGGGAGCATTCCGTAATCCAGAAGACATGCGCCGTGCTTGCCGCATTTTACAGCGCAGTCTATGCAACATACTTGATTACCAAGATTTTCTAAGCA
>Ga0304730_1000831_pt1 | contig 25178 bp, 27 predicted proteins | sample M_130628_MF_Meta_FD_190474 | JGI IMG/M metagenome (GOLD analysis project Ga0304730, IMG submission 190474) | Freshwater microbial communities from Lake Montjoie, Canada to study carbon cycling - M_130628_MF_MetaG (v2) (version 2) | ecosystem: Environmental > Aquatic > Freshwater > Lake | place...
CCGATGTGGCCCACGGACGGGCGGGTTATCTGCTGCGCGAAGATCTCGATGATGCCTTTGGTCGCGACGGCGCCATTCCGGCGGCCTACCGGCTCAAGATCGTGGTTGAGGAAAAGCGCCTGCCGCGCGGCCTTCGGGTCGATAATGTCGCCAACCGCTATGAGCTTCAACTCAAGGTCACCTACAGCCTCACCGATGCCCAGACCCGCGCCATCCTGACGTCCGGGCTTGTTCCCATCGCCGTCACCTACGACTCCGCCGACGCTCCCTATGGCGGCATCTCTGCGCAGCAGGATGGTCAAAAACGCGCGGCGTCTGAGGCTGCTCAGCAGATCCGGCTCGAAATCGCTCGCTATTTCGCCAACAAAAAGGCACCCTAGACCGATGATTTTGGCCAAAAAGCCCGATATTGATCGGTTTTTGGCTCAGCCGGGGTCTGATATCCGGGCTGTCCTGCTCTATGGCAAGGACCGTGCTGTCGTGCGCGAGCGGGCCGATCTGGTCGCGGCCAAGGCTACGCAAAATCCTGACGATCCCTTTGACGTCGCCGTCTTAACCGAGACCGATCTTTCCAACGACTCAGCCCGTCTGGTGGATGAATTGGCCGCTATGTCGCTGATGGGCGGGCGACGGCTCGTTCGGCTCAAGCTGACCGGCGAGAAGGGCCCCGTCGATAAGGCTGCCGCTGACGCGCTCAAACAGCATGTCGATGGCCTCCTCAATGGCGAGGCCATGCTCTTGATCGAAGCCGGGCCGCTGGCCAAGGACTCCGCCCTACGCAAGGCCGCCGAACAGGCCAAGACCGGCGCGGTGGTCATCCCCTGCTATGAGGACGACACCGGCGACGTCGCCCGGTTGGTCCGCGATCTTCTGAGCAAGGACAGGGTTGGTCTGAGCGCCGATGCCCTAGATCTGGTCGTCGCGCGGCTGCCCCGCGAGCGCGGCGTAGTTCGCCAAGAGATCGAACGGCTGGTCCTGTTCCTCGGTCCCGGCAGCGGCGTGAGCGCGACGCCCGCCGATCTTTCTGACTTTCTTGGCGTGGAGCCAGAGGCCTCTTTGAGCGACGCCGCAGCCGATGCCTTTGGGGGTCGGCTCGGTGCGGCACAGGCCGGATTACGCCGCGCCTTTGCCGAGGGGGAAAATGGGCCAGCCGCCGTGCGGGCCATCAGTTTCTATATGGGCCGTCTTCGCCGCGTGCTCACCTTGCATAAGAGCGGGGCGGGCCTTCAGGAGGCTGCCAAGTCCTCTGGCATCTTTTGGAAACAAGAGCGCGAGTTCCTGCGCCAAGCCCGGGCTTGGAGCCTCGACCAGCTCGGTGACCTTCAGCCCGACCTGTTGCATGCTGACCGGGCGTGCAAACAGACTGGCTCGCCTGATACGCTTATTGCGGAAAGACTCGCCTTAACAATCGCGGGTCGGGCGCGTCGTCTCGGGCTTTAGGGCCAAAACACACCATATTTGGTGGTGGTAATGCTTTATTTTCAATATCTTGTAGAAATCTGGCGAAATGAGCCTAATCGCGTGTACCCGAGCCCGCCGCCGTGCGCGTCAGACGACGGCACAAATCATCCAACTGCTCGAGCGTGGCGTAAGAAATTCGGATTTCGCCCGCGCCGTCGCGGTCGAAAATTTCTACGTCTAGACCAAGGATATCGGACAGGTCCGTTTCTAGAGCGCGCGTGTCTGCGTCCTTAAAGCCGGCCGCCTTGCCGGGACGGGACGGGCGAGCGGCAGAACTGGAACCACCCTTGCGAACCAAGGCTTCGGTCGCCCGAACCGAAAGCCCACCATCGACGATGTGACGGGCAAGGCCAACAGGGTCGGACGCCGACACGATGGCTCGCGCGTGGCCTGCGCTGAGGGCACCGGACAACAGAAGGGATTGAACCTCATCGGGGAGGGACAGCAGGCGAAGAGCATTCGCAACATGGCTACGGCTTTTGCCCACCGTTTGGGCGACGGCCTCTTGGGTACGGCCAAACCGTTCGATCAGGGCGCGGTAACCGAGGGCCTCTTCCACCGGATTAAGATCTGCCCGTTGAACATTTTCGATTATGCCGATCTCAAGAACGGCCAGATCATCCAGTTCGCGCACCAAGATCGGAACAGTCTTGAGGCCTGCCATCTGGGCCGCGCGCCATCGCCGCTCACCGGCAACGATCTGATAGTCCCCCGCAGAACCGGGGGCCGGACGAACCAGAATGGGCTGCAGGATGCCAACCTCACGGATGGAATCGGCCAGTTCGTTGATGTCGCCCTCCATAAACTGCCGACGCGGCTGATCTGGGTTTCGGCGAAGCCGTTCGATCGGCGTCTCGCGCGCCGCCGCAGAGGCGACCGCTCGGTCGGCGTCACGCGCCTCAGCGCCGGCCAACTCAGCCTCTGATTCCCCCAAAAGCGCCGATAGTCCTCGGCCCAAACCCCTGCGACCCTCAGCCATCTGTCTATCTTTCCTTCAAGGTGGTCACGTCAAGCCGCCTGGGTCTGGCGCGCGCGCTCACGGGCCACCACTTCCTTAGCCAGCTTCAAATAGGCTTGGCTGCCGGCGCATTTGAGGTCGTAAATCAGGACGGGCTTACCGAACGACGGGGCCTCAGAGACCCGGACATTGCGCGGAATGACTGTCTCATAGACCTTGTCGCCAAAGTGGCTGCGCACATCCAAAGCGACCTGTTCAGACAGGCTGTTGCGCTTGTCGTACATGGTCAGGACGACGCCTTGAATTTCGAGGGTCGGATTGAGGCTGCCACGCACCAGATCGACTGTGCGCATCAGTTGGCTAAGGCCCTCAAGCGCAAAGAACTCGCACTGCAGCGGCACCAGAACCGCATCGGCAGCGGCCATGGCATTGACGGTCAAGAGGTTCAAAGACGGCGGGCAGTCGATGAGCACATAGGTATAACGATCGGGGCCCATATCGGCGCGCAAGGTCGCGAGGGCATCGCGCAGCTTAAAGGAGCGGCCTGCGACCTGAGCCAATTCCATTTCGACACCCGACAGATCGGCGTCCGAAGGCACGATATGCAGGCCGGGCAGGGCGGTTTCGACAGCGGCTTCCAAGATGGGGCGCTCGCCCAGAAGCACGTCGTAGATCGTCGTGGTCCGCTTTTGACGCGGCACGCCCAGACCCGTCGAGGCATTACCCTGAGGGTCCAGATCAAGGATCAACACCCGCTGGCCAACAGCGGCCAAAGCGGTACCCAGATTGATCGCCGTGGTCGTCTTGCCGACCCCGCCCTTTTGGTTGGAGATCGACAGAACACGCAGGGCCGGGATGGGACTATTGGGCACGATAGAGCCTCTTTATCTCGACGATGCGGCCACGGGGGTCGCTTCGGCTCGGAAACTGTCTGGCTTGGAAAGTCCAGTCTTTGGCGGCCAATTCCAATTCGGCATCGACCCCTTCGCCCTTGAGGAACAGGCCCACGGCCCCGAGCTTGAAATAGGGTTGGGCGAAGGTCAAAAGCCGTTCCATCGGCGCAAAGGCCCGCGCTGTGACGCGGTCAACCCTTAGGCCGATGCTTTCAGCGCGGGCATTATGGACAATGGCAGGGAGGTCCAGCGCCTCAATAACCGCCTCTAAGAAGCGGCATCGCTTGGCCATACTCTCGACCAGATGGACCTCACCGTCGGGGTCATCCTTGAGCAGGATGGCGAGGATCAGACCGGGAAAGCCCGCGCCCGCCCCCAGATCCGCCCACACCTTGGCCTCGGGTGCCAAGCTGAGCAGTTGGGCACTATCAAAGGCGTGGCGACCCCAAAAATCGGCCATGGCCGAGGGACCGACCAAATTGATGCGCGTGTTCCAGTCGGCGAGGAGCGCGCGGTAGGTCTCAATATCGGCCAGTTGAGCATCGCTTGCCCCGGTCGCGGCCTGAAAGCTTGCGGCATCTGTAACGGAAAGGGGGGTACTGGGGTGATCAAGCGGCATGGGTCGGCCTGCGGACATGGGCGAGCAGAGCGGTCAGGGCACCGGGTGTCACGCCTTCAATACGGGCGGCTTGGCCAAGGGTCTGGGGCTGAACGCGGATGAGCTTTTCGCGAACCTCGTTGGAGAGGCCGCCAACCAGACCATAGTTGAGGTCGGCAGGCAGGATAAGGTTCTCGTCGCGCCGGAAGGCTTCGACATCCGCCGTTTGACGGTCGAGATAGCCGCTATAGGTCGCATCAATCTCGACCTGCTCGCGCACATCAGGGGTCCATTGGGCGATTTGTGGCCAGACCTGCGTCAAGGCCTCAAACGAGAACTCGGGATAGGCCAGCAGGTGCTTGAGGCTGCGTCTTTGACCATCAGCCTTCACATAGAGACCATGGCGACCGGCCTCCTGAGGGGTCAAGGTCAGTTGATCGGCTTGGAGCCGTGCGTTTCGTAGGGCATCCGCCTTAACGGCATAGCGCTCCGCCCGCTCAGGTCCGACGCAGCCGAGGGCCAAGCCGCGCGCCGTCAGGCGCTGATCGGCATTGTCGGCTCGCAGTGTGAGGCGATATTCGGCGCGGCTGGTAAACATACGATAGGGTTCGGTCACGCCACGTGTGACGAGATCATCGATCATGACGCCAATATAGGCCTCATCCCGAGCAAAGGTCACCGCATCGGCGCCAGAGGCCTGACGGGCGGCATTGAGGCCCGCCACCAAGCCCTGAGCGCCAGCCTCTTCATAGCCCGTCGTGCCGTTGATCTGACCGGCCAGATAGAGACCGGGCAGGCGTTTGACCTCGAGGGCCGGGGTCAGCTCGCGGGGATCGACATAGTCATATTCAATGGCATAGCCGAACCGGCGGATGACGACCGACTCAAGACCAGGAATGGTGCGCAGGAACAGGGTTTGGGTCTCTTCGGAGACCGAGGTCGAGACGCCATTGGGATAGACCGTGTCGTCATCCAAGCCTTCGGGCTCCAAGAACACCTGATGGCTGGTCTTGTCAGCAAAGCGCACGACCTTGTCTTCAATAGACGGGCAGTAGCGCGGACCAACACCGGTCGTTCGGCCGCCATAGACCGCCGATTCCGTCAGGCGCTCGGCAATGATCTTGTGGGTCTCTTGATTGGTGAAGGTGATGCCGCAAGCGATCTGAGGCGTCGTAATCCTGTCGGTCAGGAACGAGAAGGGTACGGGAGGATTATCAGCCTCCTGCATGTCCAGCTGATCCCAATGGATGGTCGAGCCATCGAGGCGGGCGGGCGTGCCGGTCTTGAGGCGGCCCATGCTCAGGCCCAAGCCATAGAGGCGATCGGCCAGACCGATGGCGGGTTGATCGCCCACCCGGCCTGCTGGAATGCGCTTTTCGCCCAGATGGATAACACCCTTCAAAAAGGTGCCTGTGGTTAGGACAATCCGAGTAGCGTGATAGCACTGGCCCGTAGCGCCGACGACACCGGCGACGTGGCCATCTTCGATGATCAGGTCCTCGACCGCCTCCGCATAGAGGGTGAGGTTGGGCTGGTTGGCCAGGGCGGCCTGCATGGCCTCGCGGTAGAGCTTGCGGTCGATCTGCGAGCGGGGACCGCGAACCGCGGCACCCTTGGACCGGTTGAGCATGCGAAACTGAATACCGGCCTGATCGGCCATCCGGCCCATCAACCCATCGAGCGCATCGATCTCGCGCACCAGATGGCCCTTGCCCAGTCCGCCAATGGCGGGATTGCAGGACATTTCGCCCAAGGTCTCAAGCCGATGGGTCAGCAGAAGGGTCTTTGCGCCAAAACGCGCCGCAGCCGCGGCGGCCTCACAGCCTGCGTGGCCACCGCCGATGACGATGACGTCCCAGGCCGGTGTCGGCAAAGGGGGCTGAATGGCGCTCACGGGTTTGATCATGTGGGGCAGGGCGGGCCAATGTGCCGCTGAGCGTCTTATAGGCCAACTGCCGCTTGGCGTCGAGATGAGTCAGGGGCCATACGGGGCGGAAGGCGGTGTTCCACGTGAAACATTACCCATCGATCATCGCGGCGGCGACCTCTGTTTCACGTGAAACAGGTCACTTGCCGATACAGAAGGTCGAGAAGACCGACCCCAAAACGTCCTCTGGATCGATCTTGCCCGTCACCCGCTCAAGCGCCCGCGCCGCCAGCCGAACATCCTCAGCGGCCAATTCGGGCCCCAGCGCCAGAACGCCGAGGGCGCGCTCTATGTGACCAGCCGCTTCAGACAGGTGGACCGCGTGCCGTCGACGGGTCGCGGCTGGAAAGTCTGCCCCCGACAGGGTCGCTGTCACCCGATCGGTGAGATCAAGGCGGACGGCGTCAGCACCGTCTCGCGACAAGCTGAGCGCCTGAACCGCCAAGCCGTGCGCTCGCGCCCAAGCCTCCGCAGCGACACCGTCAGTCGACAGGCCAAGGTCCGCCTTATTGATCAAACAGACATCGCCCGCTCCAACCAGATCTCTAGCCAAGACCCAGTCGCCAGATTCTCCCGCGCCATCGACCAGCCAAAGCCGAAGGGCAGCATCCTGCGCCCAAGCTTGGGCCCGTCGTACCCCCTCCTGCTCGATCTGATCCTCGCTCTGACGAATACCAGCCGTATCGGCCAGCAAGAGCTTAAAGCCCGCCAAGACCAACGGGGCCTCAATGATATCGCGGGTGGTTCCAGCAATATCGGTAACGATGGCGGCGTCGCGGCCAACCAGCCCATTGATCAGGCTGGACTTGCCCGCGTTGGGCGCGCCGATCACGGCAACACGATAACCGTCCCGGATCCGCTCACCCCGCTTTCCATCGTCCAAGGCGAGGCGCACCTCCAAGAGCAAACGCTCAAGCGGCGGGCGGGCCATATTGGCCACGGCCTCGGGAACCTCCTCGTCGGGAAAATCAATCCCGGCCTCTAGCATCGCCAAGGCCCTAAGCAATTGATCTCGCCACCGGCCATAGCGCTGAGATAGGCCACCGGCGAGCTGGTCAAGCGCCTGTTGCCTTTGGGCCGCCGTCTCGGCATCGACAAGATCGGCTACCGCCTCGGCCTGGGCCAAATCCATGCGCTGGTTTTGAAAGGCGCGGCGGGTAAATTCACCCGGCTCGGCCATGCGCAGACCCAACCGATCGAGAACATCCAAAACGCCCTCAACCACCGCCACGCCACCATGAAGATGAAGTTCTGCAGAATCCTCGCCCGTATAGCTGGCCGGACCGGGGAACCACAGCACCAGCCCGTCGTCGAGAACCGCTCCCGACGCAGGGTCTCTCAGCCGCCGAAGACTCGCGCGTCGGGGCTCAGGGAGGCTGCCGATAAGTTGGCGCAGAACATCCCCCGTTGCCGGCCCCGAGAGACGCACAACGGCGACCGCTGAACGGCCGGGGGCCGTTGCCGGCGCGTAGATACTATCGGTCATCTGCCGGTGATTTTACGGCTTGGTGCCGGTCATGGTCGAGGTCGCTGCAGCGGTCATCAGTTTACGAAACTGCTCCGTCGCCTGGCCGCCAAAGGCCATCCAGTTCTTCATCAACTCATCTGGCTGCAGCATGGCCATATTGGTGTCCATCCGGGTCTTCATCTCTTGCACCAGATGGTCGTTCAGGACGCTGACATCCGGCAGCCCCAAAAAGGTCCGCGCCTCGAGCGGCGTGCAATCAATCTCGATGGTCATCTTCATGGCTTAGTGCCTCCTTACAGTGGCTAGGTCACAACCCTGTCATGCGCCTATTAAGATTTGATAGCCATTCACTCGCAAGACCCTTGGCCTAACGGCCGCAAGGTCTCTATCTTGCGGCAGGCCCCATTTCCGACCGACATCTTGGAGACTGACCATGTCTGGCACAATGACCACCATAACGACAGCCGACGGAACCTTCAGCGCCTATGTGGCCAGACCCGCCGCCGCCAAGGCTCCGGCCGTGGTCGTGATCCAAGAAATCTTCGGCGTCAATGCTGTGATGCGGGCTATTGCCGACGACCTTGCCGCCCAAGGCTATTTGGCGATCTGTCCAGACCTGTTCTGGCGCATCGAGCCCGGGATCGACATTACCGACCAGTCAGAAGCCGAATGGGCCAGAGCCTTCGAACTCTACACCGCCTTTGACGTGGACAAGGGCATCGAGGACATCGCCGCGACCCTCGCCACCATTCGCGCCGATGAGGGCTGTAATGGGAAAGTGGGCTCGGTCGGTTTTTGCCTTGGCGGGCTACTATCCTTCCTGACCGCGACCCGCACCGATATTGATGCCGCCGTCTGTTTCTACGGCGTTGGCATTGAAAATAAGGTGGACGAGGCCAGGTCCCTCAAGCGCCCATTGATGTTGCACGTGGCAGAGGAGGACCAGTTCGTGCCCAAGGCCGCGCAGGCCACGCTAAACGAAGCCCTGCCTGGAAACCCGCTAGTCACCCTTCATAGCTATGCGGGCCGCGACCATGCCTTTGCGCGCAGAGGCGGTGAACATTATGACGCTGCCGACGCCGCCTTGGCTGAGAAGCGGACCTTGGCCTTCTTCGCCGCCAATCTTTAACCCAAGGCTGGGAGACGCAAGATCATGCTCGCCATTCAAGCGACACAGGCCGGGGGGCCAGAGGTTCTCAAGGCCATCGACCTGCCCGAGCCGACGCCCGGTCCCGGTCAGATCCGCATCCGCCACGAGGCCATCGGCCTAAACTTCATCGACATCTATCAGCGCAGCGGACTCTATCCGATCGCCTTTCCATCGGTTCTTGGCCTCGAAGGCGCAGGCATTGTCGATGCGGTTGGCGAAGGTGTGACCCGCTTTGGGGTCGGCGACCGCGCAGCCTATGGCAGCGGACCCCTCGGGGCCTATTGCGAGGTCCATGTCACCGCCGCCAATCGCGCCGTTAAGGTGCCTGATGGCGTGAGCCTGAAGGAAGCTGCAGCCGCTATGCTTAAGGGGATGACGGCGGAGTTCCTCTTGCGTCGCTGTTTCCCGGTCAAGGCCGGAGACATGATCCTGATCCATGCCGCGGCGGGCGGAGTCGGGTCGATCATGACCCAATGGGCCAGAGCCCTTGGCGCTGTCGTCATTGGTACCGCTGGCTCTGAGACCAAGGCCGATCTGGCCATGGCTCAGGGCTGTCATCATGTGATCCAATATCGCTCAGAAGATGTCGCGGCGCGCGTGCGCGAAATCACCAAGGGTCAGGGCGTCGCGGTTGCTTATGACTCCGTCGGTGCCGATACATTTGAAGCCACCCTAGCCAGCCTGAGCCGCCGGGGCCTGTTTGTCAGTTTCGGTAATGCGTCAGGCCCTGTGCCGCCCTTTGCACCTGCCCGCCTCGCGGCGGCGGGATCGCTGTTCTTTACCCGCCCAACCCTGTTTGACTATATCGCCACGACCGAAGATCTGGATGAGAGCGCTAACGCCCTGTTTGCGGTGATCGGCTCAGGCGCGGTCAAGATTCAGATTGGGGCCGAATATGCGCTCAAGGATACCCGCGCGGCACACGAGGCCCTAGCGGCACGCGAAACCATCGGCGCGACCTTGCTTATTCCGTGATAAATAGCTGATTTTATTAAACTTAAAAGGGCGGCCCCGAGACCTCGGAGCCGCCCTTTTTCTTAGGTGTTCATCGACTGGAAGAAGTCGGCATTGTTTTTGGTCTGTCGCATCTTATCGAGCAGGAACTCGATGGCGTCTTGCGGGCCCATGGGGTTGAGAATGCGGCGCAGGACATAGGTCTTTTGCAGCACATCCTTTGGCGTGATGAGATCTTCCTTGCGGGTACCGGACTTCAGGATGTCGATGGCGGGGAAGACCCGCTTATCAGCAACCTTGCGGTCAAGGATGATTTCCGAGTTGCCGGTGCCCTTGAACTCTTCGAAGATGACCTCGTCCATGCGGCTGCCCGTATCGATCAAGGCCGTCGCGATGATGGTCAAGGAACCACCTTCTTCAATGTTTCGGGCAGCACCAAAAAAGCGCTTGGGGCGCTGCAGGGCGTTGGCGTCGACACCACCGGTCAGAACCTTACCCGAGGACGGCACGACAGTGTTGTAGGCGCGGCCCAGACGCGTGACGGAGTCGAGCAGGATAATCACGTCGCGCTTGTGCTCGACCAGACGCTTGGCCTTTTCAATGACCATTTCGGCAACCTGAACGTGGCGCGTTGCGGGCTCGTCAAAGGTCGAGGAGATGACCTCGCCCTTCACGGTGCGCTGCATGTCGGTCACCTCTTCGGGACGCTCATCAATCAAAAGTACGATCAGGTAACATTCGGGGTGGTTAGCTGCGATCGACTTGGCGATGTTTTGCAACATCACGGTCTTACCGACACGCGGCGGGGCGACGATCAAGCAGCGCTGCCCCTTGCCCAAGGGCGCGACAATATCGATCACGCGGCCGGACCGGTCCTTCAGGGTTGGATCCTGAATTTCCATGGTCAGGCGCTCATCGGGATAGAGCGGCGTTAGGTTATCGAAGTGTACCTTGTGGCGCACATTTTCCGGATTCTCGAAATTGATCGAGTCGACCTTCAGCAGCGCGAAATAGCGTTCACCTTCGCGCGGCGCGCGGATTGGTCCTTCGACGCTGTCGCCCGTGCGCAAACCAAATTTGCGGATCTGGGAGGGAGAGACATAGATATCGTCTGGACCCGGCAGATAGTTCGCTTCCGGTGAGCGCAGGAAACCGAACCCGTCCTGCACGACTTCCATCACACCGCCGCCGGAGATTTCGACACCCTCTTCGGCCACGGCCTTGAGGATCCCGAACATCATGTCCTGCTTGCGCATGGAGTTGGCGTTCTCAATCTCCATGGCCTCAGCCAGTGCCAACAGGTCACTAGGCGATTTGAGCTTCAGCTCCATCAGCGACATGCGCGTGATGCCCATCTGGGCAACAGCCTTGGCTGCATCGCCTCCTGTCGGTTCGAGATCGGCCCCGACTGATGGGCCATCAGTGGCCGTCGTATCGATCATCTGATCGGTGTCATTCATAGGTTCGTCTTGCATCAAATATCTCAAGGTCAGTCGGGCTGCGATCAAACAGCCACGCGCGTCTATAGCTCCGCTGTCCGAAGCATTAGACCAGTGATGTGCGCCAGACGGCGCGAAGGGAGAACCGAAAGCCTTGATGCGATCCTCAAGCGGACCCGCGGTAAGACGTCGGTGAGAGGCGGGAACGTGGCGCGCCACGTCTGGCACTAGCCGAACCACATAAGGCGGGTCAGGTCAAGATAATGCCCAAACGGCTTACCAAGCTAGATATCAAAAGTGGGCAAATTCCGTGGTCACGGCAATGACCATGATGATCGCCGCTATGAAGGGCAGTTCATTGGTCATCCGCCAAAACTTGCCCGAGCGCTGGTTGGTGCCATTCTCGAACCTCTTACGCGCTCCGGCCAAAAAGGCGTGCCATCCGGCCAAGAAGACGACGCCACAAAGCTTGGTGACCATCCAGGGCTGAGCCAAGAAACCCCAGCCGCGTATCTCACTGTCGGCCCAGATCAGCAAGCCCCCAAAGAGGAACGTCAAGATCATGGCGGGGTTCATGATGATGCGCAAAAGCTTGCGCTCCATGACCTTAAAGGTCTCGTCCATCTCCGATCCGGGGGTTGCCGCGCTATGATAGGCATAAAGGCGCGGCAGATAGAGCATGCCTGCCATCCAAGCGATCACCGCAATGATGTGTAGCCCGCGAAGCAGGTCATAATGCTGAGCCACGAGGATCTCCCTAGGCCGCCGTCATGCGGTGCGGACATTTGTCGTGTTTGGCATCACAAGACCAGCCTTCGCATGGAGCTGTTCCGGTCCGGCTTAGGCTGCTGACCGCCAACTCTGACAGGGCCTCTATAAAGATCGGATCAGTCCCCAAGGCTGGCACGCGGATATAGTGCGGACAGCCAAGATCATGGGCGAGCTCCGCATATTCATGATCAAGCTCAACCAGCGTCTCAATATGTTCAGAGACAAAGGCAATCGGCGTGACGATGACGCCAAGACCGGCTTCGGCCGCAGCCGCGATCGCCTCTGGCGTCGTGGGGCCAATCCACTTTAGGGGTCCCACGCGGCTTTGATAACAGATCTGCCAATCCCAGCCCTTGCCGAGCCGGGCCGCAACCGCCGCCGCAGTGGCCTCTATCTGCGACTGGTAGGGGTCGCCCTGTTCAATGATTTTTTCAGGCAGACCGTGGGCCGAAAATAGCAATCGCGTCCCGGCTGGCGAAGCGGCGGCGCTATAGGCGCGCTCGATGGCCTGAGCATGGGCCTCAACCACCCCGTCCAAGGTCGGATAGCAGCAGATTTCCCGCGCCTGTCCCGAACCCCGATAGACCCTGTTCCATTCGGCGACCGAAGAGCCCGTGGTTGTCGTCGAAAACTGCGGATAAAGCGGCAGAAGAATGATCTCGTCTGGACCATAGGCCGCCACCGCCTTAGCCGCCTCGTGGGTAAAGGGGTGCCAATAGCGCATGGCGATAAACAGCTGAACCTCAGCGCCATCCACCTTACTGGACATGGCTGCGCCCAGTGCCTCAGCTTGAGCCGTCGTTTGCGGCAAGATCGGTGAGCCCCCGCCCATAATATTGTAATTGGCCTGAGCAGACTTCTTGCGCAGGGTCGAGATCATAAAGGCAAGGGCCTGCCGGATCCCCGCCGGCGCGCCGATAATCGCCTTGTCCGCAAAGAGATTATACAAAAAGGGCTGCACGGCCTTTGGCCCATCTGGTCCACCCAGATTAAACAGGACAACGGCAATTTTTTTGGTCGATTGATCCATGGTCACACTCAAATCCCCAATCGGCCATTAAGCGCCAACAACCCGCGCCAAGACCTGCTCGACATGGGCGATAGGCGTATCGGGCAAGATCCCGTGGCCAAGATTGAAGATATAGGGTCCGCCGCCCCATTGGACCAACATCTCATCAACACGCCGATCAAGAGCGGCTCCACCTGCTCGCAAAAGCAAGGGGTCAAGCGCGCCCTGAATGGCCGTCGTCTGTTGAAGTTGTCGACCCAAAGCTGCTGAGGCTTGAACATCCATCGCCACAGCCTGAACCGGCACCTTGGCGACATAGCTTATGACCAAGCTGCCCGCTCCCTTTGGAAAGCCGATAAAGGGTGCGTTGATCCCTGCGGCCCGGACCTTCTCGATGATCCTCATATGCGGACCAATGACCAAGCGTTCGAACAGGTCCTCTGGGAGATTTTCGGCCCAAGATTCAAACAGTTTAAGAACCTGCGCCCCGGCCTTGGCCTGCATGATCAGATAGAGGGCGGTTGCCTCGACCAATATATCGATCAAGCCATCGAGCGCTTCTGGGTGTGTATAGGCATAGGTCCGCGCCCCGGTACGGTCGCTAGACCCCCCTTCGATCATATAGGTCGCCACGGTCCAGGGCGCTCCAGCAAAGCCGATCAGGGCCCGCTCTGGTTCCAAGGCTGCGCGTACCCGGCTCAAGGTCTCCCCAACAGCCGATAGCCGCCCTGTAGAGGCCTCAATCTGATCGCGCATCGTCTCGAGGGGGGGCAGGGTTCCAAGCTTTGGACCTTCCCCAACTTCAAACCGAACATCCTGACCCAAGGCACCGGGGATCAACAAAATATCGGCAAAGACGATGGCAGCGCTGAAAGCAAAGCGGCGCATGGGCTGCAAGGTCGCTTCGGCTGCCTTTTCGGGGTCCAGACAGAAGGATATAAAATCAGGTGCCGTTGCGCGAAGGGCGCGATATTCAGGCAAATAGCGACCCGCTTGGCGCATGAACCAGATTGGTGGCTTGGCCAAGCCTTGACCGGCAAGAACCTTAAGCAAGGCTGGGGTCGATGGTCCGGCGGTGCCGTTCGGTGTCTGGGTCTGGGTCATGGCTCCCTTAAAGCCATTTCCCTAGCCAGACTCAAGCCCACACCACACGAAGGCCTCTTCCTTTTCTTATTAAGAGAAGAATAGAAATATTTGCGGTGAAGGATGGGGCAGGGCAGAAACAGGACAGCTCCACCGAAAGTCGGAAAATACAAGCCCGCTCCCACCGCCTTCCCAGCCTTATCCCCATACCCTTAGGGGGACGGCCAATGGCCTGTGAAAACCGGGGATTGTTTGAAACGGTTTGAAGAGATTAACAAAACCTTAACGCCAAGGGCTTTAGGGCGGTGAGTCTTTAGAACTTGTTAACCATAGGCCGCTGTCGGCGCGATCGACTAGAAACCAACCGAGCAAGGCCGGGGAAAAGACGTGGCAAATTGTAGCGCTTTTCCCAAGACCGATAGGGTCGCCGAGAGGGCCCCAATTTGCCCCCAAACCGGCCACCGCTCGAGCCCCTGTCGTTAAGGTTCCGTTAACCTTTTCTCCACAGATCAATTATCCAAAACCACAATGCTTGCCGAACCCAGACCTTGAGGGCATGACTAGAGCCATGAGCCACACACCGCGCATCGCCACCTATTTCCATGTCCATCTCGTGTCGGATTCCACCGGCGAGACGCTTAATGCCATGGCCAAGGCGGTCTGCGCCCGCTTTGATGATGTCCTGCCGATCGAGCATGTCTATGCGCTGGTTCGGTCGCCGCGCCAGCTGGAACGGGTCCTAAAAGAGATCGAGGCCTCGCCCGGGATCGTGATCCATACCATCGTCGACAAGGGTCTAAGGGTGGCCTTGGAAGAGGGCTGCCGCGATATCGATATGGGCTGTATCGCGGCGCTCGATCCTTTGGTGTCCGCCCTCGCGCGCTATCTGGGCGCGTCCCTCTCGACCCGTGTGGGTGCTCAGCACACGCTGGATCACGACTATTTCAACCGCATTGAAGCCCTCAACTACGCCATTGGTCATGATGATGGCCAAGGTACACAGCACCTAGAGTCCGCCGACGTGGTCTTGGTGGGGGTCAGCCGCACCTCGAAGACGCCAACCTCGATCTATCTGGCCCATCGCGGCGTCAGGGCCGCCAATGTGCCATTGGTTCCTGGGTCGGAGCCGCCGCCGCAACTGTTCAATCTCAAAAGGGCGATGGTGGTTGGCTTGACCGTGTCCCCAGACCGACTGATCCAGATCCGACGAAACCGGCTTTTGAGCCTCAAAGAGGACCGCGAAAGCACCTATGTCGACACAGAGTCCGTGCGCAATGAGATCGTCCGCGCCCGGCGGATGTTCGAAAAACATGGCTGGCCGGTCATTGATGTGACCCGTCGCTCGGTGGAAGAGACAGCCGCGGCCGTCATGAATCTCCTATCTGCCGCCAAGGCTGCCGCCGAGACCCCCGCATGACCACCGGCTTGGACCATGTGCCACTCCTGATCTTGGCCTCAGGCTCTGCGGCTCGGCGGCAGATCTTGACTGGTGCGGGCGTGCCCTTTTTGGTTCAGCCCGCAGATATTGATGAAGAGGTCTTGAAAGAGGAGCTTTTGGCCAAGGGCGAGCCTCCGATCGCCATTGCGCAAGCCTTGGCCGGGGCGAAGGCCTTGGCACGGTCCAAACAGACCCCCGGGCTGGTGATAGGAGCGGATCAAACGCTCGATCTTCATGGCACGTTGTTCAACAAGGCCGCGACCCTTGCCGAAGCGGAGGCCAGCCTTAGGCTCTTGAGGGGCAAGACCCATCACCTCCATTCTGCCACAGCTTTGGCCCTGAACGGTCAATTGGTTTGGCAAGAGGTGGTGAGTGCCAGACTGACCATGCGGGACTTTTCGGACCGATTTCTCAGCCGCTATCTGGAACAGCAGGGTCGCGCCATCTTGTCTTGTGTTGGCTGTTACCAGTTGGAATCACGCGGGGTGCAGCTCTTTGAGCAGATCGACGGTGACTATTTCACCATCCTTGGGCTACCGCTGTCTGGTCTATTGGCACAGTTGAGACAGTGGGGGGTTTTAGACCAATGATCTCTGGGCAAACCCTTGTCGCGGGTGTTGTGGGCTGGCCGGTGCGTCACTCGATGAGCCCGCTAATTCATAATCACTGGCTGCAAGCCGGCGGCGTTGATGGGGTCTATGTCGCATTCTGCCCACCGAAAGATGGATTTTCCGCCTTTGCGTCCGGTTTTCGCGGCGGCGCCATCCGCGGCCTTAATGTTACCTTGCCCTTTAAAGAGCAGGCCCTTGCCCTCGCCGACGGAGCGGGCGATCAAATCAGCGAGATTGCCCGGCTGTCGGGCGCGGCGAACCTGGTCCTTTTTGATGCTGACGGGACCGTTCGGGTCGACAATACTGACGGCGAAGGCCTGCTCTATGCCTTTGCGCGCCAAGCGCCGTCACTCAACCTGACTTCAGCGCCGGTGGTTATTTTGGGCGCGGGCGGCGCGGCGCGGGGCGCCGCAGCAGCTTTGATCCTCGCCGGTGTGCCGCGTGTCCACATCGTCAACCGTACCCTCGAAAAGGCGCAATCCATAGCCTTGGCCCTCGGCCCAAGGGTTCTGGCCTTTGACCCGGCCCAAGCAGAAGCGGCCTTTGACAGCGCGGGCGCAGTGATCAATGCGACCTCACTGGGCCTCGGTGGCGGCGAGGGCCCAGCCGTACCGTGGCAATCTGTCCATGAACGCACGGTCTTTATGGACATGGTCTACAAGCCCCTAGAAACCGATTTCTTGGCCAAGGCCAGGGCGCGCGGCCATCAAACGGTGGACGGTTTAGATATGCTGATCGGTCAGGCCCGGCCCTCGTTCGAGGCCTTTTTTGGCGCGCCGCCGCCCCCATCAGTCGATGTTCGCACCCTCGCCCTCGCCCAACTGACAGCGTCCTAAGGAGTTTTGAGATGATCATTGTTGGCCTCACCGGATCGATTGGCATGGGCAAGTCCACCACCTCGGCCATGTTTCAGGCCGAAGGGGTGCCGGTCTATGACGCTGATGCTGCTGTCCACGCCCTCTATGCCAAGGGCGGCGCAGCTGTCGCTCCCGTTGAGGCCGCCTTTCCCGGCGTGGTCATTGACGGCGCGATCGACCGCGCCAAGCTCAGCGCTCATGTGGTTGGAAACCCGGAAGCCCTAAAAAGGCTGGAGACCATCGTCCATCCCCTGGTCGGCGAAAGCAGGAAGGTGTTTTTTGCGGCCGCCGCTGAGGCCGATGCGCCTCTCGTAATCTTAGACATCCCGCTCCTGTTCGAGACCGGCGGCGAGCGCAATGTCGCGGCCGTGATTGTCGTTTCTGCTCCCGAAGCCATTCAGCGCGAGCGGGTGATGGCGCGGCCCGAGATGACGCCCGAAAAGCTCGACGCCATCTTGGCCCGGCAATTGCCGGATGTTGAAAAACGCGCCCGCGCCGATATTGTCATCGATACGTCGAAAGGCCTCGACAGCGCCCGCGAGCAGGTCCGCGTCGCCATCGCCAAACTTTTGGCCCCTTGATCGGAGCCGCGAACATCCGCAAGGATTGTGCATGGCGCGCGAAATTGTCCTTGATACCGAAACCACCGGCCTAGAGCACAAACAGGGTCACCGCTTGGTCGAGCTTGGCTGTGTTGAGCTCAACGATCTGTTGCCCACTGGCCGGACCTTTCACCGCTTTATCGACCCAAAGCGCGAGATTGATCCGGACGCAGAGCGAGTCCACGGCATCTCGAATGCCTTCTTGGTGGGCAAACCGACCTTTGACGCGCCTGAAGTCAGTGACGCGTTTTTGGATTTTATCGGTGATGCTAAACTCATCGCCCATAATGCCCCCTTCGACCGAGGGTTCATCAATGCAGAGCTAGAGCGGGCGGGCCGTGCGCCCATTCCGGAAAGCCGCTGGATCGATACCTTGCCCATGGCCCAGAAGCGCTTTCCGGGCATGTACAATTCCCTTGATGCCCTGTGCAAACGCTACAAGATCTCGCTGGAATCGCGCGACAAGCACGGTGCCCTGATCGACTCTCAACTGTTGGCGGCGGTCTATCTTGAACTGCAGGGTGGCAAAGAGCGGGGCCTGGACTTCACGGTCGAGGCCAAGGGCGGAACCAAAGCGATTGAATCGGTCGGACCAGTGGCCTACGGCCCGCGCCCAAACCCACTTGGCGCACGCTCAACCGAAGCCGAGCGCGAAGCCCACGCTAAGTTCGTGGCCAAGGCCCTGAAAGACAAGGCCATCTGGTACAAGACGGGAATGCTGGCTGGCGAGCGCTAGGTCCCGCCAGCCCGATGCCTTAGACCGTGATGGTAAAGTCACCGGCAGGCTCGCCTGAGGCGGCAGCCTGGGCCTGACGCGCAGCATAGATGCTCGCAAAATCAATGGGATCCAGCATCAGGGGCGGGAAGCCGCCTTCGCTCGACAGATCAGCAATGATCCGGCGCGCAAAGGGGAACATGAAGCGTGGGCACTCGATCAGCAGAACCGGCTCGAGGTCAGTTTCAGGCACGCCTTGGATCTGGAACAGGCCGCCATAGAGCAGTTCAATATGGAAAACTGCCTCGTTTTCCCGCTGAGCTGTAGCCGACAGCTTCAGGTCGACCTCAAACAGGCCATCTTCCCGGCCGCGGGCATTCATCTCAACGCCAAGCTCGATCTGCGGCTGAGGGGCACCAGCGCGCATGGACTCAGGCGCGCGAGGATTTTCGAAAGACAGGTCACGAATGAACTGCGCCAAGATGCGGATACCGGGGCCATTGTCGGCACCGTTCGGCAGGGCCTGGCCCTCAGGAGCGGTCATGGCTGCGCCAGCTTCAGTATCGGTCATATGCTCGTCCCGTCTTGGGTGAAATGGTTCACCGTGTGAGGCTTGGCCCTATCCAGCAGATCGGCCAAATCTGATGTTTTGAAGCCGCGCAGCTAACACGGGAGGCAAACTTACGCAATGTTAAGGCGCTTGAGCCGTCGGTTGCTAATGACGGCCCCCCTGACTTGTGGCAAGGAAATCCCTATATAGACGTCAGGTGCAGGCCTTTGCCCGCCGGTCGCCTAACTTGGCCAGCTTTGGGTCGTCGATTAACCAGGTTGTGAACCGTGCAAGCCTTAGAACTTTTAATCTCAGCTGTTCTGGCCGGTATCGTCCTCTATCAGCTCTATGCGGTCTTGGGCCGCCGGGTTGGCCGTCAGCCTGAAGACGAAAAGCCCATGGCGCGATCTGCCCCCATCGCCCTGGATGGACCTGAGCCGGTTGAGGCGGTGGATGACACGCCCCTATCCGGTCTGGCGGCGGTGCGCTCACGCGATCCCAGCTTTAACGTCGCCCATTTCCTCAATGGCGCGAAAACCGCCTATGAAACCATCGTTAAGGCCTTTGCTGCGGGCGACCGCGCGGCTTTAGAGCACCTCTTGGCGCCGAATGTTTTGACCGGGTTTGTTGCGGTTATCGATCAGCGCGCCGCAGAAGGGCGCACCGAAGTGGTCGAGTTCATTCAGGCACCGCGCGCCGATCTGGAATCCATCGATCTGACCGGCCATCTGGTTAGTGCCAAGGTGCGGTTCTTGGCCGAGTTTCGCAGCCGAACCAAAGGCCCCGAGGGTGAGGCGGTCGATGATCGCCGCACAGCGGAGGTCTGGACCTTTACCCGTATGCTGACCAGTCCAGATCCGAACTGGACGTTGGTTCGTGTTGACGCCGCTGAAGCCTAGGCCGAGTTGAGCGGGGTGAATCTGTTCGCGACCCTCGCTCGCCGACTGGCTGTTCTGGCCAGTGCGGCGGCGCTGACCGCTTGTGCCGCCTTGCCAGCCGGTCCTGTAGATACCCAACCCGTAAAACCGGCGGCATCACCACAAACCCAGACCCCGACGGTCGTCGATAGTCCGCCGCCGCCTCCACCGCCCAATATTGTTCTGCAGGAGACGGCGCCTACGCCATCGGTCACAACGGTCGAACCCGTGACGGTTCCAGCCGAGGTTCGTCTCGAACGGCCCGATCAATTGCCCGGTTGGAAAACGGAAGATCCCATCGCCGCGCTAAGCGCTCTGATGATCACTTGCAGGGCGACAAAAGACTTGGATCTAAAGGCCCTCTGTGCCCGCGCGCAGGGCCTGAACGGCGCCGATGCCCAGACCGCCCGCGCCTTTTTCGAAGCCAACTTCCGGATCGAACAGGTCAAGGGTACAGGCCTTCTGACGGGTTACTACTCACCAGAATATCAGGCACGCCAAGCCCCGGACGCCGAATTCTCTGCCCCCTTGCGCGCCCGGCCAGACGATCTGCTCATTCTCGATCTGGCGAGCATCGATGATGACCCTGCCGCCAAACGTCAGGTTGGTCGCATCGAGCAAGGCCGGTTCGAGCCCTATCCTGACCGATCCGAGATCGAGCGAACCGGCCTTGGCAAGCCGCTGCTTTGGATGAGGCCTGAGGACCTGTTCTTTCTACAGATTCAAGGCTCTGGCTCGGCCCTGTTGCCGGACGGCGAGCGCTACCGACTGATCTATGAGGCCTCCAACGGCAGGCCATTCATTGGCATTGCCAAGACCCTGCGCGAACAGGGCCTGCTTCCCGACAATGGCACCTCAGCAGAGGCGATCCGACAATGGCTTGCGGCAAACCGAGGCACGAAGGCCGATCAGGTCATGCAGACCAACCCCCGCTATGTCTATTTCTCGCTGGGTCCCGACGATGGGTCTGAGCCTGTTGGTGCGGCGGGCCTTGCTCTGATCGCGGGTCGGGCCGTCGCGATTGACCCAACGCAGCACCGCTATGGCGATCTTTTGTGGATTGATGCGGGCGCGCCGGTCTTGACCGGTTCCTTTCCGGTCTATCAGCGTATGGTCTCAGCCCTTGATACGGGCGGTGCCATCAAGGGCGAGGTGCGGGCCGATCTCTATCTGGGGCGTGGCGATGGCCCTGGCCTAGAGGCGGGCCGGATCAGGCACAATCTGACGCTCTATCGCCTGCGTCCCCGAACCTCCGCGGCGCAGTAGTCCCGTGCGCCGACCCCTCAGTCCTGATGAGCTTAAGATATGGGCCGCGGTCCTATCGACCGTGCGCGCAAGACCCGGACGCTCGCCGCCCAAGCTGGCCCATGAGCCAGAACCATCACCGCTCAATCCTGGCCATAAACCGCACGAGCCCATGGCGCCCATGAGGCTGACGCCAAAGGTTAAGGGCCCTGCCCCCAAACCGGCCAAAGGAGCGGTCTTTAAGGCAGAGCCCACAGCGGCCCCTGAAATAGAGCCGCGCCGTAAGCAGCGCCTGTCTCGTGAGCGCGACCCTATCTTGGCGAGGCTCGATCTGCATGGTCTTGATCAGGAGCGGGCCCGGTCGATCCTGACCGCCTTCCTGCTTCGGGCTCAAGATGAGGGCTCGCGCGCCGTCTTGGTCATTACCGGCAAGGGGTTCTTAGGTGACGGCATCTTGCGCCGACGAACGCCCGAATGGCTGGCCTCGCCGGGATTGCGCACGGTGGTAGCGGGCGTGTCTGAGGCCCATCGTCGCCACGGCGGCGAGGGCGCCCTCTATGTGGCGCTCAAAAAGAAGGCCTAGGGCTTGCGCGAGGCCTTTTCAGCAAGGCCGGACTGACCCTCTCGGGCTTCAAGTTTAGCGGCCACAGAATCCAAATTCACACCGGCAGCCTGAAGCAGGACCAGCCAGTGATAGATCAAATCCGCGCTTTCGCTGGCTACGCCATCGGCATCCTTGAGCGCGGCAGCGAGCGCGGTCTCGATGGCTTCTTCGCCCAGCTTTTGCGCCGCCTTCACCGCGCCCTGTGACAGGAGTTTGGCGGTATAGGACTGGCTTGGATCATCGCCCTGACGCTCCTCAATGGTGGCGCTGAGGCGGGCAAGGGCGGTGGCAAATCTTGTGCTATCGGACATGGACCTGTTCCTTTGCGCCTAGATGGGCCGGACGGGCAGGCCCGCTGCCCGCATCGCCGCCTTAGCTTCACCGATACTGACCTCTCCAAAATGAAAGATCGAGGCCGCAAGTACCGCATCGGCCCCGCCGTCGCGCACACCGGCGACCAAATCGGCGCAAGACCCGGCTCCGCCACTGGCAATGACCGGCACATTGACCGCGCCGGTAATGGCCCGCAGCAGCGCGGTATCATAGCCGTTTTTGGCACCATCCCGGTCCATGGAGGTCAAGAGGATCTCACCGGCCCCGCGCTTCACCGCTGAAACAGCATAGTCAATCACATCCAGCCCCGTGGCCTTGCGCCCGCCATAGGTAAAGACCTCCCAGCCGGAACCATCGGGCTTGGCCTTCGCATCAATGGCCACGACCACACATTGCGAGCCAAAGGCATCGGCGGCATCGGACAGGAGGGCGGGATTTTCGACCGCTGACGTATTGATCGAGATCTTGTCGGCCCCGGCGCGCAAGAGACGCCGAGCATCTTCAACAGCGCGAATGCCGCCGCCGACCGAAACCGGCATGAAACAGACCTCGGCCGTGCGTGACACCACATCCAAGATCGCGCCCCGGCCCTCATGGCTGGCGGTGATGTCAAGGAACATCAGCTCATCAGCCCCGGCCGCATCATAGGCCCGCGCCTGCTCAACCGGATCGCCCGCATCGCGCAGGGCGAGGAAGTTGACGCCCTTGACCACGCGGCCGTCCTTGACGTCGAGACAGGGAATGACGCGGACCTTGAGCATAATCTGTCCTTAGGCCACGCGGCGTTTTTGTGCAGCCGTAAGCACTTCTGAAGGAACAATGGCCCCATTATAGAGGGCACGGCCAAGAACGGCTCCGGCAATGGCCACGCCCGGACGGGCCTGAAGGCGGGTAATATCATCGACAGAGGCAAAGCCGCCCGAGGCGATGACCGGAATATTGACCGCATCGGCGACCGCACCGACGGCCTCGACATTGACCCCAGTCAGGGCCCCGTCACGGCCAATATCGGTGACGATCAGGGCTGCGACCCCCGCATCCTCGAACCGGCGTGATAGGGTCACGGCGTCAAGATCAGAGGCTCCGACCCAGCCGTCGACGGCGACCATGCCATCGCGAATGTCCACCGCCACCGCGATCTGTTCTGGAAAGGCAGCGGCGGCGCGGCGGACCATGTCTGGATCGCGAACGGCTACGGTGCCCAAAATCACCCGGCTAACCCCGGCCTCGATCCACCGCTCAATGGCCTCAAAGGTGCGGATACCGCCGCCAAGCTGAACGGGAATGGAGATGGTGCGCAAGATTTCACTGACCGCATCGGCATTGACGGGCCGACCCTCGATCGCGCCATTGAGATCGACCACATGCAGCCACTCAAAGCCGTTAGAGGCAAAGCGCGCAGCCTGATCGGCGGGCGAGCTATTGAAGATGGTGGCCTTGTCCATGTCGCCATGGAGCAGACGCACACATTGGCCGTCCTTCAGGTCGATGGCGGGGTAAAGTATCATGGCCGCCACTCCAGGAAATTGGCGAGCAGGCGAAGGCCTGCCGATTGGGATTTTTCAGGGTGAAACTGCACGCCCGCGACATTGGCCTTGGCCACAGCAGCGGTAAAGCGCCCGCCATGATCAACCTGAGCAATGACATCCGCAGGATCGCTAGGGAACAGGGCGTAGGAATGGGTGAAATACATGTGCGCGCCGACCTCGAGCCCCCGCAGCAACGGATGGTCGCTCATCTCTTCGAGCGCGTTCCAACCCATATGGGGGATCTTGCAGTGCGGATCACTGGGGCTAAGGGGGCGAACCTCTCCGCCGACCCAGCCAAGGCCCTGGGCCTGACCAAATTCGAGGCCGCGTTCAGCGAGCAGTTGCATGCCGACACAGACGCCCAAGAACGGCTTAGCACCTTGCTGCACCGCTTCGGTCATGGCCTCGATCACGCCGGTCCGCTCGCCAAGGGCCCTCATACAGGCGGCAAAGGCCCCGACGCCGGGCAGCACGAGGCGATCAGCCGCCGCAATGATCTTGGGATCATCACTGGCGCAGATGTCGAAGGTGCCGCTCAGCGTTGCCGCTGCTGCCACGAGGGCCTTTTGGGCCGAGCGCAGGTTTCCCGAGCCGTAATCAATCAGAACAATCTTTTGCATCGGCGCGGTTACAGAACGCCCTTGGTCGAGGCTGCTTGGCCTTGGGTCTTGGGATCAAGCTCTACGGCGGTGCGAAGGGCTCTCGCCAGCGCCTTAAAGCCGCTCTCGGCAATATGGTGATTGTTCTCGCCATAGGCACATTCGAGGTGCACGCAAGCCCCGCTATTCATGGCGAAGGCCTGGTGGAACTCTTTGAACAGTTCGGTGTCGAAATCACCGATCTTTGGACGGCTGAAAGCCACCTTCCAGACCAGATAGGGCCGGTTGGACAGGTCAATCGCACAGCGGCTCAAGGTCTCGTCCATCGGGATTTCGGCATGGCCAAAGCGGCGAATTCCGGCAAAACCGTCGAGGGCCTTGGCCATGGCCTGACCCAGAACAATGCCGACATCCTCGACCGTATGGTGAAAATCGATATGCAGATCACCCTTGGCCTCGACCGTTAGATCAAAGCCGCCATGGCGGGCAAAACTGTCCAACATATGGTCAAAGAACCCAATGCCGGTCGAGACCTGAGCCCGTCCCGTCCCGTCCAGATCAATCGTCACCCGGATATGGGTTTCTTTGGTTTCGCGAACAATTTCGGCGGTTCTCGGTGCAGCCATGGGGACGGCTCCTTTTAAAGGCCAGCTTGGGCGACAAGGTCCTTGAGAGAGACCTGTGGGCGTGGACCATAGTGAGAAATGACTTCGGCGGCGGCTAAGGATCCCAGTCGCCCGCAATCATCGAAGGACCGGCCCCGCGCCAGACCAAAGAGGAAACCGGCGGCATATTGATCGCCTGCGCCGGTGGTGTCGAGTACGTGGCTGACAGGGCTGGCGGCAATCTGGTGAATCTGATCTCCAGCCAAGATGGTCGAGCCCTGCTCGCCGCGGGTGACGGCGGCGATATTGGCCCGGCCGCGCATGGCGTCGATGGCGGCATTGACGTCGGTGGTTTCGAACAGAGCACAGATCTCGGCCTCATTGGCAAAGACGATGTCGACCTCGCTGTCGATAAAGCCCAGAAGCGCGGCCCGGTGGCGCTCAACAACAAAGCTGTCCGATAGGGTCAGGGCGATCATCCGGCTATGGGTGCGGGCAATGGCGGTGGCCTTGGCAAAGGCGCGGCGGGCGGCCTCTGGATCGAACAGATAGCCCTCAAGATAGAGGATGCTGGAGGCTGTGATGAGGTCGGGATCGACATCGGCGGCGGTCAACTGATTGGACGCGCCCAAAAAGGTCGACATGGTCCTTTGACCATCGGGCGTCACATTGATCAGGCAGCGCGCGGTTGCGGGACCATCGATTAGACGCGGAATGTCAAACTGCACGCCGATGGCGCGAATATCATGGGCAAAGACATCGCCGAGCTGATCTTGAGCCACCTTGCCGATATAGGCCGCCGTGCCGCCGAGGCTGGCAATGCCCGCCACCGTATTGGCCGCAGACCCGCCGGAGGTTTCGA
>Ga0304730_1000836_pt1 | contig 25030 bp, 12 predicted proteins | sample M_130628_MF_Meta_FD_190474 | JGI IMG/M metagenome (GOLD analysis project Ga0304730, IMG submission 190474) | Freshwater microbial communities from Lake Montjoie, Canada to study carbon cycling - M_130628_MF_MetaG (v2) (version 2) | ecosystem: Environmental > Aquatic > Freshwater > Lake | place...
CTGCAAAATATCCAATAGCAATACTTGCACTTGCTTGTGAAAAATCACCTGCTTGATATCCAATTGCTGTACTATAAAATCCTTGATTTGTACTTGCTGTACCATTTCCTATAGCAATTGCAAAATTTCCTTGATTTGTTTCTCCAGCACCTGCTCCAATTGCAATAGCACCAGATCCTTGGGTTGATTCAGCAGCTGCATACCCAATTGCAACAGATCCTGTTCCTTGTCTATTGGTCCCTGCGAGGTATCCAATAGCAATGGAATATTGACTTTGGTTAGTTAATGCGGCTTGATAACCAATTGCTACTGCCTGTGAACTTTGTGTATGTTGTCCTGCATATTGACCAATTGCAACTGAATAAGGTCCTTGTTGTGTATATCCTGCTAAATTACCAATTGCAACACATCCACCTAAATTTACAGACCCAACTCCTTGGTTGTATGAACCAGCACCAGGACCAACTGCTACAGAATAAGCACATTGTCCTGTATTTCCTGCTGCATATCCAACAGCAACTGCACTTCCAGGTGCACCAATATGTTGTCCTTGATTAACAGTACCTGCATTATATCCAAGTGCAACAGAATAACTTGTTTGAGATGTTTGACCAGCATTAAGACCAATAGCAACACTGTTAAAACTTTGGAAAAAATTTGCAGCATTTACACCAATAGCAATTGAATTTGTTCCTTGTGTAATTTGTCCAGCATTGTATCCAATTGCAACACCTCCAGATTTTTGGTGGCTTGATCCTGCTGCATTACCAATAGCAACTGCCTGTAATCCTTGATTTGTTCCAGCAGCAGCTGCTCCAATAGCAATACTATTTCCACCTTGATTTGTTGCTCCTGCTTGATATCCAATTGCAACATTTCCACCACTACTTTGATTATAAAATCCTGATTGATATCCAATAGCAACATTATTTGCACCTTGTGTGTAAAGACCTGCTTGATTACCAATTGCAATATTATTTTCACCTTGTGATGTTGCACCTGCTAGATACCCAATAGCAATTGCATTTTGTCCTTGTGTTTGATTTCCAGTTTGATATCCAATTGCAATTGAATTTGTTCCTTGGACTATATTTCCTGCTTGATATCCTATACCAATAGCATTTGTTCCTTGTGTATTTTGACCTGCTTGATTACCGACTGCAACACAATTATCTCCTTGATCATTATTTCCAGAAGCACTACCAATAGCAACTGCTGTATTTCCTTGACCAACTGCACCACCTGCTGCATTATAACCAATAGCTACAGATCCAGTACCTTGTGAAACTAACCCAGCATTAAAACCAATTGCAATAGCACCTGAATACTGATTTGTATATCCTGCTTGAAAACCAATGGCAATTGCATAAAATGCTTGTGTATATTGACCTGCTTGATACCCAATAGCAATAGATTGTTGACTTTGTGTATATTGACCTGCTTGATATCCAATAGCAACTGAACCATAATATTGTGATCCCTGACCTGCTTGATATCCTATAGCAACTGAAGATGTACTTTGTGATGTTCCACCTGCAAATGCACCAATAGCAACTGAACTAGAACCTTGAGTTCCTTGACCAGCAAATGCACCAATAGCAACAGTTTGAATTCCTTGTGCTGTTTGTCCTGCATTTCTACCAATTGCAATAGAATCACCAACATTAGCGGGAACAACACCTTGACTTGATTGACCTGCATTTACACCTATAGCAATACTTGTTCCACCTTGATTTAATTGACCTGCTCCAGTCCCTATAGCAATACTATTTGCATTTTGAGGACCACCTCCAGCACCATTACCCTGTGAAGTTTGACCAGCACCTGCACCAATTGCTATAGAACCAGTAAATTGTGTGCCTTGACCAGCATCATTACCTATGGCAATTGAAGATGCACCCTGAATAGTATATCCTGCATTATTACCAATTGCAATTGAATTTGTACCTTGTGAATAATTTCCTGCAAAATACCCTAAAGCAACTGCATTTGTTTGTTGATTTGTTTGTCCAGCATTACGACCAAGTGTTATATTTGTATCTCCAACTGCCCATGTTGTTCCATTCCAATAAATGTAATTTGACCAATAAGTTGCAGATAATCCAAATGAACCAGTTGCTCCTTGTGCTCCAGTTGCTCCAGTTGCTCCAGTTGCTCCTGTTCTTCCAGTTGCTCCAGTTGCTCCTGTAAAACCAGTTACACCTTGTGCACCAGTAGATCCAGTTGCTCCTGTAAAACCAGTTACACCGGGTGCACCTGTAGACCCAGTTGATCCTGTAAAACCAGTTATACCAGGTGCACCAGTAGATCCAGTTGCTCCTGTAAAACCAGTTATACCTTGTGCACCAGTAGAACCAGTTGATCCTGTAAAACCAGTTACACCAGGTGCACCAGTAGATCCAGTTGCTCCTGTAAAACCAGTTATACCTTGTGCACCAGTAGAACCAGTTGATCCTGTAAAACCAGTTACACCTTGTGCTCCAGTTGCACCAGTTGCTCCTGTTCTACCAGTTGTACCTGCTAATCCTGATTGAGAATAAGATATTGTTACATTATTTGATCCAAAAATTGCATTAGCTGATGTAACACCTCCACCTGTTCCTGAAATAAATGCAATACCTATTCTATAATTTCCAGAACCACCATATGAAGTAGCAACACTTATTACTTGATATATAGCAAAATTAGATGAATTATAATTAACACTAATTCTAATGTAACTATTTGCAGTAATACTTGTTATCCAAAATGTTTCATCAGTTGATTGAGTATCTATATTATCAATACAAAGATAAAAACAATTATCAGTTGAATCTGTTCCTAAATTACTATTATAAGCAAGACTTATTTGTCCACTTGAGAGAGATGGGGATGGTACAGTTGTATAAGCAGTACTTGAAGTTGATGTATAAAGTACAGTATCTCCTCCAAAATTACCTCCTGCTCCAGTTGCACCAGTTGATCCTGTAAAACCAGTTAGACCAGATGCACCAGTTGCACCAGTTGCACCAGTTGCTCCAGTTCGTCCTGTTGCCCCAGTTGATCCTGTAAAACCAGTTACACCAGGTCCTCCTGTAGCTCCTGTAGAACCAGGTGATGAATAAGCTAAAACAACTTTATTAGATGAAAATAAACTTGAATATGATGAAGATCCTCCAGCACCACCAGAACCTGATAAAAAACCAACAGGGAATGCAATAACCGTTGCTGATATTACTGCAGGACTTCCTATTTGATATAAAGCAAAAACGGGACTTGTGCTCCCATAAAGAAATATTTCTAAATATCCATTATATAACCAACTACTTATAAATGAAACATTGTCAACACCTGAACTATCTACTGTATTAATATAAATATAACCATAATCAACTAATGTATTTGTTTCACCTACTGTTGACCAATAAGTAAATATAAATCTACCACTTGTTGGACTTTGATTTACTGGATATGATCCTCCACCAACAGCAACTGCTGATCCAGATGTATATAATATTGATGCTGATCCTAAATTACCTACTGCTCCAGTTGCTCCAGTTGAACCTGTTGCACCAGTTGAACCTGTAAAACCAGTTACACCAGGTGATCCAGTTGCACCTGTTGATCCTGTTGAACCTGTTGAACCTGTTGATCCTGTAAAACCAGTTACACCAGGTGATCCAGTTGCACCAGTTGATCCTGTAAAACCAGTTACACCAGGTGATCCAGTTGCACCTGTTGATCCAGTTGATCCTGTAAAACCAGTTACACCTTGAATACCTTGTGCCCCAGTTGATCCTGTAAAACCAGTTACACCAGGTGATCCAGTTGCACCTGTTGAACCAGTTGATCCTGTAAAACCAGTTACACCAGGTGATCCAGTTGCACCTGTTGAACCAGTTGATCCTGTAAAACCAGTTACACCAGGTGATCCAGTTGCACCAGTTGAACCTGTTGATCCTGTAAAACCAGTTACACCAGGTGATCCAGTTGCACCAGTTGAACCTGTTGATCCTGTAAAACCAGTTACACCAGGTGATCCAGTTGAACCTGTTGCTCCTGTTGATCCTGTAAAACCAGTTACACCTTGAATACCTTGTGCACCAGTTGATCCTGTAAAACCAGTTACACCAGGTGATCCAGTTGCCCCAGTTGATCCTGTAAAACCAGTTACACCTTGAATACCTTGTGCTCCAGTTGATCCTGTTGCACCAGTTGCACCAGTTGATCCAGTTGCTCCAGTTCGTCCTGTTTCACCAGTTGCTCCAGTTTGCCCAGTTGCTCCTTGTGCTCCAGTTGCTCCAGTTTGCCCAGTTGCTCCTGTATGACCAGTTGCTCCAGTTGCTCCTGTAAAACCAGTTACTCCAGATGCTCCAGTTGCTCCAGTTTGCCCAGTTGCTCCTTGTGCTCCAGTTGCTCCAGTTTGCCCAGTTGCTCCTGTATGACCAGTTGCTCCTGTTGCACCAGTTGCTCCTGTTAAACCTGCTTGATTAAATGATGTATGGATATGTGAATACGTGTTACTTGATTGAAAATATAGTTCACATGTGTGATTATTAGCATTTCTATTACGAGTTGTTAATACAACAGTAAGGTAATCATATCCGGAAATATCAAGAAGTGATTCTATAACCAAACTAGAAATAAGTTTTTGTGAAGTAGTACTATCATACATATACACAATGTCACTTCCATTTGCAACAAGATTTGTAAGGGTACTTGTTCCTGAATTCCATCCAAGTAAATACCAACGTATACCAATATTGTCTTTATCATTCGCACCATCTGCTTTGCAATATATATTAAGATCCCATATACCAGGTGGGATAAAGTTATTTTGAATATAAGGTGCAAGTGTACTTATCGGTATAGAAAATTCAACTGAAAGATAATCTATGGTAGCACTATTATTACTATTTATAGTCATTGTTTCTTGTGATTTTGATAAATCAGGTATAATTCCCATAATAGCAGATCTACCATCTGGTGGATCTGGTGGTGTTGTTGCAGATCCTCCATTTGGATTGTAATTTATACTTTGGGCATCTTGGATAGTTTGACCAGTTGCCGTTGTAAGTTGTGCTGCAGTAAAATTTGTTGGGTTTGTTGTATTATTATTTTGATAATTGAGGTAAAGAATAAGTCCACCTGATCCATAACCTTGTGGACCTTGAGCACCTGTTGCACCTGTTGGACCAATTGCACCTGTTGATCCTGTATTACCAGTTGCACCAGTTGCTCCAGTTGATCCGGTTGCACCTGTTGCTCCTGTTTCTCCTGTTGATCCTGTATTACCAGTTGAACCAGTTGCACCTGTAGATCCTGTATTACCTGTTGAACCAGTTGCACCTGTAGATCCTGTATTACCAGTTGAACCAGTTTCACCTGTTGCACCAGTTGCTCCAGTTGCTCCAGTTGCTCCTGTTTTTCCGGTTGCACCTGTTGCTCCAGTTTCCCCAGTTGCTCCAGTTGCTCCAGTTTCACCTGTTGCACCTGTTGCTCCAGTTTCCCCAGTTGCTCCAGTTGCTCCAGTTTCACCTGTTGCACCTGTTGCTCCAGTTTCTCCGGTTGCTCCAGTTGCTCCTGTTTCTCCGGTTGCTCCAGTTGCTCCAGTTTCCCCAGTTGCTCCAGTTTCACCTGTTGCACCAGTTGCTCCAGTTGCTCCAGTTTCTCCGGTTGCACCTCTTGCTCCTGTTGCACCTGTTGCACCTGTTTCTCCAGTTGCTCCAGTTTCACCTGTTGCACCAGTTGCTCCAGTTTCTCCGGTTGCTCCTGTTGCTCCTGTTTCACCTGTTGCTCCAGTTGCTCCAGTTGCTCCTGTTTCACCAGTTGCTCCTGTTTCTCCGGTTGCACCAGTAGATCCAGTTGCACCTGTTGCTCCTGTTTCACCAGTTGCTCCAGTAGATCCAGTTGCTCCTGTTGCTCCAGTTGCTCCTGTTTCACCAGTTGCACCTGTAGATCCTGTTTCACCAGTTGCACCAGTTGCTCCTGTTTCCCCTGTTGCACCAGTAGATCCAGTTGCTCCTGTTGCTCCAGTTGCTCCTGTTGCTCCTGTTTCCCCTGTTGCACCTGTTGCTCCTGTTTCCCCAGTTGCACCAGTTGCTCCTGTAGATCCAGTTGCTCCTGTTTCCCCTGTTGCACCTGTTGCTCCTGTTTCCCCTGTTTCCCCTATTGCACCAGTAGATCCAGTTGCTCCTGTTGCTCCAGTTTCCCCAGTTGCTCCTGTAGATCCAGTTGCACCTGTTTCACCAGTTGCTCCTGTTGCTCCTGTTTCCCCAGTTGCACCTGTTTCCCCAGTTGCACCAGTTGCTCCTGTTTCTCCTGTTGCACCAGTAGATCCAGTTTCCCCAGTTGCTCCTGTAGATCCAGTTGCTCCTGTTTCCCCTGTTGCACCTGTTTCACCCTGTGCACCAGTTGCTCCTGTTTCTCCTGTTGCACCAGTAGATCCAGTTTCACCTTGTGCACCAGTTGCACCTGTAGATCCTGTTTCTCCTGTTGCACCAGTTGCACCTGTAGATCCAGTTGCACCTGTTTCTCCGGTTGCACCAGTTTCACCTTGTGCACCAGTTGCTCCAGTTTCCCCAGTTGCTCCAGTAGATCCAGTTGCTCCTGTTGCTCCTGTTTCACCAGTTGCTCCAGTTTCACCTTGTGCTCCAGTTCCACCCGTTGCTCCAGTTGCTCCAGTTTCCCCAGTTGCTCCAGTTGCTCCAGTTTCCCCAGTTGCACCAGTTGCACCAGTTGCTCCTGTTGCTCCAGTTTCCCCAGTTGCTCCAGTTGGTCCATAAATAGGTGTTAAATTACTAGTTGTAATTAATCCAGTTCCTGTATTATAAGTTAAAACTTGATTATTATAAGTTATATCTTGTAAAGAAGGTGCAACAAGTTGTCCATCTTGTTGGACAGTAAATAAAGTAGTACCTCCTGAAAGATTAACTGGTTGAATTCCAAGATTATTTTTAAATGAAAATGAAGAATTATTTGTTTCTGAACCAATAATAAAATTATTTGAAATAGCATCTCCATAAGTACCAAACATAGTAGTATATTGTCCAGTAACTGCTAAATCAAATACTATAGATTTATCAGGATCACCTGTAGTAAAATGATAAGCAACTTGTGTACCACCTCCACCTGCTGCATTAAAATTTTCATTTACACTAAAACCATCTGCTCCTTGTGGATAAATTACTTGTTGTGCTAAAGACAATGGTCCAGTAGTTACATCTAAAATAGGTGTAGTTAATGTTGATCCATCAAATGTTAAATTTGATTCTGCATCTGCTTGATTTGTTGTTCCATTTGATGTTAATACTCTTGTTATTCCTGGATTTATTATTGCATCAAAACCTGGTCCAGTTGCTCCTGTAGATCCTGTTTCCCCTGTTGCTCCAGTTGCACCTGTTTCTCCGGTTGCACCAGTTTCACCTTGTGCACCAGTTGCTCCAGTTTCACCTGTTGCACCTGTAGATCCAGTTGCTCCAGTTTCACCTTGTGCTCCCGTTGCTCCTGTTTCTCCGGTTGATCCAGTTTCTCCAGTTGCACCAGTTGCTCCAGTTGCTCCTGTTTCACCTTGTGCACCAGTTGCTCCAGTTTCTCCTGTTGCACCTGTAGATCCTGTTTCCCCTGTTGCTCCAGTTGCACCTGTTTCTCCGGTTGCACCAGTTTCACCTTGTGCACCAGTTGCTCCAGTTGCTCCTGTTTCCCCTGTTGCTCCTGTAGATCCTGTTGCTCCGGTTGCACCAGTTTCACCTTGTGCACCAGTTGCTCCTGTTGCTCCTGTTTCTCCTGTTGCTCCAGTTTCTCCGGTTGCTCCAGTTGCTCCTGTTTCCCCTGTTGCTCCTGTAGATCCTGTTGCTCCAGTTGCTCCTGTTTCACCTTGTGCACCAGTTGCTCCTGTTTCACCTGTTGCACCTGTAGATCCTGTAGATCCTGTTTCTCCGGTTGCTCCAGTAGATCCAGTTGCTCCAGTTTCCCCAGTTGCTCCTGTAGATCCTGTTTCTCCGGTTGCTCCTGTTTCTCCTGTTTCTCCTGTTGCTCCAGTTGCTCCTGTAGATCCTGTAGATCCTGTTTCTCCGGTTGCTCCAGTAGATCCAGTTGCTCCTGTTTCTCCGGTTGCACCTGTTGCTCCTGTTTCTCCTGTTGCTCCAGTTGCTCCTGTTGCTCCTGTTTCTCCGGTTGCACCTGTAGATCCTGTAGATCCAGTTTCCCCAGTTGCACCTGTAGATCCAGTTGCACCAGTTTCACCCGTTTCTCCAGTTGCTCCGGTTTCCCCAGTTGCTCCTGTAGATCCAGTTGCTCCTGTTTCCCCTGTTGCACCAGTTGCTCCTGTTTCCCCTGTTGCTCCAGTTGCTCCTGTTTCCCCTGTTGCTCCAGTTGCTCCTGTTTCCCCTATTGCACCAGTAGATCCAGTTGCTCCTGTAGATCCAGTTTCCCCAGCTGCACCTGTAGATCCAGTTGCTCCTGTTGCACCTGTAGATCCAGTTTCCCCAGCTGCACCTGTAGATCCAGTTGCTCCTGTTGCACCAGTTGCTCCTGTTTCACCAGTTGCTCCTGTTTCACCTATTGCACCAGTAGATCCAGTTGCCCCTGTTTCACCTGTTGCTCCAGTTGCTCCAGTTGCTCCTGTTTCTCCTGTTGCTCCAGTTTCTCCTATTGCTCCAGTTGCTCCAGTTTCACCAGTTGCTCCAGTTGCTCCAGTTTCCCCAGTTGCTCCTGTTGATCCAGTTGCTCCTGTAGATCCAGTTTCCCCAGCTGCACCTGTTGCACCTGTAGATCCAGTTGCTCCTGTTGCACCTGTAGATCCAGTTGCTCCTGTTGCACCAGTTGCTCCAGTTTCCCCAGTTGCTCCTGTAGATCCAGTTGCTCCAGTTTCCCCAGTTGCTCCAGTTGCTCCTGTAGATCCAGTTTCACCAGTTGCACCAGTTGCTCCAGTTTCACCTGTAGATCCAGTTGCTCCAGTTTCCCCAGTTGCTCCAGTTGCTCCTGTAGATCCAGTTTCACCGGTTGCACCAGTTGCTCCAGTTTCACCGGTTGCACCAGTTGCTCCAGTTTCTCCAATTGAACCAGTTGAACCAGTTGCACCAGTTGATCCAGTTTCTCCAGTTGCTCCAGTTGCTCCTGTAGATCCAGTAGATCCTGTTTCTCCAATTGAACCAGTTGAGCCAGTTGCACCAGTTGAACCAGTTGCTCCAGTTGCACCAGTTTCTCCAGTTACACCTTGAATACCTTGAGCACCAGTAGATCCTGTATTACCAGTTGAACCAGTTGATCCAGTTGATCCAGTTGATCCTGTAAAACCAGTTTCACCTTGAATACCCTGTGCACCAGTAGATCCAGTTGCTCCAGTACCTCCACTAAATCCAGCAGGTCCTACTGGTCCTGTTGCTCCAGTTGCTCCAGTTGCTCCAGTACCTCCGCTAAATCCAGCAGGTCCAGTTGGTCCAGTTGCTCCTGTTGCCCCAGTTGCTCCCGTTCCACCAGACCCAGGAGGTCCAGTTGCTCCTGTATGTCCAGTTGCTCCAGTTGCTCCAGTAACACCTGTATTAATAATAATATCTCCAGTAGTACCACCACCATTATTACCATAAGACCATCCAACAGGTGGCATTTTTCTTATAATATAAGTTAATATAAAAATTTAAAGAATAAAAACTAATATTATTAAACTTAATTGATAAAAATGACACTATGTTTAAATATGATTGTAAAAAATGAAGGGCATATAATTAAAGAAACACTAACAAAATTACTTTTAAAAGTTAAATTTGATTATTATGTAATATGTGATACTGGTTCAACCGATGATACTATAAATATTATTAAGCAGTTTTTTTATGAAATGAGTATTCCAGGTGAAATACATTTACATATGTGGAAAGATTTTGGGTATAATAGAACACTTGCTTTAGAAGCAGCATATAAAAAAACAGATTATCTTTTAGTTTTTGATGCAGATGATTCTATAGAAGGAAATTTTATTTTACCAGATTTAACTTTAGATGGTTATACATTAAAATTTGGTGAAAATAATTCTTCTTATGAAAGAATGTGTTTAATAAAAAATAATCTTAAGTGGAAATATAATGGAGTTCTCCATGAATACCTTTCTTGTGAAACTTCAATTTCAGAAGGTAAAATATTAGGTGACTATTATATTATATCTGGTCGTACAAGTTCTCGTAATAATGATCCTAAAAAATACATTAAAGATGCTGAAATTTTAGAAAAAGGATATTATGAATCTTTAAAAAATGGTGATAATTTACATAACCGTTATGTTTATTATTGTGCTAATAGTTACAATGATGCAGGAATGAAAGAAAAAGCAATTGAATGGTATAAAAAGACATTAATTTCAGTAGGTTGGTTTGATGAACGTTATAATTCTTGTTTAAAATTATATGAATTAACTGGAAATAAAGATTATTTAGTAGAAAGTTATCATCATAATCCACGACGTATAGAAGCAATTTGTTCTTTAGTTCGTCATTATACATGTGAAGGAATGTATTCAATTGCAATGTGTTATTATAATTTTATAAAAAATTATTTTGAAAATGAATGGGATAATCTTTCTACTAAATTATTTTCAAATGTATTAGATTATACATTTTATTTACCTTATTATATGATTATAGTATGTGAAAAAATGAAAGATTATTCAACAGGAGTTAAAATGTATTCAATTATATTTGATAAAAAGGCAATAGTTACTCAATGGTGGTATAATAATTTATTTTTTAATTTGCAATTTTTTGAAGGTGAAGAAAGTTATAAATTATTAAAAATAGAAGAATATATTTCATTTGTTGAAAAACATGGAATTGAAGTAAAAAGAAAAAATATAATACTTAAACAAGAAGACCAAGATCAAGACCAAGAAATTGATAAAAAAGATAAAAAATATTATGATATTCTTATTTATGTAGGATTTTCAGAAATTCCATGGAATTACACTTATTCATTAACAAATGCAATGGGTGGATCAGAAAGAGCAATTGTTTATCTTAGTCAATTATTTCCAAAACAGTATAAAATATTAATTACAGGTGATGTTAAAGAAGAAATTATTGATAATATTACTTATCTAAACCGTTTTAATCTAAATAAATCTTATGAATTTGGAACAATTATTGTTAGTCGTTATGCATCTTTTTTTACAATGTATTCTTATTTAAAATGTAAAAAATTAATAATGATGGCACATGATACTTATTTTATTAACAATTTAACAGGTTGTAATAAAAGTTCAAATGAAATAATCAAAAATAATATTAATAGAATTGATAGTATAGTTTATTTAACAGAATGGCAAAAGAATCATTATCAAACAGATAAGCATCCAGAATTAAAGGATAAAGAATATTCCATTATAAATAATGGAATTCAATTAAATCTTTTTCCTCAATACCCCAAACAAAAAATCAAAAATTCATTTATTTATACATCAGGAAGTTTTAGAGGATTAAAAAGACTTTTAGAAATATGGGAATACATAACTTTACCAGGTGCAACTCTTTCAATTGCAAGTTATGAAAACTTTCCAAAATCTGATGATGATCGTTTAATGAATGAAATAATTATTAAAAATGATTCAATTCAACATCTTGGAAAATTAAATCAAAATGAATTATATAATCTTATGGAAATCTCAGAATATTGGTTATATCCATGTTCTTTTCATGAAACAAGTTGTATTACAGCATTAGAAATGCTAATGTCTGAAGTTATTTGTTTGTATTATCCAATTGCTGGATTAACAGATACTTTGGGTAATTATGGAATTCAAGTAAAACATGGAAATGAAGTTGAAACAATCCTTAATTTAACAGATCAAGAAAAAGAAAATATTAAAAGAAAAGGAAAAGAATATGCTAAAAATAGTTCATGGGATCATCGTATAATTTCATGGAATAAGATAATTTACAAAAAACGTTTATTATTTTATGCAACAGTAGATTTTCCTAAAATAGTATTAGATGATTATATAAATTCTCTAAGATCAATTTATGAAATTAAATATACAACTAAAATTGAAGAAAATGATCATATTTATTATGATGAATTAATATATATCCATGAAGTTCGTGATAAAACACAAATTGATAAATTTAAAGAAGTTAGTTATTTAAATACTGAACCAATGAATTTAGCACCTCGTTTAGATTATATTAAATTTCATATACTTGGTTTAAATCTCAAATTTTATGATTATTCTTTGAGTAATATTAAAATATTTGAAGATCAAGGAATTAAAAATATACACCATTTACCTTATCTTTTTACAGAAGAAGAAAATGAATATTTAAAAGATTTAAATGAAAGAACACCAAAAGAATATGATTTTGGTATAATAGGTGCTGCAACAGATAAAATAAAAGATATTAATTATTTTTCACCACCACGTAGAAATAAAATAGTTAGAACTTTACTTTCAAATGGATTTACAGTTAATATGATTTTAGGATTTGGAAAAGAACGAGATACTGAACTTGCAAAGTGTAAAACAATTTTAAATATCCATGGACAATTTTCAAAATTACCAACAACTATATTTGAACATATTCGTTGTAATCGTTTATTAGATGCTGGATTTAAAATTTTATCTGAAGAGTCTGAATTTATGGATTTTTCATTTTGTAATAAATATCCCAATTTACAATTTAAAAATTATAATGACATTTTAAATATGAAAAAAAGTAATGTAAAAATTATTGATTGTTTTACATTTTACAATGAAGTACAAATGTTAGAATATCGTTTAAAAACACTTTATGATACAGTTGATTATTTTGTATTATCAGAAGCAACTCTTACACATGTTGGAAAACCAAAAGAAATGTATTTTGATAAAAATAAATTTAAGGTTTATGCAGATAAAATTATCCATGTTATAGACAATGATTTTCCATTTAATGAACATAATATAGATACTTCTAAAAATGAACAATGGAAAAATGAAAAACATCAAAGAAATTATATAATAAATGGACTTGCACAACTTGATCTAAATAAAGATGATATTATCATTGTTTCAGATGTTGATGAAATTCCAGATCCAGTTACACTTGAAAAAATAAAATATAATGAAGTAAAGTTAAATGATGTTGCTCAATTAGAACAAGGATTTTATTATTATAATCTTGAATCAAAAATGGATCATCTTTGGTATTTTTCAAAAATATTTCGTTGGCAATGGTTTTTAATGAATGATTTTAAACTTGATGATGTTCGTATGGGTGCATGGATAACTATAAAAAAGGGAGGTTGGCATTTAAGTTATTTTGGTAATTCTTCATTTATAAGTAATAAAATTAAAAACTTTGCTCATCAAGAATATAATTCTAATGATTATACTGATTTAAATATTATTCAAACTAGAATTGATAATGGAATAGATATTTATAACCGTAATATACAAATTATTAAAATACCAATTGAAAATAATGATTATCTTCCACCATTAAACTCATTTCCATTTTTACCTAATGAAAATAATAAAAAGGTATTTATTTCAACAAGTTGTCCAATGGGATTGGGTAATTGTTTATTTGTCGTTGCAGCAGGTATATATTATGCTGAAAAATATAATTACACACTTGTTTTAAATAAAAATGATAACTTTTTACAAAATGGAACTGCCAATATGTTTAATCGTAAAAAATTAAATGAAAGTTATTTTGAAAATATTTTTAAGAATATTTCTAAACAAAAACTACCAAATCAATATAAAACTGTTTATAATGATTATACTGATTGTAAAATTATTCCTACTAATAATGAAAATATCCATATAAAAGGATATAATCAAAATTTATCTTTATTTATTGAAGTTAAAGATAAACTTCTAAATTATCTTTATTTAGATGATCCAATTAAACAAGAATACATCAAAGAAAAATACATTAAACAAAAATACAATTTAAATAAATGTATTAATGTTTTTATTGGATTACGTTTAGATACAGATGGTGGATTTAAGTATTCAAATTTAACATATCAGAGTTATAAGAAGGTTATGGATAATATAATTTCAGAAAATCCTGGTAATGATGTTCATTTTTTTATAATATCAGATGTTGATCCAACTAAGTTTTTAATAAATAATACATACCCTGTTACAGTAGTTGAAGAAACTGATATAAATCAATTTTATTTTGGATTTGAATGTTCTCATTTTATTTTAAGTGAAAGTACTTATCATTATTGGATTGCACTTTTAGTATCAATAAAAAAGAAAATTAAAGTATATGCATTTGAAGATACAGATATAATGAGAAACAATAAAAATTTTATAAAAGGATTTGATTGGGAAATAGTAGAACAAACAGAAGATCAATTTGATTTTTATAAAAATGTTGATCAATCAGGTTATGATATATCTTACAATAAATTAAGTGTTCCAATTTTAAAAGAAATAACTTTAAAAAATAAGGAAGCAATTTGTTTTAATACAATTGGTTTTATAAAAAATAAAATAGAAAAATTAAATGATTTTTCATCATTTGGACCAAATGAAGGAACTTATATTAAAAATGAAAATGCTAAAAAATATATATTTATCCATTCATGTAATGTATATGGAACAAGTATGTTAGAATACCTTTTAGAAAAAGTTTTACATTTAAATGGAATAACAAAAATTTTTGTTAATAATGTTGGACCACCAATAACAACAACTTTTGAAAATGAATTAATAGAAGTAACAAACTATTCTGAAAATGCTGGTTTATTTGAAATACCAACAATTAATAAAATTAAACAGTTTTCTATGGATAATCCAAATAATTACATCCTTTATCTCCATACTAAAGGTGTAAGTTATAATTATAAAAATGAATATGTAAATGATTGGACAAATATGATGTTATATTTTTTACTAAAACCTAAAAATATTCGTTTAATTCATTATTATGATACAATAGGATGTAACTACCATGATCCTGTAATAGATAATTCAGGTGATAATTCAGGTCATAAATCAGGTGATGTTCCAGCACATTGGAGTGGAAATTTTTGGTGGGCACGTACAAATTATCTTAAAGATCTTCCATTTTTAGATACTGTAACTATTAATAAATATAGTTCTGAAATGTGGTTATTTCAAAATAATCCACAATATTATGAATTACATGGATCACCAGTTAATCATTACAAAGAAAGATATCCATTAGAAAGATATCAATTGTAACTTTTTAAGATATTATCTAAATTATCATCTTTAATATCATCTGGATTAGTAAATATTATTTTATTTTTAGTTAGTGAGTAACAATCTAGGTAAGAATTATTACCGATATAAGTTTCATACCACCAACGATCATTTGTTATAATAGGTGGAATAGTTAAATAATTACCACGAATATAAAAAAAATTTACCCAAATATATCCTTCACATGATGGCCATAGACCAATTTTATTAACATTAATAATATTTTTAAAAATATTCATTGCTTCTTTCCAATAATAAAAAGTTGCACGTAAAGTTGTCTTTTCAAAATCATCTCTATCAATTGTTAATGAATAATTAAAAATCATACCTTTAGAATGGAAATATAAAAAATATTCATCTTTTCTAGTTTGTGATAGATCATATAATAATTTTAAACCAGGGTATTCATATAAATTTAGATAACTTTCTGAATAAATTATATTTTTTAGTTGAAGACTATCAATAAATTCTTTGCATTCATGGATATATTCTTTTTGAAAAGAACAAATATGGATAAATAAATTAGAATAATCCATGTTACATTTTTTAAGATCGTTTAATTGCCCTTCAACAATAACTTTATAACGTTGGGGATTAATAAAAATATAATAAATGATATTTAATTTCATTTTTACAGTAATTTATTATATTAGTTTAAGTTAGTTTAAGATAATGTTACTTTATAATCCCTTTCTATTAGCAGTTATTACAGTAAGTACAAATTTATTACATAGAATGTATAAAAAAAGAAAACAGAATAGAATAGATATTGCAAATACAGAACAGTTTTTAGATGAAGTTTCTAAGTTTAAATATAAAAAAAATAAGAAGAAACCAGAAGTAAAAAATAAAGATTTTTTTAGAAGTTTTTCAAAAGAAGAATGGTATATTACTAAAAATAATTATAAAATGTTTTTAACAGGATTATATTATTTAGGATATGAAAAATATTCAGATCGTATTAAAGGACAAAAAGAAGGTACTGATCAATTTCTTGAATTCTATATGAATTTAATATACTTTATTGGTTATTATTACATATTAACATTAAGTAAAAAAATTAATTTAGAAGATGATCATCCTTTACAAGTTGCACAAATACAATTTATTAAATTTTTAGATAAAGGTAGTACATGTATAATAAAAAATACTAAAAGTATTATCAATGTTAATAATTATTCTAAAAAGAATGCTGAAGTAACAACAGATCCAAAAGAATTTAAAAAATCTTTATTAAAATGTGCTCTTAAAAAATCATTTAATTCAAATACAATAACAAGTATGTTACTATTTGATGAAGGTGATGATGATAGTGGTCATATGAATACACTTATAATATCGTATGAAAAAGCAAGTGTATGGAGAGTTGAACCAAATATATATCAATTTTGGAATCCAGTTTTTAATGATAATTTAGATATTGCACTTAAAAAATATTTTGATAATAATCCAGAACTTCATTTAACTTATAAAGGATTGTATCCATATACACTTAAAAGTACTCCAAATCATGTTGGTTTATGTGTTATGATTTCTGCATTACAACTGTATTTACCTAGAAAAATGACTGATTTTAATGTAAAATATTACATTATTAAATTTTTAGAATGGGAATATAATAAAATTTATAATGAAAAATTTGATGTTTTTAAAAATACTAATAATTCATTAATTAACTTAATAAAATTTACACATAAATTCTATAAAATTAATGATTTTGAAATTAATGGTAAAAATTACAATATCAATGATATTGAACTAATTAAAAAAGAATATTCTAAAAATGGACCAACTATTAATAAAATAGTTTGTAAAAGAGATACACTTAAAAATTCTATTATTTATGAAAAACAAAATCCCAAATATTTAGAAGAATATACTAACTCAAATAATCAAACTGTTTTTCAATTAATCAAATAAAATAATTAGTACCATTAATAACCTTTTTATGGTTACATAATTTCATATCTTCACGAATATACATAACAAAAGAAAGTCTATAACCACCTTCTTTTGTTATTTTTATTGGAGTATTACAATGCCATTGGTGAGAATCCATGAACAGAATATCACCCGGTTCTATTTTTATAAGAACTTTAAATTGTGGAAAACCAAGATACCCACCTTTAAAATCTTTACCTATAACAATAAGATTTCCTAAACCTTTTGAATAATCTCCAATATCTTGGTGACATGCTGTTCTCCAATTATAATTTGATGTTATAGTTGTAAAAACTGTTTTAGGTATTTTAAGATTATTGTTTATGGATTCGTATTCTTTTTGTTGGTTTCTCCATTCTATTGGTGCAATTTTCTTAAATAATTTTGAACAACGTTGAATAAAAATAATTCCAGTATTCCAAAGGTCCTTTGAATTAAGTGTAAATGCAGTTGTTCGACATGCACGAATTGTTCCAAGAATACCACGATGTTCTCTTAATGGACGATCAAAGTATCCTGAAATATTACTTGCTATATATTTTCCCTCACTTTGTCCAGATTTTGTAAGATGACGTGAAGTCTTTTGACCATCTGGAATACCACCTGCTAATCCTCTATTACTATGTTTCTTTTTAGAAAGTTCTAAAAATGCATCAGTTGCAATTTGAGAATACTTTTCTGAAATAACTCCTTTACGAAATTTAAAAAGTATTTTTTGTTTTCCATCTTCTAAATAAAACCCATCTGCTGAATTGGTAATAAAGGTTCCATCAGAACCTTTGTACCATTTTTCTTCAAAATTTTTACCCTTGTGTTTATTAATTTCTTCATCACAGAGTATTTTTTCATAAACTTTTACAACCATTCTTTTAACTTTTAACAAGTTTTTTAAGATCCATTTTTAAACTTTTTAAATTAAAACTTTTTAAATTTATACGTTTTTTACCAAAACCTGCTACACCACCACCTTCACCACCTTCTCCGCGCCTTGCATTTCGTTCTAGTAAAATATTTTCACGAACAATAATTTGTTCTTCAGTCTCTTGTATTACTCTTTCTATTGCTACTAGGTTTCTACGTAATATTTCTCTCTGAACAGGATTAACCTCTCTTTCTATATTTTCTACAAGATTTTCTCTACGTCTTATTAATAGATTTAAACCTACTCTTAGTCTTGTTAAGATTTGATCACCACGTGCACCACCACCTGCTCCACGTCTTGCTAAATGTTGTTGTTGAATATTTTCACGAACATGGTTTTGAATATTTATTTCAAGTTCTTGTATTACTCTTTCTAGTACTTCTAGATTTCTACGTGTTGCTTGTTCAGCAACACGGTTATTATCTCTAATATTTCTATCTATACGTTCTAAAAGTTGTTGTCTTTGTAAATTTAATACATTTAATTCTCCTTCCAGTCTTGCTATTATTTGTTCAAGTGATTCATTTCGTTGTTGTCTTTGTCTTGTTGCTTGGTCTCTTAAAAGTAATCTATGTCTTCTTACATCTTCTCTATTTTTTTTAAGTTCTTTATCTAGATAATCAAATTTTTTATTTGTAAAACCAGTTGAAAGTTTTACAAGATCACCTGTGTTTCTTATAAGATTTTTTCTTTCCTTGTATAACTCTTGTGTTTGGGTCTTTTCTAATTTTAATCTGTTATTATCAGTAATATATTCATAAGATTTGAGACGTGCATTTTCTAAAATATCTTTACTATTTTTTTTTTGAGTAGTAATACCTTCAAATCCAAGATCATCTGAAACTATTTTTATTTTACTTTCAATATCTTTTAAAACATCATTACATGTGTCTCTAAATTTTGAAAGATCTCGAATTAATCTAGATTCTCCTTCTGTACACATATGTTTAAAAGGATCATTGAGCATATCTTTAAGATTTCTTTTTAAAAGTTGTATTGTTGAAAGTTGTCTATTTCCAAATGCCATACCTTTATAAAAACCAACTTCTTTTCCAGGTGAGTGTCTTGAAGATCGTCTTTGTGGTGATGGTGGTGGTTTTTGATTTAGTTTAGAAAATTCAATTAAATTTATAATACGATCATTTAATTTTGATTGATCATAATTTATTTTTTTATTTTCATACTTTTTAATATCTTCTTTAAGTTCTATATTTTCATTTTTTTTCTGTTGAAGTTTTGTTAAATCTTTTAAATTATCTTCCTGTGCTTCAATTTTTGCAAGTATTCTATAAATTTTACCTAACAGTCCATATTTTAAACGAATATTTCCACGATTAGTTTCACATCCAAAAAAATATTCACCATCATCATAAACTACATAACCAATTAATTCTTCACTACCATCAGGATGGAGGTAGTTTTTTCCACCATTAAGTACAGGATATTTAAAATTTAAAACAATTTTCATAATAAGTGGAATATTTTCATCAATAAATGTATTTACTTCTTGTAAATTATTACGAACAATCACACGTTCTTGATTAACTTGAATATTAAAATTTTTATTAAAATATAAATTATATTCACCTCTAGTGTCTATACTAACTGTTAAATATAATTCAGCTAAATCTTTATTTTGCCAAAAAAATTTTACGCACTTTTTAAGAAACTCTTTTTGTTGTTGAATTGGATCCATTATTAATTATCTTTTATTTTATTTTAAATTTGAAATTAAAATAAAAATTAATTATATAACCATTAAATGAAAGCATCTACACTTCTTAAATTTAGTATACTAACATTTTCTTCAGTTTTTGCACAAGTTTGTGATACCATTCTTAATGCAAATGTAGATAACTCATGTGTAACATTTCAAGTTGGTCAAGGAACAGGATGTTCATGGATGTGTAACTATTGTGCAAATACTCTTGGAACAAATAATTATTATTTTACAACACCCGTTTGTACTTATCAATCAGGTGTAGGATGTGTAGGAACTCCTCAATCAGGTGTAAGTTACACATGCTGTTCTGCATAGAACCACCTTGTTGTACCACAAATTAAAAATTTGTTGCCTAAAGTCACTGAAATTACTGCTGTTCTGCATAGAACCACCTTGTTGTACCACAAATTAAAAATTTGTTGCCTAAAGGCACTGAAATTACTTTAATAAATATTTCTTTTTATTTGTAATAATAGGAATAAAGTATTTTCCAATAACTGAACAATTTTTATCGAGTGATCTAGCATAAATAATATCTCCAAACATTTTACAATTTCCATTTTGATTTATTTCTTGAAAATAGATACAGTTCTCACATTTAGGAACATTTCTAACAAAAAGTTTAAATAAATTTGAAGCATTAATAATCATAATACTTTATTCTTTTATTAATTTTATTTTTAATTCTTTAAATTTTTAAATTAACTTACTTTTGTAAATTTCCATTTACCTGAAGTAGTTTGATAAATATAACTATCATTTTTTTCAAAATTAATTTTTTCTTTTGAACTAAATAGATCTGCCCAAACAATAACACCGATTGTATAATCTTTGAATATTTCACATGTTATTTCACAACGATAATCAACTGAACTTATTTTATTAGATAAACTATTTAATTTTCTTGAACGATCTTTTGGAGAACACGGAGTACTCAATTGACAAGTTTTTACATCAATGTCAAATTTACAATTTAATTTTAATTTAATAAAATTTCTAATAGTATCATAATTCTTTTTTGTTAAATTTTTAAGATCCATATTTTGAATACTTTCAGGTGCTTCAAATCTATAATATTGTTCAGATGCATAAATAGCATCATTTTTGTTTTCCAATGTAATTTCTTCAAATGAATCAAATTCTTCTTTTGAATCTTTTATTATGGGTATTTCATTTTTCTCTTTATAAAAATTCATCAAACAATTTTCAACGTAATCATTACAATAAGATTCTATATACACTTCTTCAGTTTTATCAGAAAGTATATCTTTAAAATAATACATGATATCAAGATATTCTAAATCAATAGGTAAAACAAAAATATAAACAGAATAATCATATTTTAAAAATGTTTTTTCAGTTGTTTTAGATGAATTTAAAACAATACCATCAGTCATTTCACTTTCTTTTCTAAAAACAGTATTATCATTTTCTTTAAGTTTAGATTCTATATAAAGAATTTTATTAATAGGTAAACTTAAAGAAATATAAACCTTTTTACCTTTGAATTGGTTTATAATATCAACAAAGGAATCAACATTTTCTCTGAATGTATCATTATCAGGATCTATAAGATCAAATAAATTTAAATTTAAATTTTTGAAAAAGTTGGTAGAATTATTAAAAAGTTGTTCCGTATGAAAAGTTTCTAAAATAGGAAGTTCAAGAGATTTAAGTGTTGTAATACTTAAAATAATTACCTTTTTACATTTTTTACAACAATTTTTTATGATAGTATTAAGTCTTCTTTTATTTATTTTTATAAGATCATTAAATAATATATCTGCATATGCAAATATAATAATCCCCTTTTCAGATATTTTTAATTGTTCTAAAGATTCAAGATTTCCTAAAGAGTCTTGAGGATTTACACTTTTAGGTAAAATAACAATTGGATCAATTTCAAAATAAAAATTATAAATCGATATCAGTGACTCAACAAATTTTTCATTATACTTTTGTTCGCTAAACCAAATAGTATTTTGAGAATTTGGTTTAGTAATCTTAAGTAATTCAGGATACTGATTTATAAGTTTTGGTAAAGAATCCATATTTAATATCTTATTATTCTGTGTAACAAAGTTATTATTCTGTGTAACAAAGTTATTTAATATTATAATGGACAAATTTTTAAATTGTTTTTTTTTAAGAATTGCATGGTTTGACAAGACGGTATGCAACATAGCATGGTGAGCAGCAGCATGCAAGGAGAACTTGCATAATATCAACACTTCCACCTGCACCCTTGCATTTAAATGCCATGTAAAGAGCGATTGCTAGAACAATGTAGTGAAGAATTTGACTTCCTCCAGATGGTTCGGGGATTGTATTAATTGCTGCGGCAGTTGGAGAAGAAGACATTTCACCAAAAGTGCTTCCTGCAACTGCACCCTTTAGTGCTTTAACACCCATTGTACCTCCAGCCATTTGACCAAAAGCATCGAGAACGGATGCCATTTTGTTAATGAGTTTGTATATATTTTAAAAAATATTTTATTTAATTAATTAATTTTAAATTAATTTTAATTAATTAATTAAATGTTCTTTATGGAAAATGAATTTACTGAAGAAAGTATTTATAATATAATTATTATTATTTATTTATTAATAGGTTTTTTATATTTATTTAAAGATCGTATAATTCCACAACGATATATTGTATTCATTGTATTTTTTACATTTAAATTAATATTTAATTACCGTAAATGTACATTTAGTTATCTTGAATGTAAAATAAGAAACATAAAGAAAGAAGATGGATTATTATATTCCTTAATGGAACATATAGTAAATTTAAGAAATACTAACTATAAAACTTGTTTATATTTAATTAGTGCCTTATTTATAATGCATAGTGAACATATAAAACATAGAATTGGACTTTAAAAAAGAAAAAATACATTCTTAAGAAAAAATACTTTTAATTATAATAATCTATTTCAATTAAATTCCAATCTGGATAAAAATTTTTTATTCGTATAATATAGTTTTCTAATGGATCATCGGGATATACTTCTTTATACCATAAATCTTTTGGATGATATAAAATCTCTTTTATTATTTCTTCTTTATGATTTTTATAGACTCTTAAAGGTGGTCTATTGGTTATATTCACAGTTTCTTTAGGAAACTCTGATCTAGGTGGTAATTTTTTATTATAACGAATATGGATTTTATAACTTTTTAAATTTTTATAGTACTCGTAATTATTAAATTGAAATATTTTTGATATCATTTTTATTCTTAATTTATTTTATTTTTTTAAATTAAATTAATTTTATTTTAATTATTGACCACTTGATCCAAAACCGGACTCACCACGTGAAGTATCTGTTAATTTATCAGATAGTTCAAGTTCAGGTGATTCACATGATTCCATAATAAATTGTGCAATTTTTGCTCCCCTTTGAAAAATTTGAGTAATATCTGAATTATTAATCATAAGAACTTTAATTTCACCACGATAACTTGAATCAATAACACCAGCACCAATATCAATACCCTTAACTGAAAGACCACTACGAGGTGCTATACGTAAATAGTATTTATCAGAAAATTCACAGGATAATCCTGTTGAAACGAGTTTTCTTGCTCTAGAATAGATTTCAACCGGTTCAGAACTATACACATCATACCCTGCACTTCCTGGATCTGCTTTAACTGGAACTTTGGCATCTCTATTAAGAAGTTTAATTTTAAGTTTTATTTTTTTTGGTGGAAAAAAACAATGATTCATTTTTTCAAGATACTTTATATAAGTATATAACATTTTTCTTTTCTTTTTTTATTTTTACTTTTATTATACTTTATTTTTTAAGTTATTTTTAATTAATATAAGTTACAGTGGGTTGTATTTCTTGCTGTGTTCTTAAACGTTGAAGATATCTTTCAAAGTTAAATTCCCAAACAAAAGTTTCATTAATACCTGGATAAACACACTTATAACTTTTACCACACTTCTTAAGTTGTTCATTAAAATATATTCTCAAATTATCAAAAATAACAAAATTTTGATCAAAACAGTTTTTAAGAATTGGTATATCATGTTTATTTGATTCATAACAAACAACAATTTGTCTAAATATATCTGAAGAAACATCAACATACATTTGAAAGATATTATTAAAATCACGTTTCTTATTTTTTTGTTTTTCTAATTGTTGAAGTATCTGTTTAAAATCATTTTCAGAAGTAATATTTAACATATATTGTACTCGTAAATTACGTGTAGATTCTTCATTAAGATCATTTACAGGATGAATTTCATGATATTGAATATGAGTAATAGAATTATGGATATTATATAATCTAGTAATCTCTGTTCTATTTAATACTTTTAAACGCTCACATTGATCAAATACTCTACGAAGTAAATGAAGATCTGGAAGACCACCACATGGAATATCACCATGATTACGACCTGGATTAACATTACCACCACGACGCATAAATTCATAATAATGAGGGTTATGAACAACACCTTTTTCAACTAAACCTGTATTCCAATTCCATACACAATGACAATCTACACAAAACATCTGAGGACAACCTGAAATACGAAATATCATAGTACCACATTGAGGACAGGGTTTAGTATCTTTATTAAGAAGTTCCATATTAGCAATATTACCAGGATCACAACGATGATTACCTTCAAGGTCACATTCAGTATCAATTTTTTCTTCATTGCATTTATTACAAATCTTTTTCTCACATGTACCACATTTCCACTGTTGACTTAAAAATCCACGACAATCTGTCATAGGACACTTACGAATAAACTTCTTACGTTCAACAGTTTCAGTATTTTGTGTACCATTATGATTACCATTGATAGTCATGTGATTAATTTCATAATTCATATTATTAATCTGTGCTTGTTTGATATTTATCTGACGCATTAGTTCATGTAATTCTTGTTGAACAACTCTAACATTTTCACGCATCTTATTTTTTTCCTTTTCAAGAACAACATAAGGTTGAGTAGTAGGCATTAAACTCTTTTGCTGATTAAGTAAAACATCTTGACGGTGTTTTTTTAGTTCTTTAGTAATAAAGACATCAGTACAATTTTCAAATATAAAATCATTGCTATAAATCTTTTTGCAGTTCATACAATAAGGTTCGCTTGTTTCCAATAGATACTTCTGAAAACATGTTCTACAATGACTAAATTCACAATAGTTGCATTTTATTTCTAAACGAGTACTCTTGTTTAGTTTTTCAACACAGATATTACAAGTTGCCATGATTT
>Ga0304730_1000837_pt1 | contig 24986 bp, 19 predicted proteins | sample M_130628_MF_Meta_FD_190474 | JGI IMG/M metagenome (GOLD analysis project Ga0304730, IMG submission 190474) | Freshwater microbial communities from Lake Montjoie, Canada to study carbon cycling - M_130628_MF_MetaG (v2) (version 2) | ecosystem: Environmental > Aquatic > Freshwater > Lake | place...
TACAAACACGTTCCACTGCGCCCGGAAAAGCTCGTCGTGCTGCCAAAGGCAAGCCACGCCACACAACCGCGCAGAAGGCAGCCCGCAAGAGCGCTGCACCTACCAAGTCACCAGCTCGCGGCACAACTAAGCCAGCAGCTGCAGTAACTACCAAGCCAAAGTCAGCGCCAACACGTCGCTACACAGATATTGATCCAGCGACAGTTTCGAAGAAGGAAGCTCGTAACCTCGAGCGTTCAAAGCTTCGCGCTTCACGTTTCCAACAGACAATTGCACCAAAGCCAAAGACTGAAAAGTCAGAGCGCACAGAACGTTCAGAAAGAACAGAGCGTCCAGCACGCACCGAGCGCACAGATCGTCCAACCCGTGATGCACGCCCTGCAAAGCGCACATCACCTAAGCCACCTTCACGTGCCGAAAGATTTGTAAAGGATCGCGATACTCGCGCTACCCGTGAATTCGAACGTCCAGCTGATTCAGATCGTCGTCCAACAACGCGTCGCGAAGCAGTCAAGGCAAAAGAAGCTCGCAGCAGCGATGGTCGTCCAAACTTCATCCCACAAAAGCGTGAGAAGTTCATTCCAGGATCTAAGCCACGTTCAACACAGAAGCCACCACGTGATCGCCGCAATGATTCACCAGCATTTGCTCGTGATGATCGTCGTGCTTCAAAGACACATTCAAATATTGCAGTTGATTTCGGTGCAGATGATAACTACATCTCAACCAACTTGGCTGATGCGAACCTCATCGATGCAACACCACTTACAGAGGTAACAACAACTTTCCGTGACCTTGGTATTGCACCAGCACTTTCAAATGCTCTCAGCATCCAAGGAATCACACATCCTTTCCCAATCCAGATCGCAACACTTCCTGATGCACTTGCTGGGCATGACATTCTTGGTCGCGGACAGACCGGATCAGGTAAAACCCTTGCATTTAGCCTTGCCCTGCTTACAAATATCAGCGGACAACAAGCAAAGCCACATAAGCCTTTGGCACTTGTTCTCACACCAACTCGCGAACTAGCTCAGCAGATCGATGAAGTTCTACGCCCACTAGCTCGCGCAATCGGCCACGAATCAGTTGTTATCGCAGGCGGAATGCCATATGCGAAGCAGATCACTGCAATGCGTAAAGCAACAGCAATCTTGGTTGCAACCCCAGGACGTCTGATCGACCTTCTTGATAAGGGTGAAGTACAGCTAGATCAACTTCAGATCACGGTTCTTGACGAAGCAGATCAGATGGCTGATATGGGATTCCTTCCTGTAGTTAAAGAAATCCTTGATCAAGCAAAGCTTGATGGACAACGTCTTCTCTTCTCAGCAACTCTTGACCGCGGTGTTGATTCACTCGTTAAGCAATACCTCAAGAGCCCAAAGACACACTCACTTCAAAACGATCGTGCATCTGTAGCAACAATGGATCACTACATCCTTGTAATGAACCCAGGCGATAAAGATGACATCACGGCTCAAATTGCCGCCCGTAACGGAAAAACAATTCTTTTCGTAAAGACACAACGCGGTGCTGATCGTCTCTGTGACAAGCTAGCCCACGCAGGTGTGCCAGTCGGAGCACTTCACGGCGGCAAGTCACAAGCAGTGCGTACACGCACACTTGCTCTCTTCAAAGACTCAGCAAATGCAGCTCTCGTCGCAACAGATGTTGCAGCACGCGGTATCCACGTTGATGGAATCTCACTTGTTGTGCACGTAGATGTTCCGCAAGATCACAAGGATTACCTCCACCGTTCAGGCCGAACAGCTCGTGCTGGTGAATCAGGTGCAGTTGTGACGCTAACAACATCAAAGCAACAGAAGTCAGTCTCAGGACTTACATCACGTGCTGGTGTTACACCTAAGTCCGTATCCGTCACGTCACTCAGCACAGATTTAATGCGAATTACCGGAGCTCAAGAGCCAACGGGTATCCCGTATGTTGCACCTATTGTTGAAAACAAGGGACCAAATCGAGGGACTCGTAAACCCCGTCCAAATTCAGCGCAGCGACGTCGTAGACCTAGATAGGTAAAGGTCAAACTTGCCATGAACCTACGGCAATCTTGGATTCACGAAGGATATAGTTTCTAAATGCAAATTTTGCAAAGAATCGAGATAAAGTTAGGAAAAATACTCGTAAATCTATTGTCAAGGTTTGGCTCTGAAGAAAGCATTAGAACATTATTCATTTTTACGGGAAGAAAACTTGGTATTGGTCTCGCACTGCCTTGCCATGTTGAAGTGAGCATGATCATGCAGAAAGTCTCCGAACGAGCTCTTCCACGTCCAATAGTTGTCTTCGATATTGGAGCCAATATTGGCGAATACTCGTTGGCGGTACTCAACCTTATTCCCGACGCTCAACTCTATTCTTTTGAGCCGAATCCAAACACCTTTGTTTCTTTGAAGAATAAATTAGAAGTTTACCCAGCAGTTCGCTTGTTTGAGTTTGGGCTTGGATCGCATAACTACACTGGTTACATTTCAGAATCCACAGAGAATGATCCAAGCAGTTCAATCACAGAGCATGAGAGTTCTGCCGGCGCCCCAGTTCAAGTTAGACACTTAATGGATGTCGTTGCTGAACTAAAGATTTCAAGAATTGATTTCATGAAAATAGATGCCGAAGGAATGGATTACGAAATTCTACTAAATGCAAAACCACTAATACCAACAATTCGAATCATTCAATTTGAGATTAGCCCTAAATCAATAACGAGATGCTCCTTAAATATGTTTTTTGAACTTTTGGACAGCACTCATAGAATCCATATTTTTACAGATAAAGGTCTGAAGCATTTGGCCGAATATTCTTACTCAGACGAATCGTATTGGGGAGCAAACTATGTGGCAATAATTAAGGAACCAATAGTTCTATAGTAAAAACCGATATTGTAATTGATTCTCAATTACACGAAGCCCTAAACCTCTCAGAAACAACCAAAGTCATAAAATCTAATCACATATATTCTGAAAAGCGTGATGAGGTATCCCAAGTTTCAGTCTGGTCCTACGAAGAATGGTCCAGGTTCATTAACAGGGTGGGATACATTGAATTTCAGTAAACTAAATGTAATATTCACCAATGCTGATACCCGTAAGTGATTTACAGAGAGTTTTCAACGTTAATCCACAGTGTATTTTGCATGTGGGTGCCCACCTAGCCGAAGAAGCTCCAGCGTATCTGGCGGCGAATTGGGGAGATTCTGGAATGTTTTGGTTAGAAGTTCAACCAGATTTAGTGGCAAAGCTAAATGAAAAATTAGATCCCGAGACGCATTCAATCATCGAAGCAGCTGTATGGAGTCAATCAGGCATCAAAATGCAATTTAATCGTATGACTAACTCTCAATCATCTTCCTTGCTGGATTTAGGTCAACATGCCAAGTATTACCCCGAAATAGAATTGCAAGAGAAAGTTGAAATTACAACCAAAAGAATCGATGAAATCTTCGAAAACCACAAGCGCTTCGATTTTGTAAATCTTGATTTGCAGGGCGCTGAGCTCGAAGCGCTGAAAGGCATGGGACAATTATTAGAAAAGGTAAGTTGGATTTACAGTGAAGTTAATTGGAAAGAGTTGTACAAAGGTTGTGCGATTATTTCCGAAGTTGACGATTTTTTGGGAAAAAATGGGTTCCTACGGGTCGCGACTTTTCGTGAACCATTTGTTGGTTGGGGAGATGCGCTCTACATTCGCACCGAAGAGTTCAGTAAGTTAAATAAGATAGTAGTTTTTAAATGGCGAATAGAATCACTCTTTCAAAAACAAGTCCGGCTTTTGCGGCGTCTCATAAGCAAATCATTCAGACTTGTAACGCAATCAAAATGATTAGTCTGAGTTTATACAGAATTAAAGTCATTGCTAATTTTGTCTTTCGCTTTCAGTTTCTTTCGTATCGAATTCCAAATAGAAAAACTGATCACAAATTCGATTCGCAAATTCCAAATACGGTATTTCAGACTTCTTCAAAAGATAGAATTCCAAGAGCTTTGCATAGAGATGTTGCATTTCTGCGTTCTCAAAACTCGGACCTCAACTACATTCTCTTTGATAATGATGAAATGACGAGATGGATGTCCGAAAATTATGCAGACGAACTTATATACAAGGCATTTACTAACGCGCAGTTTGGAGTAATGCGATCTGATATTTTTAGATACTGCTATGCATTCAGATGTGGTGGTATCTCTTTGGACTTAACAAAAGGGTTGACCCAAACACTCTCTTCAAAGTTTATGCTTCCCGGCGTAACCATGATTTTGAGTCAGGAACGCAACCAAGTTAATGAATTCTCACCGATGCACTCATGGTTTGAATCTCAAGGATTAAGGCCTAACTTGTTGATTAGTTGGTGTTTTGCGGTTGCGCCCAACCACCCAGCATTACTGAGTGTTCTCAAAGAGATCGAGAACAGATACAAGAGGATGGTAGATGTTCCTTACCGAGATGTAAAAACTGCAATTTGGGAAGGTACCGGACCTATAGCCTTCAATAGTGGGCTGATTAATTTCTACAAATCTGGCTTGTCGCACGAAATCAAAGTTTCTGAGATTGATTTCGGGGAAACTGATTGGCCAAAATTTAGGTCTTCAATTTATTTGAATAGTTTTACCAAACACTACACAGATCTTGAAAACAAGTTTATTTGGGTAAGCAACGAAAAATAACGGAAAATAATGCTCTCAACGCAAATCCCACCGTTCCCAAACGTATTCGTAACCCCACTTTTTAACATGGGTTCGATCTAGAATCGTGTGCATCGCGTCAAGGCTCTCTCCTTCAATGTCATGAAACTGCACAACTAGAGTTTTTACTCTGTGCAATATTTGCGAGCTTTCTAAGAATCTGATCAGCTCGTATTCTGAACCTTCGATATTCATTTTTACCCAGTCCAAGGTTCTGCGGCCAACCTGATTTTCGAAAAAAAGATATGGCTCACAACGAATTCTCACAATTGGTGAAGAATCTGATGCTGCGTTTGTCCCAAAAAGAGTGGTCGCGGCCCCGTCCAATTGAACCTCGACAGTTGAACCCTCATTAGCTAAAGCATACGGGTGCACAGTTACATTCGGAATTGCTATAAATATTTCTTTTATCTTTTCGAAATACTTTGGAACCGGCTCGTAAATCCAAAAACTTGACAGGTTCTGTCGTTCTAGGCACCCCAACACCCAATCCCCCTTATACCCACCAAAGTCAACACAAAAACTATCAAGCGGCAGATCGTCTGGAAAGAGAAGTGCATTCCCTCCCGACTTGAAAAACTTTTCGGACTCCGAAAGCATTTTGCGTGGAAGTAGTCGAGAGCGAATAAACTTTGTTACTATCGTACGTATTCCAGGTTTTGAGTCGAAAGACATGGAATTACACTACAGGATCTAAAGGTGTTAATTGCAAAGAGAACAACGTATTTTTGTGCAGACCCAAGGTGGACTAGGCAATCAACTCTTTCAGTTTAATTTCGCACACGAAGTGGCCTTAAAGTTTCCAAACGTCACCGTCTATTTGATTGACGGCGCAGTTCAAGGAGACAGGGACTATTCTCTTCAGAAATTCTTAAATTCTTGCACTCACCTTAGCGGGAACTGGAGAAGTAGTTGGATAGGTAAACAACACGTACGACTGCTCTATGGGTTAAAACGGAGACGGCCAAACTGGTTAGAGAATAAATACACTATAACAGCCCCATTAACACCTTTCGATGATAATTCGTACCTTGATCGGCTGATTTATAATTCAAAATCTAGAAATATTTACATTCGTGGAGACTTTATAAACAAGAATATCCCGATTTCATCTTGCCTAATTAAAGAATTTGAGAGATTTGAAAGCCAAAATGTAGATGCGGAGAATAACCGTTTTGAGGTTGTAATTCACATTCGACGAGGTGACTATTTAATGCATAGTAATTACGGGCCACTTGGACTGGAGTATTACGAAAAGATTTTATTGAATTTACCATCCAGCCACAAAGTCTTAATCCACACCGATGATGCAAGCTATGTTGCAGAAAATCTTAAGGTTAGACAATATACGAAGATATTAGGGGCAGACCACTCACCCTCAGAATTAATCAAGGATGCAAGTTTTGCACATTTCTTCATTGGATCTAACTCGACACTTTCATGGTGGGCTGCCATGAATTTAGAGCTTAATGGAGAATCAAGTCATCCGATAATCATTATGCCCAAACTTTGGTTCAGAAATCAGATTAAAACAAATTATGAACTATTGAGTCACTCTTGGTCTTTAGAAGAGCCAATCTGGGCTTGATGGTATAGGTTGCAACCATCGAGCTTCATTAGAACGTTACCCAATGGCCTTTCAAAGAATTCAAGTCTAAGTAACCGATTCCCAAACCGGCCCAATCTGGGATAGTCCCTCAAATCTGCAAAAATTGCTGAAGAAATTCTACGTAAAGAAGAACCCTTCGAAGTAGAAGTCTTAAGTGGGATTTCCGACGGCGTGAAACCTTCTTGATACGAGACAAACGGTTTCGTCACAAACATGGGTAAGGAGTCTCTAATGAATTCATCCGCTAAAGAAATTAAATTCTGTTCGACCCCAATAAATTGCTTAAGTAAACTTGTCTTCATCAAATAAGCGTGTGAGCCGGTAACTGCTGAATTAAAAACTTTGTGAATTGCCAATTCACTAAATTGTATGGTCTGATTCTTTTTTGCCCATCCACCGCATGACCCAAGTAAAATCAAACCAGTTGGCAACATTTCGACGGAATCCAATAAAAGTACCAACAAATCCGAATCAATAGTTGCATCATTTTCAAAAAACAACGCCCACTCGTGTTTCCCACGTAGAGCTTCTTGATGCATCAAGTAGTGTCCGTAAGTACATGCAAGCTGCTGAATCGTGAAAGGTGAGTCCTTGCTTTGATTCTTGTTTTGCTTCGATAAATACTCGAGGGTGTTTGGTACTGAGCTCTTGTCAATAATCTCAAAAGGAATTTTGAGATGCTCTAGCGTGGGTATCAAATCGGGATTCCGCATTCGACGATCCGGCGACAGAATATAGGCCTTAGTTGAGAGGCGTGCGCTGGCCATACGGGGAGGATATACTGTAAATCTTAGAAAATGCATATGAGGAGCCCAATGAAAATTCTTATTACTGGTGGTGCTGGGTTTCTTGGGTCACATTTAGCTGAAAGTTTGGCAGTGCGTGGTGATGAGATCATCATTTTGGATAACTTCTATACGGGGAGCCATAGAAATTTAGCGAACTTAAAAAATATTGAAGTAATTCGCGCCGACGTTACAGAGAAATTCAAACTTGAAGTTGACTACATCTATAACTTAGCTTGCCCGGCATCTCCAGTTCACTATCAAAAATTTCCAGTTCAAACAATTAGAACCAGCATCCTTGGAACTTTGAATGCGCTGGAGGAAGCAACTCGGTTGGGTATTCCGATCCTGCAGGCTTCAACAAGCGAGGTTTACGGTGATCCGGAGAGCAGCCCTCAGACTGAAGCGTACTGGGGCAATGTTAATCCCATTGGGATCAGAGCTTGTTACGACGAAGGAAAACGAGCTGCTGAAACGTTGATGATGGACTATCGCCGTCAATATAACACTCAGATAAAAATTGTTCGAATATTCAACACATATGGTCCGCGCATGAGATTCAATGACGGCCGCGTGGTAAGCAATTTCATCGTCCAAGCTCTTTCGAATAAGCCAATAACCATTTATGGAGATGGAACTCAGAGTCGTTCATTTTGCTTTGTCGATGATTTAATTGAAGTTATTCAAAAGATTGCAGCAACGGATGTAGATGTCACAGGCCCAGTAAACATAGGTAATGACAAAGAATTTTCAATGGTCGAATTGGCGTCGACAATAATTAGATTAACAAATTCAAATTCTGAAATCACCTTCGAAACCCTTCCGGGCGATGATCCAAAGCAACGAAAACCTGATTTAACTTACGTCAAATCACTGGTCAACTGGGAAGCGAAAACAAATCTTGAAGAAGGGCTTAAGAAAACTATTGATGACTTCAAATCAAGAATTGCACGTGGTCACGAGATCATTTAAGGAATCGGACATCAACAGAACTTGGTGAATTGGACTGGCTAACTGCACTCTTGCGAACCCTTCCCATTTTGAAGGCCCTAGATTTTGCAATTGCCATAAAGACGCCATCAGCACTAAGAAAAACTGGGTTGTTGATGAGCAATGCGCGCATTGCAAAAGATCTCGAGACTATGTATGCATGGCCACCCGCATGCACATCGTGAAGAACAGTTTTCTTTGGAGTATTTAGCACATCGAGTAGAGATAGTTTGGAAAATAGACTCAATCTGCGCGCCATGGCAAAGTTTCTGAAAAAAACAATTCTCCGCAGTAAGAAATCCTGCAAACTCCAGACAAGGCGATAGGCGCGATCAGATAAATGAGGGGTCAAGAAACCCAATTGCAGAAAGTCAAAATCTTGTGCTAAAGCCAAACACTTATGAAAATGTGCCAAATTTCCTATGATGAAATCATCCTCCAGTATGAGGCAATGCGAGTCGGTCGAATTCTCAAGAAAAAAGCTGTAAGCCCGCTGGTGGGACTTCCACGTCGCTATAACTCCCGGCGGCACAAACACAATCTCTGAGGTTGAAACATCTGCAGAGTTTATTGCGGGTATTCGAATGAGACCTTCAGGGAAAGCAGAGGACTGACTAAAGGCTTGGCTTAGTCGATCTTCTCTCGAGTCAAGGTTTATCACTAACGCTTTCAATTATTCAACCTCAACAGTCTTTCCTCAATTCGCTTTCCCAATACTGCACCCACAAACTTTGTGGTGAATTCAATGGTAGATGCAAAACATCTTTTGCAATGGACTCAAGAACGCACTCTTGAGTCCATTCATTAACAAGTATAATTGGGAGGTGCAGCCGATCTAGTGAAAGTGACCAGTTATCCCTTAAAACCAAACCAACATTTCCGCGATACATGGCCTCCCAGAGACGATGAGTGTCCACACCGTTTCCTCTGACTGCGGCCACATACTTGAATGTTGAAGCTATTTGGTTAAATCTTTTTGGCGGCGTCCACTCATTCAAGTACTCCCAAGGTCCTTCTGAAGTGCTAAATTCATTAAAAACCTCTTGCCGCACAGGGTGAGTAAAACTGAACGGCCCAAATAGAATTTTGTTTTTAGCTGAATTTTTTACTTTATTTTCCTCAATGAATTTCGGGTTTCCATTAACACCTAGCCGGTAATTCTCTAATCCAATTGGGAGCGTAACTATGCGCGCATCGTGTGTAACAAAGTTATTCTGTAGATACACTCTTCTCACTGATCTCGGCAACAAATGTGGAGCTTCATAAAACTCTTGGTCGCTATTTCCGGCGAGAATGACTCTATATTGCAGGTTGCTAACAGCCGAGGATAAAAAATCTTGCAGAATATCTGATCTACAAAAAACGACGTTGGCAGCCCTTAACCTCTTGAGAAATGAGTTATCGCTTAGGCGACCTAGTGATTCGATCTTACAGTCGGCGAGATTAGAGAATGCATCGCCGGACAGGTAAGGATAAGACACTGCACGTCTTCGCGTAAAACGTTTTGCATAAGTCTGGGCGGCAACTAACCTGCTCGGCCTATAGGTAAACACTCTAGATCCCTACCCCAAATAATCGATAAACGAGAAATGATTTAAGCCTCAATTGCCGATACCCTCAACTCTTCGCTTAAATCGGCCCAGCACTAACCGAAGCCTGAGATACAAAAGAAAAGCAAACATTTTCACTGAGTATCGGGAGAAACGACCAGGTCCGCGTCCAGAGCAGAACCTTCTCATAAGGAGGTATTTACGACTTAAGCCAATCGTGAAATTCGCATGAAAAATAAAAGGTGCAGGTGCTCGCAATCCAGGAAAGGAATCCCGGGAAGTGTACAAATTCAAAAAAACACCTACAGGATAAGAAATCTGGGGCAAGCGGCCAACAATTTTGTGGACTTCAGTCTCTCGGTACATTTCACTGATCACGTCGTCGTCACCGACTCGGTCTCTCGACCCACTCATTTCTATGTGCAATGTATTTGCCTTAGAAATCAAAGCTACTGACTCATCGGAGTTTCGAATTGCAACGAAACCCATACAGAGTCGAATTTCTCCTGCAAGGAGTGTTGCATCCTGAATCAAAATCTCTTTTGACTTATCTCTTTTAAATGATAACAATAAATCACTCACAGGGTTTCGATTCCAGTAAACATCTGTGTCCGAATAAATTACATAGTCAAAGTCCATCTCAAGCATTCTTTTTATGAGTTGCCATTTGTATAAGACAATTTGATAAAATAAATCAGAATTGAAATCCTGATAAAGCCTGTTATCCGTGTTTGATAAATCATTACTTATCTTTAGTTGTACATAGTGAATCCTTGGATTACTTGGCAAAATATAACCTACGACTTCTACGTCAATATCGGTCCCAATGAAAATATCACAGTCTGTGGCGTCGAGTGCACTCTGAATTGACGTGTGGGCCATTTCGCCCATTTCGTTTATATTCAGAAAACAAATTGCTACAGTTGCATCTTGCTGCATTGCCCTACCTTCTTCACTTTTCGCCTATAATACTTGAGTGAACGTCCAAGACCCTATTCTTTCAGCAATTGTGGCGGTTGGGTCGCCAGCAGAAAGTCGCAGAATATTTCATGGTCTGATTACTTCCAAGTTCGCGTCTTCTATTCAGTTAATTCTTGTAATTGACTTGATAAAAATTGAGGAATTTGATTTAGGTGATTTGAGAAAATCATTTGGCTCAAATTTACGAGTGGTCGTTGGAGAGTATGGGTCACCAGGAATTGCACGAAATGCGGGATTAGGATTGGCCACAGCCGAGTGGATAATTTTTTGGGATTGTGATGACGAACCAATTCAAGAAAATATCTTTGAACTAATTCTGAGTATCGGTGATGAATATGACGCAGCTATTGGGAGTTATGTCGTTGTTGATCCGAAGAGCATGAAAGTTATTCGTACAACGAGTGCTTTTTCTGATATTGATTTTTTCACAGGAGTAGGGTTGTGGCGGATGATATTTCGCAGAAATGTCATTGGCAGCACAACTTTTTCTGAGATTGAGTGGGGCGAGGACTCACTTTTCTTAGTTGATCTGGGCCTGCTTCAACTTCGCACACTCACCGCACCTAAACCACTTTACCGATATTTCTCTGGTGACGTAAATCAAATCACGAATACGACTACGAGAAACCGCATTGATTCTTTAAAAAAGTTAGATGTTGCTTTGGTCAAGAAATTGCGATCTTCGCCACAAAGATTTGATATTTTCGCGTTAGCAGTGAAAACCAACATCACTTTATTCAAAAGAGAAAATGATCTAGCTCGTATCAGTAGAATAGTAAAGTTGATAAGCCTCAGCTTAGGAGTTTTCAAGAACCAAAAACTGATGCTCCGGTATTGGAACTTGCTTGCTCGTTGGATTATTGGCCGGAGACATAATTCTACGCGAATCATTCCGATTGCAGGAGGTTTAGGTAATCAACTTTTTCAATTTGCCGCTGCTCACGCATTCTCTCGCCAGGAGAGAATTGAATTAGATTTGACCTTAAGTAAGCCACGAGTAGACAAGAATGAAAATGTTGAACTTTTCAATTTAATTGAATTCGTGGATGCCGTAGGGAGAAAATCATCAGCAATCTCTAACTTTGTCTCTAAAGTGTTTGGGTACAATAGGAGAGTCCAGTTACAGCGGAATAAGAAGTTTCAGTATAAAGTGTACGCAATTTTGATTGCAGCTGCCGCAAGTTCAGTCACTTCGCTGTACTTCAGTCGACGAGTAGCAAGTTTTTATTGCCAAGACTTAGGCTTTGAAGAAATCCCTGTGATGAACAAAAATATGATTACATTTGGATATTTTCAAACTTTCAGATGGGCAGACACAAGCGATACAAATGAGCTCTTGCAAAAAATGTCACCCAGATATCCCTCAGAACAATTCCTAAAGTTGTTGAGCGCGGCCAAAAAAGTCAGGCCTATAGTAGTACAAGTCCGACTCACCGATTACTTACAAGAAGACAGTTTTGGTAATTTAAGTTCACAATACTACGATCACACAATTGGCAAGATCTCCGAAGAAATTTCTGCCAATCACCCTATTTGGTTGTTCTCTGATGATCCTATCGCTGCAACTTCAATGTTAAACGCCGGACAAAAAAGGGATCTGTTTGTTGTTCCGTCAGATTTGAGTGCAAGCGAAAATTTGGAATTGATGAAATACGGTTCAGCATACGTGATAGCAAATTCGAGTTTTGGTTGGTGGGCCGCCTACCTAAGAAAAGAAAAAACGGCCAAAGTGTTTGCCCCAAGCCCTTGGTTTGCTAATATTCCTGAGCCTCGCGATCTCTTTCCTCCCGAGTGGGTTTTGATCCCCTCAGACTTTAAAACCATCGAATTGGAGAGGTAAATGGCGCTTCTAAACAAAGATTTTTATCGAAATAAGATGTTAACTAAAAGTTATCTGTTGCTGAGCAGCCGTGATAGGCGGAGGATCCTCTATCTATTGCCACTTAATATCATTCTGGGGCTATTGGATTTACTCGGGGTTATGTTTGTTGGGGTTATTGGTGCACTAACAATCAGTGGTGTAACGGGTGCATTACCGGGAGATCGTGTTTTATCCCTGACGCAGTTTCTTAATTTAGATGGCAATTCATACCAAATACAAGTTACCTATCTGGCAGTAGCCGCTACCTTCTTTTTTGTCACTAAAACGTATCTTTCAATCTACTTACTCCGTAGAAGTTTGATGTTTTTGAGTTTACGTGCAGCAACATTAGCAGGAAACTTGACAGATAAACTTTTTGCGACTGGTCTTAAATTGATTAGCTCTAAAAACTCAAATGAAATTGTCTATTTTCTCTCGGGCGGCATCAACTCAATAATCCTTGGAATTCTAGGCACTTTTATTCTTATGCTTTCAGACATAGTACTTTTGTTGATTCTCGGTCTTGGGTTATTTGTGGTTGATCCGACTATCTCCATTTCGACATTCATCGTTTTTTCTTTTGTTGCTTGGATTCTTTACAAGTTGATGCGGCATAAAGCTCAAAATTACGGAAGCAAACTTGCCGAGTATTCCGTTTTAACAAATCAAATGTCTTACGAAGTGATCGACTTTTACCGAGAGTTGTATTCTTCTCAACGATTGTCCCAGTTCACACAAATGCTAAATAAAGCTCGCATTGAACTTGCAACTGCTAGCGCTAACTCAAGTCTTTTGCCATCTATAAGCAAGTATTTGATGGAGATTACTTCAATTCTTGGATTCCTAGTTGTAGCTGGCATACAATTCGCGACCTCTAGCGCAAGTGAGGCTGTTGCGATTCTTGCAGTTTTTCTTGCCGCGAGCTCTCGCGTGATGCCTGCTGTATTAAGAGTTCAACAGGCTGCGGTTGTGATGAAGTCAAACGGTGCTGCTTCTGAAAAAGCTCTACGATTTATTGCGGAGATTAATTCTTCTGCCCCGGAATCATCTAAGGAACACCAACAAATAGTTGGAGTTTTTATTCCGAAAGTAGAATTTGAGAATGTTTCGTTTCGTTATCCTGATTCTGAGGATTTTGCGATCCTCAACGCAACGTTCGAAATAGAGCAAGGAGAGCATGTTGTTTTCGTGGGCCCTTCTGGTGGTGGTAAGTCAACAATTGTCGATTTGCTACTTGGCATTTTGGAGCCGACTTCAGGGCATATAAGAGTGAGTGGAGTCTTACCGAGAGTCGCGGTTGAATCAGAGTCGGGTGCTATTTCATATGTCCCTCAGAGCTTTCATACTCTTGATGGAACTTTGCTTGAGAACATAACTATGCGTCAAGATGAGAACGAAGTCCAAAGTCAGGTAATCGAGTCAGTACTGGCTAAATCTGGTCTATCAGACTGGATTGCGACCTTGCCAAATGGACTTCGAACGCGAGCGGGAGAAAACGGGCACGCATTAAGTGGCGGGCAGAGACAGCGACTATCTTTTGCGAGAGCCCTTTATGCCCGACCAAAGTTGTTGATATTGGATGAAGCTACTAGTTCACTTGACTCAGAGACCGAAGCAATTATTAACGAAACATTGCTCTCCATGAAAGGGGAAATCACCCTGGTTACAATTGCTCATCGGCTATCCACTGCGCGGCTTGCATCAAAAGTTGTTTACATTGCAGGGGGCGTCATAACTTCGATCGGCTCATTTGACGAAGTCCGAGAAAATGAACCGAATTTTGATCATCAGGCAGGGCTGCAAGGTCTCTGATCAGAGTTCGAAGGTATATATTTCCGGCTCAAAAAGTCTAAGGACCAGGTGAAATGTCCGTTTTGTCCCTTCTCCGCTACAATCTAGGCTAGGATTCGTAGAAGGTTATAGAGGCACCGACGGGTGTCACTGAAGTACCAAACCGGTTAAGAAGGAAGTCCCAAAGTGGCATTTAAGAAGTCTGCAGCCTCTGCAGGTCCCCGCGTGTGGACCGTCGCAGAGCTCGGTGCTTTCTACACAGAGCACCGTTCAGAGCTTCTTGCCCACGCTAATCGCGTATTGAAGGACTCAGCTAAAGCAGAAGAAATCACACAGGATGCACTTATTAAGTTCATGCTCGCAGCCCCAGAGCTTGAATCAAATGATCATGCACTCTCTTATCTACACCGCACCATTGAAAACCTCTGCATCGATCTATTCCGCCTTGAAGGTCGTCGTCCCAACCTTGTTGTGATCGATGATGCCCAGGCTGAGGTTGAAGCTGCATGGCAGGTTTCAGGAGATCACTCACAAGCTATTTCAGCTGCAGAGGACGCGGCAATTATTCGTCAAGCACTTGCTCTCCTTTCCCCTGCAGAGCGTGCAGCTCTAGTTATGTGGGAGATGGAAGGCCGTTCAACGGAAGAGATCGCAGCAGAGCTTGGTATCAAGGAATCTGCAGTCCGCCACACTGTTTCTCGCGCTCGCACTTCCCTTCGTCGCGTTCTTTCAGAGCTTGTTATCGATGAAGAGCGTGGTCTTACCGCTCTCGATATGTTGTCTACTACTTATAAGAAGGCGGCAGAGCTTGCACAGAAGTCTTCAAAGGCAGCCCTTTCATTGGTCTTGGTCTTTGCAGCGTTCCTAGGCTTTAACTCAATGACTGGCAATGAGGGTGTTATCGCTCCAACAGCATCAGTTCTTTCAGGCCCAGTTGCTGGACAGGATGCTCCAGTTGTCGTTGAGCCATCAGCGGAGGCAACATCTGCTGCCCCATCACCATCTATTTCATACCCAGCCAAGAAGGCCAGCACTATGGTCTCTGGTCTTTCGATCAAGGGTGCCAAGCTTGCTTGGCTAGGCCTTGATGCTGAGGGTCTTCCAATAGCTTTGAACGTAACCGGAAAGAGCGGCGAGCTCGGCAAGATCCGCCTCAATAAGAATGTACCCGTGGCTACTGAGGCCGGAACAGTATTGAGCACCCAGGCGATTACCGCTTCGGGTGGACCGAATGTGATGCTTTTGCAGACCATTACGGTCGATGGAAATGGCACTAGCTACAAGCTAGAAGGTGCCTCATACGGCAAGGATGGCTTCTGGGCCAGCCTAGAAACTGGCGCCACGAGCGCTGATTTTGAGCGTATGTCCAACGGGCAGTACCTTGTGACCGTTAGAATTTCCCTAGTCTCAACTCTACCTTTAGGGTACGTCGCTCCCGTGGGCACCCGCGGGTATGACCTCACCGCAACACCGAAGTCGATCACAACTCGACTTCTTTTGAATGCAGGAAAGACACAGATTTTGGCTCAGTCAATTTATGTTGACGAGTCGAATGCAGGAAAAGCGTAAGGATGAAGCACGTGACATTTCATCTGCCTAGTTTTCTTCGCCGCGTCCGGATACACGGCGGAGAATTTGATTCATCAGCACGTGCGATGAATCGAGTGAAGCAAGTTCGCTTGCTTCAAGCCGACCCACGGATAGTCCGTGGATCGACTATCGAAAGGAAACAAATGTCTACAACAATTAAGCGCGTAGCGCTTATCGCTGTTGCAGCTTTGGGTCTAAGCCTTGTTTCAGTAGCGCCTTCAAACGCAGCTATCAACTCGGACACACTTACACTCTCAGCAGCTACAGCAGCACAGACAACCGCTGAAACATATACAGCTACTTCAGCAGTTGCTACGTTGTCATTTCTTGGTGCAACTGGAGACTCAGCTTCTGTAACAGCAGCTTTGGTTTCAGGCCCAGCAACAAATACAGCGCTTCCATACCTACGTCTAACTGAAACATCTTCAGCGACAATTAACGAAGCACATTCAACTGCAGTTGGCACATCTATCGCGCCAAACACAGCAGTACGCGTTGGCGCAGTAGTGGGCACAGCTGTTACAACAGCAAAGTTCGCTGTCTACCTATCAACAACAGGAACAGCAGCTCCAACAGTTGCAGGTACCTACGTAGTTCGCGTTACACCAACAGCACTTGGTGCAAGCGGTGCGCTACTTGGTGCAAAGGCTGTCGATTTGACAATCACTGTCACAACAGCAGCAGCACAGGACAAGACCGTTGATGTAACCAAGTCGAAGTCAATCCTAAACTCAGGTGAGACAAACACAGCTACATCAGATGCAACAGTTACAGGTTCAATGGCAGTATCTACAACAGCTGCTGCAGGAACCATTGTTGTTACACTCAATAACGCAGCTGGTTCAGCTGTTGTTGATTCTTTCACCGCACAGATTGCCTCAGGACCTGGAACACTTGGTTCAGGTGCAATGGCTGGAGCTGCAGACAACGGTTCATCAGCAACCGGTCGTGCAATCACTGTCAAGAATGGTGACGTTGTTGGTATATTCCCAGATGGAACATCTGGCGTATCAACAATCGAAATCCGTACAGCAGCAGGTGTCCTAATCGCCACTGAAACTGTTACATTCTTCGGTGCTGTAGCATCAATCGTTGCGACTGTAGCGACATCGGTTATCGGTGTTGGTGCAGGTGGAACTGGTGCAGTCACAGCAGTTGCTAAGGATGCAGCGGGTACAATTATCACTGCTCCAACTCTGTACATCACTTCAGGTACAACAACAATCATCAGCGAGTCATACGCAGGTTCAGCATCTTCATCAGCTGGTAAGGCAACATTTAACCTTACAGGCGTAAAGGCTGGAACAGCTAAGATCACAGTAAGCAACGGATCAACAGCTGCGCTTTCAACAGTCTCTGCAGCTGCAGTTGATGTACGCGTCGGTGGCGGACAGGCAGATCTTGATGGTCTCCTAGTTGCAACTGACAAGTTGGCATACGCACCAGGTGAGCTTGTAACACTTACAGTTACACCTACAGATGTTGCGGGACTTTCACTTGGAAATGACACTTACACTGTCTTTACATCTGCAGGTATCGTTTCATCACACAACCTCACAATGGTCAAGGGTGTTCTTACACTCGCTGGCGCACATGATGGTGGAACAGATGGAACAGGAACAGTTAAGAACGCTGCTGTTTACAAGTTCTATGCTCCAGCAATCGAAGGTGACATGACACTCTCATGGACACGTTCAACTGCATTCGCAACAGCAGCTAATGATTCACTTGTTGGATCAATCAAGCTCTCAATCTCAAGCCCAGGAACAGCAGCTGCAACAGATGCTGCTAACGAGGCAACAGATGCAGCAAACGCAGCAACAGATGCAGCTCTTGCTGCAGCTGAAGCAGCAGATGCTGCTACAACAGCAGCTCAGGAAGCATCTGATGCAGTTGCAGCTCTTTCAGAGACTGTAACCAAGTTGATCTCAGACCTACAGGCTCAGATCAAGTCACTTGCAGCAGTAGTTGCAAAGATTGCTAAGAAGGTAAAGGCTTAATAAGCCCCCTTTATTAGTAACCGAAACCCGGTTCCTCTCACGAGGAGCCGGGTTTCGGCTTTCTACAGGTTAAGATTTGCGCATGATCAATCAGGTGGCAGAGAGAACAATTGCCCGTGTATTAGGTTTCGGATCTGCTTTTGTGGCAGTCATAGTAATTACTGGCACTGTTACTGATCCCGTCAACGTGACCAAGCTCTTTGCTCTCGGGGGCGTGGCCACAGGTGCTTTCGCTGTGCTCTTGGCGTTTGGGTTTGGTCATCTATGGGCAAGCTCGAAATCGCTGATGGTTGCAAGTGCTTTATTGCTCATTACAGGCCTCAATGCCGTTATCAATAGTGATGGACCTCTTGTTCAGAACATTTACGGTGTATACGGTCGAAACACCGCATTTGTCACCTACATCTTGCTTATCTTCGTAATTTTGGCAGCTTCCGTCCTTCGGTCCGAATCAAGTTTTACGATTTTGATTTGGGGTTTACTGGGAGCGGGATTTGTAAATGCTGCTTACTGTCTCTGGGTGATTGCTTTTGGAGACTTCATTCCATGGAATAACCCCTATGGAAACATTCTTGGAACATTCGGTAACCCCAACTTTATTGGTGCATTCCTTGGTCTTTTTGCTGCAAGTCTTGTTGCGTATAGCTTTAAGCAAGGCACTTCGGTTGTTATTCGAATCGGCGTGGTTGTTGTATTTTTGATCACTGTCTATGAAATTATTGATTCAAACGCGATTCAAGGTCGAGTTGTTGTGGCTGCAGGTCTTGGCATCGTTGGTTTCTATCTCGTCCGTTCTAAATTTGAGAGTGTTTTTGCTCAAATTGGCTACATCGCTATCGTCGCTGTCGGTGGAGTATTTGCACTTCTTGGTGCGCTGCAAATTGGTCCACTAACTAAGTACATTTATAAAACATCGGTATCACTTCGTGGTGAGTATTGGCAGGCGGGTTGGAACATGGGTTCTGATCACCCACTAACCGGTGTTGGCTTCGATACCTACGGTGATTGGTATCGCAGGGCGCGAGATACTCAAGCACTCGTGTTACCGGGGCCGAATGTAACTACGAACGCAGCGCACAACGTGCCTTTTGATGTTTTTGCTTTCGGTGGGTGGCCACTTTTCATTAGCTACTTGGCAATTTTGGCACTGATGGTCATTTCAATTATTAAGGTCACTCGCCGGAATCGTAAATACGATGCGGTCTTTGTAACTTTGACTACTGCGTGGGCTTGCTATCAACTTCAGTCGATTATCTCAATTAATCAACTTGGTCTTGCAATATGGGGATGGCTTTTTGGCGGTGCGCTAATAGCATATGAAGTGGCTACAAGACCAAAGAACAATAAAGAAGTGAGTGAAAGCGTTAAAGGAAAGCAATCAGCCAAGCGCACCGTCAAGGCAAAATCTTCAGAGACAATATTTAGTTCTACGCTTATCGCTGGCATCGGTGCAGTTGTAGGCTTACTGATCGCCTGTCCGCCTTACAGCGCAGATGCTAAGTGGCGCTCAGCTCTTGCAACACAAAATGTTCAGAAAGTCGAAGAGGCGCTTGTCCCGGGATATTTGAACCCCCAAAACTCTTATAAGTATGCAAGTGCAGTGCAACTCCTTGAAAGTAGCAAACTTTACGACTTAGCTTATAAATATGCTCGAATCGGGGTTGAATTTAATCCAGATAATTTCGACTCATGGAAAGTTTTCTATTTCATTAGTAAGAGCACCCCAGAAGATAAAGCTCGAGCTCTTGAGAATATGAAGCGCCTTGATCCAAATAATCCGAATGTCCTTGGGTAGCGCGTGAAAGTTTCAATTATTGGGCAGGGATATGTAGGACTTACGATTTCAGTCTTCGCCGCTGAACACCATAACGTTGTGGGTTTTGATAAAAACCAAGCCATTGTCGATGCGCTTAACGCAGGGAAATCACATATCGAAGGAGTGGAGTCAGCAGATCTCGCAAAGTGGGCAGGTTCCGGCAAGTACAAAGCGACCACCAGCGCTAGCGAGATTGCAGATTCAGATGTTGTTGTGATTGCAGTTCCTACTCCTCTTACCAAAGACCGTAAACCTGACCTTTCCTTTGTAGAGGCTGCGTGCAGAACTATTGGCGAGAATTTAAAAACTTCTGCGCTAATAATTAATGAGTCAACCTCATTCCCTGGCACTGTACGCAATCTCATAAAACCTGAGATTGAAAAGTATTCGGGTAGTTCAGTTGCGCATATGTACGCGGTGTCACCAGAAAGAGTTGATCCAGGTCGCACCGACTGGGATCAGAAGAACACACCACGTTTGTATGCGGGACTTACACCTGAAGCGTCGAAGGCCGTTCACGATTTTTATTCAACGTTCTGCGACAATCTAGTTGAGGTGTCTTCACCCGAGGTGGCCGAAGCCGCAAAACTTTTTGAAAATACATTTAGGCAGGTAAATATTGCGCTTGTTAATGAGTTTGCGCAGATTGCTCATGCACTTGGAATTTCTGTTTACGAAACTCTTGATGCGGCCGCTACTAAGCCATACGGATTTATGAAATTTATGCCTAGCGCTGGAGTGGGTGGCCACTGCATACCTGTTGATCCTTCATATTTAGCAGATACGGCGGCACGCGTTGGCGTTCCGGCGACATTTATTGAGCGGGCAAATGAAGTAAACCTTGAGATGGCTGCCTATGTCGTTGATCGTGTTGCAGCCGATAATGGTGGAAGCCTTAAAGGTAAATCTGTGCAGGTTGTGGGTGTTGCCTACAAGCCGAATGTGGCCGATGTGCGCGAGACGCCTGCAGAGCTTGTTATTGAAGAGCTCAAAAAAGCGGGTGCCACGGTTACATGGAGTGATGATTTGGTTGCACGTTGGATGGGTGAGCCATCAACATCGCTCGGCGGATCAGATATTGCAGTGGTTGTGACGTTACATTCAGTGACAGATTCTGCAAAAGTTTTAAAGTCGGCGCCCTATGTTTTTGATACCACCGGCAAAGTTAAGGGTGCACACTCGCTTTAAGCTAACCCACGCGTTCGTTGATTTTTTTACGAATGGCTAAAAACGCGACCACCTGCAAGAAGAGACTCATGGACATTGTTGGAATGCGGAATCGATGATCACCAATGGTGCCGATAGAGATAAGCCACGATAGGACTACTGGCGTCGCTACGACATTTGCAAAGAACTTCTCGTCCGCACCGATCTTTCGTAGCGACCGGTAACCAATAAAGAGGAAGAGCAGCTGCCCAAGAATCCAGCCCCATGACACTAAAATTCCAAAAGGTCCATAAACAAAATCGTGGCCACTCTGTGAACCTTGTGCAACTTGATGGGCCGGTGAAATCTTTAGCCAGGGATTTCGTGCCATTGTGCCTTCAACTTTTGGGCCAGACCATGGCGACCAGAAGAAGAGCGCTTTATTAAATGACAAACGCGCAGTGTCGAGAGGGTTAGTGAGATACCACTTCACAACACAGATTACGACTTCGTTATCGGTAACTGTGGTGGCGGGTGCCTTAGGTTCACAAGGAACTTCTGGACCGGTGCGCGCATAGCCACCGGAAGTATTAGGACCTGCACCAATACGCATAGTCACACCTAGGTTTGTTGAGATTGTTGCTTTATCGATCACAACCGAATTGCGATAAATCATAATTGCAGGTGCGACCATCATGATCGCTGTGACAAGAGCAGCGATACGAATTCGATTTTTAGTGCCAACAACTTTTAGAGCCCAAATAACGGAGACGATCATGGCAATCAATAGGAAGCGTGGCTGCATAAAGGTAGCGAGAGCGAACCAGCCACCGACATAGGCGACGTTGAGCCAGAATTTCTTATCAATGGTGGCGCCGGCATTTGCCCAGATGATTCCGGCGATCATCATGAAGCAAGAGGCGATTGGTGCTTCATATCCAATTGCTAATGAAGAGAGTGAAAGCGTTGGGTTAAATGTAATCAACATTGATGCCCAGAAAGCTAGGTACTTAAGCGAAGAAGTACGGAGTTTATTTGTGAAGAAGTATGTGGAATATGCAAAGAAAATCGACTGCACGAAACTAACAAAATAATAAAACTTTGTGATCGATATGGCGGCAAGAGGCCATAAGAGAAGTGGGTAGCCAGCTGGCCAATAAGAAAGCTTTGGTTCAGTTGAAAAGAAACCATCTTTAATAAGTCCATCAACGCCCATCGTGTAGTTCTCACCATCAGCTCCAAGCCATCCACCAGCTTGAATATTTCCCATGATGATGAATTTGATGAACAGTGCAATGAGTGGGATTGCGATCAGGTATTTGTGAAGTTTTGAATCCGAAATTTCTTTCTTTGCCGCCTTAGCGATCTGCTTTGTGTTTTTATACTTAGCCATAGTTATCCTCGCATTGAAGTGGCGACGTCATCGATGATGGAATCTAAAGTATTTGCCGGTGACCAGTTGATGGTTTTCTTGATCTTGGTGATGTCGGGGATGCGGCGCTGCATATCTTCAAAGCCGGCAGGGTAGGCGTCAATGTAGGGCGTGTAGGTAATTGTGGATGTTGAGTTTGTTCGTGCGATGATTTTTTCGGCTAGTTCTTTGACTGTTGTTTCACCGACGCCACCGACGTTAAAGACATCGCCGATGGTGGAATCTGTTGCGGCAAGTGTGAGGATTGCTTTGACAGCGTCTTGCACGTGGCAGAAGACGCGTGATTGAGATCCATCGCCGTAGATGGTGATGGGTTCATTGTTAAGGGCTGCTTGGACAAAGCGTGGAAGAACCATTCCGTAGCGGCCTGTTTGGCGTGGGCCGACGGTGTTGAAGAGGCGGACGGTGGTGACTTTAAGTCCTTGGGTGGTGTGAAGTGAGTGTGCGATTGCTTCTTCAAGTGCTTTGGCGTCAGAGTAAGTCCAGCGAATTTTCTGCGGGGCACCGACGACGCGATCTGATTCTTCGTTTAGTGGTTGTTGTGGGTTCTTGCCGTAGATCTCAGATGTACTCGCGATGATGAGGCGCTTTTTTAATTTTGTTGCAGCGTTTAATACAACTTCAGATCCGGTGAAGTTGACCGATACTGATTCGATTGTTTTTTCTAAGATGGTGTTAACGCCAAGGGCTGCTGCCATATGTAGGACGAGGTCGGCAGGTGCCATCAGCTTTTCGATCAGGGCGGCATCGCGGATATCGCCTTGGACGAGTTCGATTCTGCCTTCGAGGTGGGCGAGGTTGGTGGCAGAGCCGGTGGTGAGGTTATCGAGGATGGTGACCTCATCACCTCGGGCGATCAGAGCATCGGTGAGGTGGGAGCCGATAAAACCTGCACCACCGGTGATAAATACGCGCATAAGGGCAGTCTACGGGCTGATCTAGGCAATCGTGGGGATAGATTATCTGAAGGCGCTCATTATTCGATCAGGAAACTCTCAGGTTGGTAGGGCACTCTGACGCAATGGTTTCAACCAAGGTTACTTATGGGCGGGTCAGCCCTGCTGGTATTTCATGGGCGGCGTGGGTTGCTGGCATCGGGTTGGGGATCACGATTGCGATGCAGGTGAGCACGTTGCAGATGCGCGATATCGAATCGGTCTATGGCGTTGTCATCACGCTCTCGCGATTGGCTGCGTTGGTTGGTACGTATTTATCGGTGATCGGAATCTTCTTGATTGCGCGAATCCCGGCGGTTGAAAAAAGTATTGGACACGATCAGCTTGTGATCTGGCACCGTAATTTGGGACCGTGGTCGCTGTATTTGATTGGTGCGCACTTTTTCCTTGTGACGTTGGGGTACGCGGGGCAAGACCAGTTGAGTTTGGCGCGAGAGATTTGGCGCATGCTCAATGACTTTGCATGGATGTGGTGGGCGCTCGCCGGACTTGTATTGATGGTGCAGGCGGGAATTACATCGTATAAAAAAGCGCGTGCGAAGTATTCGTATGAGACGTGGTGGATTTTGCATGTGCTCACATACGGTGCGGTGGCATCGGCATTTATGCACCAGATACAGAACGGTCAGATGTTTATTACACATCCTCTTAATCGTGCATATTGGATTGGGTTGTATGTGTTGATGGCGGCTTGCGTGATCTGGTGGAGATTTGCATTGCCAGTGGTGCGCTCGTTGCGACATGATCTGCGCGTTGAAAGTATTGTTGAAGAATCCCCCGATGTGTATTCGGTGATTATGAAAGGTCGCAACCTCGCTGCACTTGGCGCAGAGGGCGGACAATTTTTTGAATGGCGCTTTGCTGCTAAGGGACACTTTCTTGTGGCGCATCCGTATTCGCTATCGGCGGCACCGACTGCGCGATATATGCGTATTACGGTTAAAGGTTTAGGTGATCACTCACGATCAATGGTGACGATCAAGCCAGGCACTCGTGTGTTTATCGAAGGTCCTTACGGTGTTTTTAGGGCGGGGCAGGCTAAAAGGGCGCGCGTAGTACTTATTGGCGGAGGTATCGGTGTGACGCCGGTGCGTGCGTTGTTGGATGAGTTTAAGAATTCAGTGCATATTGATTTTATTTATCGCGCATCTCATGTCGAAGATTTGGCGTTGAAGGCTGAGCTCGATCAGATTGCGGCGAAATCAGATGGGTTTACTAGAATTCATTACATGGTGGGATCACGACGTGAGCATCCGATGGATGCAGCACATTTGTTATCTGTGGTGCCTATGGTGCGCGAGAGCGATATCTATATCTGTGGGCCAAAGGCCTTGGTGGGGGCCGTTGTTGGGGCAGCTGCCGAACTTGGGATGAGCCCTGATCGCGTGCATCATGAAGAGTTTGAGTTCCATAAGACTGTGGTGAACACGTGATCTGCGTGAGTCATGTGAGTCAGGTGAGTCAGGTGAGAAAGTCGCAGTTAGGGCTCAGAGCGGTCTCAGAAAGCTCTCAGGAAGAGACGAGATAGTACGGATATGAAAAAAGCGATCTTAATTGCAGCAGGAACAGTCACCGGTTTAGGTGCAGTCCTTTCTATTACTCCCCCAGCACTCAGTAGCTCAGTAGGCACTGTTGGTGTGGGCGGCGGTATCGCTCTCGGTGGTGGAACAAGTACACCTACTGCAACGCCAGCAACGCCCACAACAACACCTGCGGCAACTCCAACAAAGAGTGCAACTACAACTGCCACTGCAAAGCCAACCTCGACACCAACAAAGAATT
>Ga0304730_1000838_pt1 | contig 24977 bp, 12 predicted proteins | sample M_130628_MF_Meta_FD_190474 | JGI IMG/M metagenome (GOLD analysis project Ga0304730, IMG submission 190474) | Freshwater microbial communities from Lake Montjoie, Canada to study carbon cycling - M_130628_MF_MetaG (v2) (version 2) | ecosystem: Environmental > Aquatic > Freshwater > Lake | place...
GAGTGAAGGGTTTGATGCTTGTGAGGTAGTTTGTTGGGGTGGGGACATGATGGCCGCCGCAGGCGGCCGATTACTGAGTCATTACAAAGAGCGTGCGATCATGGGGTTGTGGGAGGTGGTTCGGAATTTGAAGAAGATTTCGGGTTTTTTGGATCAGGCGAAGGTGGATATTTTGGCGGAAAAGCCGGATTTGTTGTTGCTGATCGACAATCCTGGGTTCAACTTGCGCATTGCGGAGTGGGCTAAAAGTCAAGGGATTGCAGTGCATTATTATATTGCGCCGAAGGCTTGGGCTTGGAATACGGGTCGGATCAAAACGATGCGACGGGTAATCGACAAACTATATGTGATTTTTCCGTTTGAGGTTTCCTTTTTTGCAAAATATCAGATGTCGGCGGAATACGTGGGCAATCCAATTTTGGAGGAGATTGATCGGAGTTTGCAGCGATTTCACGATCAAAAGTTTTGGGATGTTGATTTAACGGATGAGCTGGGTGCGCCGTTGGGGGTTGGGGAGTTAGCTGATTCCTCCCATGTAGTTTTGTTGATGCCGGGTTCTCGAAAAAACGAGGTCAGATCGTTGTTACCCAATTTTGTGGCGGCCGCGAGGAAATTTGATGCGCAGTCAATGTGTTTGGTTGCCGGAGCGCCGGGATTGGATGCTGCGTTTTATCAGGAAATATTGGCTGAGGCGGTATTGGCTGGAAGGCTTTCGCAGGGGGATGTTGATTCAGTTAAAGTATATTTCGGGGCTACCTATCATTTGTTGATGCAATTGGGCGATGGCGAATTAATCGGGCCGATTAAATCTGGTTTGCAAAACAGGGGATTGGCATTGGTTGCTAGTGGAACGGCTACGTTGGAAACGGCGTTGTTGGGCGTGCCTCAGGTGGTGGCTTATCGGGTGAATGGCTTTACTTATTTTATGGCCAAAAGATTGGTGAATTTACGCTGGGTTTCGTTGGTTAATATTTTGCTTAACCGCGGTTTGTTGGAAGAGCATTTGCAAGATGTATCGCCAGAGGGATTGTCGATTGCGCTGACCCAGTTAAGCAACAATCAATCGAACATCAAAGCGGGTTATCAAGAACTCCGAGATTTACTGGTTATGCCCAATGGCTCAAGTGCCAGTGACGGTGTTGTTCGGGGGATGGTCAAGTAGCCGTATCTTTGCGTATCATGAAAAGGAAAATCATCTGGGGTAGTTTTATTGCGATCTTGGTTACTTTATTGGCGATTCAAAGGGTTGAGGTTACGCCAAATAATAGCGGAGTAGATTCTTTGGATGTGATGAAAGGATTTCCTACATCGCACCGTGTGAAAACGCTGTTGCAAACGGCTTGTTACGACTGTCATAGCAATACAACAACGTACCCTTGGTATGCGAAATATCAACCCGTGGGCATGTGGTTAGAAGATCATGTTGAGGATGGGAAAAAGCATTTGAATTTTAATGAGTTTTTGGGCTATCGTCCTTGGCGTCAGTTTCACAAAATGGAAGAGACGGTAGAAATGGTTGAAGAGGAAGAAATGCCAATGAATAGTTATACTTGGATGCACGAAGGCGCGCGCTTTGAAAAAGAAGATCGTGAGAGTTTGGTCTTGTGGGCAAAGGGTGTGATGGACAGTTTAACTCACCTCTATCCGAAGGATAGTTTGGTTAATCCGAGGTCAAAAAAGTAATTATTTCTGCTTATCTTTGCAGTCCAATTGGGGGATTAGCTCAGCTGGCTAGAGCGCTTGCATGGCATGCAAGAGGTCGCCGGTTCGACTCCGGCATTCTCCACCCAATAAAATCAAGGCCTCAGAGCAATCTGGGGCCTCGCTGTTTTTAGATGGTTTACATATGGTTTACATATTTGACAAATCAAAACACCCATTATAGTGGGGCGTGGGGCCTGCTGTATTCACATTTAGGGGGTCAATTTACTCTTACGAAAGCGGGGCACTTTCAGCTTTTTTTCAATGGGGTCTGTAGCAATAACTTTTTTTATTTCTCTTGACATCAAAGTTTTATCGGGTTCCCAAATTCCTAACTTTATTAATCCTGCATAAATCAAATGTTATATTTACCTACCGTTATTTAAGGAAATACAGGCCAAACACCCCAATGTGTAAAAGCAGGTATTGTTGTCCGCAGTAGCCACTGCAAATTGACCCCCTATTTTTGAGTAGGACAATACGTTTGCAATAGGTCCCAGGTTTCGAATCGAAGAGGGTCTTATCTAATATCCGTTGGATTGCAAGACCATTAAGTCACCGAAGAGGGATTGGTTTGTCCGATTATTCCAATAGTAATTTTGTCTATTTTATATCAGAAAGGGCTGCCCATTGGGCAGCCCTTCTTGTTAAAGAGGATTAATAAAAATTAATTGAAAGTATAACGCAATCCGAATTGCATCTGCCATACATCATTCAAGCCAGCGCTCTTTGTTGTAACAGAAGAAATCAATTGGTTATTCTTGTCTCTGTTCATAGAATAAATTGGCTTGTTGTTAACATCTTTGCCTTCGTATTTCAGCAATGCAGGATAATTCACCTGATCACTCACACCCCAAGCATTGTTTAACATATTTCCAACATTGTAAACATCCAAACGCAATTGCAAAGAATGTTTTTTCGAACTAGCCATTTTGATATCTTGAATTACCGAAATATCAAACGTAGTTAACCAATTCATCAACACACCGTTTCTCTGCGCGTAGCTTCCTTTGTTTGCACTCAAAAACTTGTCTGAATTTAACAAACTATTGAAAGCTGCTTTTTGCTCCTGAATAGTGGCAGTATCCTTATTGACAACAGTCTGTTTCCAGTTGATATCATCCGCAGTATTAGGAATGTAAATCAAATCGTTGTTAGCCAATTGGTCACCATTCATATCATTCGAATAAGTCATACTGTATCTGCCCATATTACCAGATTGCATAAATACGCTCACTGTTGTTGGGAAATTCTTAGATTTAGTTTTGTAGGTCAATGCACCAATGATACGATGACGTTGGTCATTGTCCGAAAAAGCCAAATCAGCAGAATTATTTCCTTGTACTGAACGATTGTCTCTCCAAGAAGAATATGCAATTGATCCACCAGTAATGATGTCTTTGGTCTCTGAGAAATTGTACGCAACCATAAATCCAAGACCTTTATTAGCAGGCTTTTCGATTTTAATTGTGGTTGAGTAGTTATACCCTTTGTTTGTGTTTGTCAATAAAATCGCGTCCGTAACATTGTCATACACACGGTTGGCGTTGTTTCCATAACCATAATATGCACGGTTATCAGTACCACCAAAGTTACCCAAAGGATTCACTTGGTTCACGTTTACGTAATTGATATTATTAATGGTTTTGTTATACATCACCTCAACTGTACCAATCATATTCCAAGGCAATTTAGCATCAACACCTAAATCTGTTCTCCAAAGTTGTGGGAACTTGAAATTTGGATCTGTCAATGCTAAGTTAAATGAAGAAGGAGTAGTTGGATTGGCAGGTATGAATGCATTGACATCTTCCGTAAAGCTTTTTACTTTACCTTGGCTTGGAATCTGATTGATTCTTACGTTATCATAACGCATAGAACCGGTAGTCACTCCGTTGTTGCTTAACTGATTGCTAATCCAAACAAATGCTGGACGACCGGCAAACAAACCAGAACCACCACGCACTTGAATGTCGCGATTGCCTTTTGCATTCCAGTTGAAACCCATACGAGGAGAAACCAATGGTTTTGCAGTTGGTAACGTTTTGGTTGAATAATTTGCAGTTTTTCCTTCTGGACCAATGAAGTTCATTGTATCTACTTTCTTGTTCCAATATTCACTTTCTGAAGAATATGAAGGAATATCGATTCTGATACCTGCTGTCACCTTTAAACGCTGACTCACCTTGAAATTGTCTTGAATGTATGCACCCGTTTGATTCACCTTAGGACTTGCAGTTGGCAATCCACGGTTTTCCACCGCACTATAAGTGAGTGCGTAACGAGCCAATTGTACTGATGTATCTCCATTGGCACTCTTGTAGAAATCACTCAATGATTTATATATAAACTGACCGTAATACGTAGGAGTGAAAGTGTTTTCAAATGCAAAATGTTCGAAATTGAAACCTGCATTCACAGTGTGTTTGCCTTTGTAATAGGTCAAATTTTCTTGAATCTGCAATGTATTTGTATTCAAGATGTTATTTGGAGTGAATGGCTCATATCCAAATGAAGTATATGTTTGACCAGCTTCCATTATATCTACCAACGGGAAAATACCACCACCACTTCCGCGGAAATCGCGGTTTGCCGTGTAACCCACTTGGAATGATGAAAACAAACTCTTGCTGATATTTGTATTTAATTCACCAATGATAGAGTTCAAATTGTTATTGATGATATAGTTGTTGTTAGAGAAATTCAACGCATTTACTGTTCCGTTTCTGTTACCAGAGAAAACACCAGAGTTTGAAGCCAACACATCTCTGCGAGAAACCAAGGAGTTGTAGCGCAACGAGAATTTATTTTTATCGTTGATATTCCAATCTAACTTTAACAAATACTTGAAACTATAAGTTTCTCTCTTGTAACCATCATATTCACCCGCTTCATAGTTGTATTTCGTCTTAAGGAAATTCTGTAAAGAATCCAACGCAGATGCACGAACACGTGTTACGTTAGCTGTTCCACTTGGCTCACCACGGTTCGCTTTGAATTGTGTTCCTGGATCCGTACGTCTTTCTTCTTCTGCATTTACAAAGAAAAATAGTTTGTTTTTTACAATGGCACCACCCAAACGGAAACCAATCTGTTGAACGTTGTACTCATCTGTTTTCACAGAAACCTCACCGGCTTTTTTACCAACCATTTTGTTGTTTCGGGTGTTCATGAAAGCACTTCCTTCCAAATTGTTCGTTCCAGAACGAGTTACTGCATTTACACCAGCACCCGTAAATCCACCCAAACGAACATCATAAGGGGCTAAATTAATTTGAACTTCTTGAATCGCATCCAACGAAATAGGTGTCGATGCTGTTTGACCTGCAGGCGCTGATGCCAAACCAAAAGAGTTGTTGAAAATTGAACCGTCAATTGTTAAGTTGTTGTATCGTGAATCTTGACCCGAAAATGAAACACCATTTCCAGTAGTTGATGCAACAGAACTTGATCTACTCTGTGGAGTCATACGCATGAAATCGTTTAAGTTTCTGCTCAATGTGGGCATTGTATTCAATGTTTCCTGATTGATGTTTGTGCTCGCACCCGTGTTCTGAGAATTTAAGATTTTTGATTTTTGAACATTGATATTTACCGCACCTATAGAACTCCCTTTTGATACAGCTACCATGTCTAATACAAAATCCTGTCCCAATGTGATGAATACATCATTCACTTCAACAGCTCTGTAGTCGGCATAAATTACGGAAATCTTGTAAGGACCTCCAATACGTACTCCAGGAATAGAATAATAACCTGAATTACTAGAAGAACCTGTAAAAACAGATCCGCTGGGCTCGTGGGTAGCCGTAATTGTAGCTCCCTTTAAAATTTGACCTTCTCCGTCTTTTACCGATCCGGTAAAACTTGCGTTGTTCACCTGCGCGTTGCTCGCTAGAGCAATCAAATTGGTAATCAACAACATGATGAAACGATTAATGTTAGTTTTCATATAAAATATTTTGCTTCGAAAAAACATTCTTAAACTTACGTAAATATTATCAAGCCATTAAAAAACCTTGTTTCCTCAATAATAAATCCTCTATTTATAGACGATTGGGTTCTGTTAAAATAATCGGATTAATTGACCCCTTTTTAGCGGAATAGAATTAACCCCACTGTTGAGTCAAATTTGAAAGATGCCCCCTTTCGTTTTGATCTAATTCAAAATAGTCTTTCTTGATACCGTTTGAAATAATCAATAAATGACCAGGGGAATAGGTAAAACGCTGTAGATGAATCCCCTTCGTCGCTCTAATTGGACCCTTCTCCGTCGGAGCAATTTAATCCCACAGAAAATACTGCATTTGATCGCTTTTCAACACCTCAGTTAGCACCTTCCTTTTTGTAGATGACAATGGTCTGAATTCGGCCAATTCGGATACGATGATTAGTGCATTGAATTCATGTGCAAAAAACGCCTTGGGAATCACCGCGTTTGATCGTTGGAATATCAAAGATTCTTCAGGGATTGCGCCCACTAATTTACAAATGTCCAAGTATGATATCGTGATTTGGTATTGTTCAACCGACGGAGTTGGATTGAGAATATGGAATGAATCCACCACGGGAAATCCAGCATTGGTTTCGTATATCCAATCCGGTAAACCTTTATGGGTCATTGGTCAGGATATTCTTTACGATCAATACGTTGCGCCATCAACCTTTAAAAGTGGAGAGTTTGCCTATGATTATTTAGGACTATCGTCGTATGATGTCCAAAGCTATTTGAACGACGCGGGCAAGGGCGTGCCACAATTGGATCGATTGAATTGGTCGACGGCCAGTGCGTCCTTCCCCTTATCGATCAAATGGACATTCGCTGAACTGTGGTACGTTGACGGTTGTACGCCGAGAGCGGGAACTTTTGAAATGTATAAAATGGGTCCCAAAGGGTATGCGCTGGAAGGTGCTGTGTCGATGTTTCATAACTTATCAAGCGCAAGTAAAATCAGTGTAATGAGTAGTTTTTTTGATATTGCCCTAATCGATTCTTACAAGAACCGACGAGATTTTATGGGTACGGGCATCAAATACCTATTAAACAAAACCAGTGGGGTGATGAATCAAAATACGGTTCAAAATTTTGGCATCATTCCCAATCCGAGTTGCGATGGTTTGGTGTCGATTACTGGGTTAAGTCCTTTTTCTACTATCACTGTTTACAACGCGGTAGGGAGCATTGTGTTTAATCAGAGTAATTCCGGCGCTGCATCATTGAAAATTTCTTTAGAAGGCTTGCCGAAAGGGATTTACAATGTGAGAGTTACCGCAAACAATGGCCAATGGAGTTGTAAGCCATTATGCATTCATTGATAATAGTCATCAATCAAAATTATCTAAGGCGTGTGATTTTTGTTGATTTAGGGCCTTGTGTAGCACCTAACTCATTGGTATGTTGTATTTTACCTCCCCCCCTTGTTCTCTATTTGCTTCTTGCTTCCGTTATTAAATTGATTCATAAATTTGAAAGACTCCTCTCGTTCCATAAGGTGTTCAATGACAATTCTAGCAACGAATTTATCATTTTTTTCAACGCCTGAAGTGAAAGAGGTTTGGAATAATGCGGGATGTAGTTCGGACAAAAGAGATAAGCGGTCTGCGACTAATTTTAGGCCGATGCCGACGCCTTTTGTGCCTTTTTTTCTCTGTTTGGGGTAATTATTTTCGATTCTAATTTCTAGGATTTGGTTACCATTGGTGTGGAGGAAAAGATCTATGGAAGTGCAATTCCCACTCGCCATTACTCCATGTTTAATTGAATTTTCAATTAAGGGTTGCAAAATCATGGGTGGAATCTGCCATGATCTCAAATTGAAATTCTTTGGTGCGTGGATTTGAAATTGAAACTCGGTATCACTCTCAAAACGCAGTCGTTCCATTTCAACATAATCCTTCAGAAAGTTGATCTCATCGTTTAGTGAAATTAGTTCATTGTCGGAATTTTCAAGAAATGTGCGATTTAATTTTGCCAATTTCGCAGTGACTTCCACTGCTTTTTTCTGTTGATTCCCAATGATGAGTGACTGGATCAAACTCATGCAATTGTAAATGAAATGCGGATTGAAATTGTTTTGGAGCGTTTTGAGCTGAAGCATTACAATTCTCCTGTTGAGGATGCCTTTCGTTTTGGTTTGCGTATTAAAGTAAATGAACAAAAGTAAAAGGAATAACAATAAGATAAACCAAAAAGGAAGATCCTTATAGAATATCAAATTGGACCAAACAAAGTTTGACGACGTTGTGGATTGGGAGTTTACAGTGAGTTTATAACGACCTACGGGTATGGCGTTTATCCATCGGTATCTATTACCCATAAAAAATAAATTATCAGCTGCTGAATCATTGATGTTTCTAATGGATAATTCATACATGGATCTATGGATATCAAAATAATTACTCCCAACGGAGATGATTTGGAAATTCTTGTTTTGATAGATGTTGAGAATCCCCTCCAATGGCAATAATGTATTGTTATCGCTGCCATAATATGGCCGGAAATTGGATTGGGATTTTTTTGATTGATGCACAACTTGTATTGCATCCCCCCTATCTATGTCGAACTGGCTCCCATTTGAATAAAGCCACAAATTGGTATTCCATTGACCCAAATATTGCTGTTGTAATAAGTCGATTTGCTTGCCATTGTGAAAAAATCTGACAGTAAAAATATAATCGCCTGTGAAAAGGTGGAACCCAATATCGGATCCGGTAATTTTTAATATTTTAATGTCTAAAAATGGGAACGTTAGATTAATGCTTCCCAAGTGTTTTATTGAGTATTTTTTGAAATCGATTTGATATAATTCGATGGCGTTGCCGTTTTGGACCAGCAGTTGATTTCCGGAAACTTGAAATTGTAAAGTGTATTGATTAAAAGGTCTATTGCTAGTTAATTCGTGATATTTTTCTAACGAATCAATCAAGCCAAAACCTTTGCCAATTTTATGGAATATAATGCGGTTGTTCTGTGAAATGAGGACATCTGAAATTGCATCGATATCTGTTTTTCGGATCGATTTATCTATTAATGGGCTAAAAATGCAAATTTTATCGTAGGGTTGGAAAAAATAAATGGTCTGCCCGATGGATGTCATCCATTGATATTCATGCGTCCGAATACTTTGAGTTATCTTATTATTGGCGGGATCATAAATCCACAAGTAATCACTACCGAATAAGTACATTTTGTGTGCGATTTCAAGCACGTTTCGAATTCTATCGTTTACTTCATGTGAGCTCCATTTATGTGAACTCGATTTACGTTGAATTTCAACATCGTTGTCGTTAATTCCAACCACGAAGTTTTCTGTTGCAAATTTCTTTTCAAATCGCAATTCTGCGGGAATAAAATCCTTGGGTTGATGCAATAATAAGACACCTCGGTTTTCGGTACATAGCCAAATGGCATCTTTAAAACGACTTGGTGTTATGGACCATATGGGATTTTGGTGGGGCGGCGAGTAGGTGTGAACATTTGGGTCGTGAATGTGAAGGTGGCCATCGTCAAAATCGTTTGTGTTGGTTACGGCACCATAGACAATACCATTGTGTGTCCTAAAATCCCAAAAAGCCCAAGATTCATTGTGTTTGGGAGGCATTTCATATTTTTGGAAATGATAGGTGCTATCCATCACCATATAATAACTTTCACTCCCTAAAAACACTTTGTTTTCGTGCACAAACGCAACCAAATTGGCGAAATCGTGGGTGTTGATTTTTCTGCCTATCCGTTGTAAGGATTTTGATAAATCGGCCCATGTATAATCCGGCTGTTGCTCGTAAATAATGCGCTCTGGATACGACAAAACATGGAATTTTTGATTGAAGTAAAAGATATCCATGGGCATATTGCCGGGCAGCATATATGTTTTGGTATCGAATATATTGAAAATGCCAGATTGTGTTATTCTCCAAACCCCCGTTCTTGCAATAGCATAAAGGGATTGGTTGATTTTTCTAAAGCGTCGTATTCTTGGTAATTCAGATTTGCCATAATGGTTGATAAGGTTGCCCGTTGCTATCTCAAATACATACAATCCATCGTTGTAAGTGGCAACATATAATAGTCCTTCTTCTTCGTGTAAGTCCCAACATTGCTGAATCCCAATGCATTTCGATATTTTCTTGAGGTTGGATTGATTGTTGGGAAGGAAAAACAATCCGGCATCTGTGGCAACGGCAACGGATCCGCTTCCAAGTTCTATGAGTTTTCGGGTACTAGAGGTTGGTAAGCCATCGCCCATTGAGATTTCGGCCAATTGCTGATTGCTTTGGGCCGATGACAACAAGATTATGAATTGCCATAGTAGGACTGCAAGAGTTTTCTTCCAGTCTTTGACAATGCGATTTGCTGTCCACTTTTCAAACATAAATAGTTACTCTTATAACTCGTGATTTGCTCTTGGGGTACCAAATAGGATCGGTGCACGCGAACAAAATAGTTGGGCAAAGATGGGGATAAAACCTTTAATGTTTTGGAAACCAGATGCTCTTTGTTTGGAGTAACAATTTTGGAGTAAGCGCCAGCTGCCTCGATGTATAAGATATCTTGAAATGGCACAACGATGCTTGCGCCACTTTCGCGGACAATAAGCGTAGGTTTTGCGGTTTCAGAAGCGGGTGATAATCGACGTTCAAGTTTGGCTAAGATCGCTTTAAAGTCTTGTTCTGAAATCGGTTTTAGAAGATAATCTACCACTTCAATTTTGATTGCTTGCATGGCATACTGTGGGTAAGCCGATACCACCACTGTTAACGTATTTTCTGTGATGAAATCGCGCAGTTGTAATCCGTTTTCACCTTTCAATTCAATGTCCAAAAACACGACATGAACATCGTTCACTTGAATCAAATTTCTGGCTTCTTTTAAAGAGGCAGCGATAATGACTTTTCCAAAAATATCGTTTGCATATTCATGGATATAATAGGAAACCATGTCACGCCCGGACTTCTCATCATCTAGCAATAAAGCGCAATATTTCCCTGTTAGTTCCTTCACAACGCTAACTTAATTCCGGATTCTTAGAAACGCCTATAATGTGATGATTTTCTTGGTAAGTTTTTAATGAGGGGCTGATTTCTTTGGTGTAGTTACTAGAGTGTTTGTTGTAATTATCTTTGCTTGATGAACCACGAAATAATTCATTGGGCTTGCGGAAATGTACGGATTGAGGTAAGTGCTTTTGGCGCAGAGTTGCGCTCGGTTTGTGTGGGTGGGGGCGATAATTTGCTTTGGAGCAAGGACGAACAATTTTGGAATCGGGTGGCTCCCAATTTATTCCCGATTGTGGGTAGATTAAAGGGGGATCAATTTCGATTTTCAGATAAGGATTTTCCCATGAAGCAGCATGGTTTTGCGCGCGATTGGGCTTTTACAGTGGTTTCGAATGACATGGAATCATTAAGGATGCGTTTGGTTTGGAATGAGAATACGTTTTCTTCTTACCCCTTTCATTTTCAGTACGATGTGATTTATTCTGCGCAAGGAGGTTTGCTGTGGGTGGATTATGAAATCAGTAATTTGGGTGAGGATCCGATGTTGTATTCTGTGGGCGGTCATCCTGGCTTTGCGATTGAAGGTGCCTTGGAGAATTATGAATTGCGTTTTGATGAAAAATTTGCTGCTGATCGATGGTTAATCGATGGGGCTTATTATAGCGGAGTGACGGAATTAATGGAAGTGGATCGTACTTTGAAATTGACCGATGATCTGTTTGAAAAGGATGCGATTGTTTTTAGGCAACCTCCATTTGGTCGCTTGAGCTTATGGGAAAGGGGGGGCAAAAAACTCTTAGATTTTGTGTGTTCTGAATGGGACGCGATGGGATTTTGGACAAAACGAGGGGCTCCATTTTTTTGCATAGAACCTTGGTGGGGTTGGGCGGATTCTTGGGAGGATAGTGGCGAACTATTGGAGAAGCCGGGAATGTATACTTTGGCGGGGGGAGCGTTAAAACGACACCGGTATGGCTTCGGTATTATGGATTGATTTTCCGAACGATTTTACCATTGTCGGATATTGTGATTTCTGAAATAAATAGAATTTTCTTGGGTTGATGCAGTTTGGGTAGTTGGTCGAGGGTGGCTATTATGAGCTGCATGTCGTTTATGGAATGGGTTGTGAAAAGGGTGAGTTCTTCTCCCAGAATTGGATGGGGTTGACCGGCGATATAGAACGATGTTAAGGGCCAATTCAGCAGTTGAGCTATTTCTTTTTCGAGGGGTTCGATGGGGATTTTTACACCGCCCGAATTGACAAGCAGGTTTGTTCTTTCCAGCCAAATAAAAGTGGTATCGGAGGTCTGCTGAATTTTGTCGTGGAGTGTGATCCTGCGGCCGCCGGTTGCGGGGTTAGAGATTTGAATTTCCCCGGATTCGTTGGTATTGAGGGAGGAGCCGGCCGTGAGGGTATATTCTGCTGTGTTGTGATTTAGTATACGGCCGGCAAAATGGGAAGCAGTTTCTGTAGAGCCAAAAGTGTGGATCCATCGGGTATTTGGAAAGGCCTCCAAAATCTGTTTTTCCAGCTGTAAATCCATGGCCTGTCCGCCAATCAAAACAGTGTGCATTTGATTGAGGATTTCTCGGCCGGTTTCTGATTTTAATGCCAATTGAAGTTGCATCGGTGTGATGCTCAAAATATTGGGTTTATATTGATTCCAGAGTTCCGGATTGTAGGGTAAAACTTCACCGTTTAGAAATAGTACGTGTTTTAGGTGACTTGGCGTTAGATGGCTTTTTGATAGTTTTGCATCGTAAAACGGATTTGCACTGGCCGGGCCAATCCAGATAGGTACATTCCAGACAGCACTGCGGATGAGTTGCATGAATCCACCGGCTTTGTTCAAGGGTAATATGCACAATTGAATTGGGGTAAGTAGGGTATTATCCTCTGGCTGGTTTGAATGAGTAAACCAAGTTTCAAAGGTGCTTTCTGCGCTCCATTGCAGGGAGGCACGACTGTGTTCGATGGTGGCGGGTTCGCCGGTGCTTCCGCTGGTTGTAAGCGAGAAATGGGGGTCGCCTAGCTCCCAACGACGTAGAATGTCGATCGCTTGATCAATAGTTTTCTGTAATTCCATGAAGCTGCCTAATATCTACAAATATCTCCGAATCAGATTGATAGAAATGCGATCACATCCAACCCTCTTCTTTCAAGAACATCTGGAGCACATCAAAGAAACGATTGATGTCTTTGTTGTTGTTGTAATAGTGGGTAGAAACGCGAACACAATGGATGTTATTTTCCGCGACATATCGCAATATTACATTGTTTTTCCTAGCGAAATCACAAAAGCGTTGAGAGGCTTGTGGGGTAGAGGTTCCTGGCACTAAAGTTTGAATTACAGAAGAGTTCGAAATAGGAGATTCCGCCTTTGTAGATTGAATATTTGCCGCTGCAATTTTGCTAGGATGTTGATGTATTCTGAAGCCTACTTGTGCGCCGCGAGATGCATCTTCTGAAGGTGTAAGTATTTCAATGACAGGAAATTTCAAGCTAGGATTGTCGTTGATTTCCATCAGACCATTCATAACCTCTTTGCTTAAATATTTCACACGCTTTTCGATCAACGCAGGTCCGATTTTCTGGTAGAATTGCATCGCCGCCTTCGCCCCATCGTACATCGGGCCAGGGAAAGTTCCGTAGCTGTATCGTGCTGTCTTATTCACCAATTCACCCATACTCGGAGGTGTAGTACTCATGTCAAATTTGTCCACGCTGTAAGCCGCCACATGATGAATCGCCGAGCGCGATAAAATCTCTTCCGAAGCGTAGAAAAATCCTGTGCCAATGGGACCTAATAGCCATTTGTGAAAGCAACCGCTGTAGTAATCGCAGCCCATTTCTTTCAGGTTCATTTGTAACATTCCCAGCGGGTGAGCTCCATCAATGGCGCTGATAATTCCGTTGGCTTTGGCCCAAGCGCAAATCTCATTCACGGGCAATACCTGTCCGATCGTACAAGGAATATGAGGCACCGCAATCACCTTCGTGTTTTTGGTTTTTACGGCTTTGATATTATTTAATGTTTCTTCAGCGGTAGCACCCAACGCGGCCAATTTTAGCACGATGCCTTCCGTTTTTGCTCGAAACAACCATGCAGCACATCCACCCACGTGTTCGTGCAACGTAATGATTACCTCGTCGCCCTTTTTTAATGTAATTGCACGACATGCCAAATTCACACCTTCGCTCACGTTTTTGGTGATCGCCAATTCGCTGCCTTTACAACCCAAAATTTGCCCGAGATTTTCTTCAAAACTGCCATCGTGCATGGGGTAAGCGCCATTTTCTGCGATGTGATGAAAACTTTTATTGAGTGCTTCCAAAACCGGGTAAGGCGTGATACCCATCGTGCCGTTATTGAGGAACGTCAAATCGGATTTCAGTGGAAACAGCGTTCTAATAAAATCCCAATAGGGACCATCGTGTTCCGGATGATTCTCCTCCGCTTCAGGCGCAAAGGGCAGAGGTTTTTCTGGAGAATATTTGTATTCGTTGGATTTTGATTTTACCGCGGACATAGAATCCCCATTTAAGGCCGATTTTCCTAAGAGTCCGCCTACCGTTAAGCCAGCGCCGAGGGTTAAAAAATGCTTGCGTTCCATGTTGTTCGATACTGTAAATTGCAGAGATACAAAAATTATCGGTGAAACCGCTGTAAATCGTTCCTATTTTTGTATCAGATTCTCAACAAAATTTAGAAATAAAAATGAAGGTATTAGGAATCATGAGTGGCACTAGCATGGACGGAGTTGATTTGGCTTTGTGCGATGTGCGACGTACGTCTGATGGCTGGCAATCGGAAATTCTACAAGGCGTAACGGTGCCTTACAACGAATCTTGGCGCGTTCGTTTGAGTCAGCTGCGCTATCAAAATGCCGAAGTCTATGCCAAAACGGATGTTTTTTATGGTCGATATTTGGGCGAATTGGCATCCGCTTTTTTCAATGAAACAGGTCAAACTGCCGACCTTATAGCCTCCCACGGACATACAATTTTTCATACACCAAAGAGTTGGATTACAGCTCAAATTGGCGATGGGGCTACGTTGAATGCGTTTGCGAAAGTACCTGTAGTTTCCAATTTCCGTCGGGCCGACGTGGGATTGGGCGGTCAAGGCGCACCTTTGGTTGGAATGGGTGATCAAGCTTTATTTGGCCAGTACGATTTTTGTTTGAATTTGGGCGGATTTTGCAACATTTCTGCATCGCATCAAGGGAAACGCATCGCTTTTGATATCGCACCTTGTAACATCGTATTGAATCGTTTGGCCAGGGAGAGGGATTTGCAGTACGACGAAGATGGGGCGCTTGCGGAGGCGGGTGTGATTGATTATACTTTGTTGAATGCGTTGAATGAAATTGAATTTTACGGAATGGGATATCCCAAGAGTTTGGGTAGGGAGTGGATTAACAAGAATTTTTGGCACATCGTTCGCGAGTTCGATGATTTGAGTGTGGAGGACCGGATGAAGACTTTGGTGATGCACATTGCGGTTCAGGTGAGGAAGGCGGTGGAATCCATCGCGGAGAAACCGATGCAAGATTGTTCGATTTTGGTTACCGGCGGTGGCGCATTCAATGCCTCTTTGGTGGATCACTTGCGTTCGGAAATGGATTGTAACGTTGTGGTACCCGATGCCAATATGGTGAATTATAAGGAAGCGATGATTTTTGCTTTGTTGGGTGCGATGCGTGTTCACAATGTTTGCAATACTTTGAGTAGCGCTACGGGAGCATCGCAGGACTGGGTGGCGGGGTCGTTGGATGGAGATTTTAGTGGCTTAATGAAGGAAATAAACGGAAATTGATTTTATAGTTCTTAGTAAATTAGATAAAAATAGTATCGTGAAACTTGAAAAACTGATAGAAAAATTTGAAGGCAAACAACCTGAGATTGTATTTGCTTGGAAGGACAGTGAAACCGAAGCGGAAGGTTGGGTTGTGATTAATTCTTTGCGTGGGGGTGCTGCCGGTGGTGGAACTAGAATGCGCAAGGGTCTTGATCAACGCGAAGTGGAGAGTTTGGCAAAGACGATGGAAGTGAAATTTACCATCGCCGGTCCGCCAATTGGTGGTGCAAAAAGCGGTATCAATTTTGATCCGGCCGATCCTCGTAAAAAAGGGGTGTTGGAACGTTGGTATAAGGCAGTGCGTCCGTTGTTGAAGAACTATTATGGAACCGGGGGCGACCTCAACGTGGATGAGATTCACGAGGTGATTCCGATGACGGCAAATTTGGGCATTTTGCATCCTCAGGAAGGGGTTGTGAATGGACATTTGACATCGTACAGTGCGGAAGAGAAGTTGAGAGCGATTTCGCGTTTGCAGACGGGGGTTTTGTTGCCGATAACGGATGAGCGGTTAACGCCCGATTTAAGTAAGAATTATACCATCGCCGATATGATTACGGGTTGGGGTGTGGCCGAGGCTGTGAGACATTATTACGAGGTTTATGGCGGATTTATGGATGGCAAATTGGCGATCATTCAAGGATGGGGCAATGTGGCTGCGGCTGCGGCTTTCTATCTGACCAAATATGGCGTTCGCATTGGTGGTATCATCGACAGAGTGGGTGGTATCATCGAGCCGAAGGGTTTGGGACATGACGAGATTGTAGAGTTGTTTAATAACCGAAATGGAAATGCTTTGAATGCGCCGAATATGTTATCGTTTGAAGAGGTGAACGAGCGTATTTGGGATTTGCCGGCTGAGATTTTTATTCCGGGAGCTGCATCGCGTTTGGTAACCGAAGACCAGGTTTTACGCATGGGTAGAGCGGGAATTGAGGTGGTGAGTTGTGGAGCGAATGTACCTTTTGCGGATAAGGAGATATTTATGGGACCGATTAGCACATTGGCCGATTCTCAATTTGCGGTGATTCCTGATTTTATGGCCAACTGCGGTATGGCTCGTGTTTTCGGTTATTTGATGAAAAAGGACGCGGAAGTGACGGATGTCGCCATTTTTAAAGATGTGAGCGCGATCATTAAATCCAGCGTGATGCGTTTGCATCAGTTTAACCCAAAGAGCACGGGCATGAGCGCCAAGGCTTTGGAGATGAGTTTAACCGATTTGGTATAATTTGCTTTGCCATCGCCCAGAGAAAAAACAAAGACTGCTTTTAGACATTTATCGAACAGAAACCATGAAAAACATTGAAACTCGCTTTTGCGAATACGTAAAGATCGACACACAGAGCGATCCGAATAGTCCAACCCAACCGAGTACAGAGAAGCAGAAGGATCTTTCGCGCGTTTTGGTGAAAGAGTTTTTAGAGATGGGATTGTCCGATGCTCATTTGGATGAATACGGTTATGTGTATGCTACGTTGCCATCGAATGTGGACCATGAAGTGCCGGTTTTGTGTTTTTGTGCTCACGTTGATACTTCGCCGGATTGCACTGGGGAAGGGGTTAAGCCATTGGTTCACAGAAATTATCAGGGGCAGGATTTGGTGTTGCCCGATGATACGTCGCAGGTGATATCGCCCAAGGATCATCCTTATTTATTGGAGCGAATTGGGGATGATATTGTTACGGCGAGTGGAACTACTTTGTTGGGTGCGGACGATAAGGCGGGTGTGGCGGTGATTATGGATTTTGTGCAGCACATGTTGTTGAATCCGGAGTTGCCTCATGGGGCTATCAAGATTTTGTTTACTCCTGATGAGGAAATCGGAAGAGGCGTTGACAAGGTGAACATTGAAAAATTGGGTGCAACGATCGGATATACATTAGATGCGGGTGAGAGGGGTTGTTATGAAGACGAGACCTTTAGTGCTGATGGGGCGAAGGTTCATTTTTACGGTGTGAGTGCGCATCCTGGCTATGCAAAGGATAAGTTGGTGAATGCGTTAAAGATAGCGGGTGATTTTATGTCGGCTTTGCCCAAGGGTGAATGGAGTCCAGAAACTACGGAAGACACCCAAGGTTTTGTCCATCCGGTTACGATGGGGGGTGTTGCCGAGCATGCATGGGTTCAGTTTATTGTCAGAGATTTCAAAACAGCCAATTTATTGGTACATGAAGCGCGTTTGGAAGGGATAATGAACGATGTCGTTTCACGTTTTCCGGGGGCAACTGCCAAAATGGAGGTGACGGAACAGTATCGCAACATGAAGGAGGTAGTGGATTTGGATCCTAGAATTTCTTCGTTGGCTGTGAAGGCGATTGAGATGGCGGGGATTCCTTGCCAGTTAACAAGGGCGAGGGGCGGAACAGATGGAAGTCGTTTGAGCTTTATGGGCTTGCCTTGTCCGAACCTATTTACGGGAGAAATGGCGTTTCACGGCAAGCACGAATATGTGAGTGTGCAGGACATGGAAAAGAGCAGTGAGGTGCTTGTGCATTTGGCCGGACTTTGGTCGCAAGTGTAAAATTGACATTAATTGCTTTTGTGGGGTAAGTAAAAATTGTGTGAGATACTGTCCCGATTAGTATAGTTGGGTGTTTTGAGGTATTGTAAAATATTCTAGCAATGCCAAATAATGACAATACGATGACATTTTTTTAGGAGAATCCATGCTATTTTGCGCGTTCGTTTTATGTAAAGTTCTCATAATGTTATGAGTTTATTGCATATTATCTAAAATCAGAAAGCAACACATATGAAATATATTTTTACTAAAATCAATTTAGTAGCCAGTGTTTTGGGTCTATTCGGTTGGTTAAATCAAGCCGACGCTCAGATTTGTGCGGGCAATAATAGTTTAAATTGTACTGGAGATTACCTCTCTGGTATCACTTTCAAAAACAGCGGCGGTACCTCTTATTCTGTGTCTGGAATGAACTGTGTGAATACAGGTCCATCAAACAAATTGATGACCAACGGTGCCGTGATGGATATTACTCCGGGGGAAGTGATCTCAATGACAATTGAGAATACTTGTTCATTTTCTGAATATGTAGGTGTATGGATTGATTTAGATGGTAGCAATGATTATTCTGCAGCAGAATGTCTTTGTACAAGTTCCAATGGATTTGGTTCTATTCCGGTAAACACCACAAAAACGGTTTCGCTTACAATTCCTTGTATTGGTGCCAAGGCGGGCAAAGCCATTTTGCGAGTTCGTTGTATGTACAGTACGTTTACTGCCAACCAAGGCTGTGGTACTCAATCAAACTACGGTAACATCTTAGATTTTGAGGTCAACGTTAAGTCGGTTAGCCCACCATCTGCAGATTTTGCAGTTCCGGCGGGTCCAAATTTTATTAAGACCCCAATTACTTTCAATTCTACAACAACAAATTCTGCGTATGCCCAAAACTGGACTTTTCAAAGCGGAACTGCTGTAGTGTCGAGCGGTGCTAAAGGCAAAGGCTCATGGCCGAGTATTGGTTATTACAATGTGAAATTGGTTCAACAATTCTGCGGTATGAAAGATTCCATTGTAAAAGCTGTTAAAATTGAAAAGCCAACGGCTGCGCCTGTGGCGGATTTTATAGCAATGAGCAACCAGGTGGAAGTTTTTTATACTACACAATTATCTGATTTGAGTAATAATGGCGCATATAAGTGGAATTGGACAGCAACTTCACCTTCAGGTGCGATTGTTTACACTAGCACGGCTCAGAACCCAATATTCTCTTTTGATGAATTGGGTTGGTGGGATGTTTGTCTTACATCTACCAATGATATTGGACCAAGTACCAAAGTGTGTAAGAGCAAATACATTCAGGCGGTTCCTCCTGGTGAATTTTATATGGGACCGAACAAGATCGCTTCTAACCAAGGTGGTATCTTATACGATAATGGTGGGAAAACGGGTAACTATGGTAACAACCGTAAAACATCGATCGACTATTTCCAGATTTTCCCATGTGGAGCAAAGGAAATTCGTTTCACATTTACTCAGTTGAAATTAAGTTTGGGAGATGGTGGCGATCGTTTGCGTATTTATGACGGTCAGGATGCTAGCGGAAAAGAAATTACTCCAGCGGGTGGTATCACTGGTGTCAACCAAAACATGTTCCGTGGTACTACATTAAAGGCATTCAGTGGATCGATGTATGTCACGTTCGAATCTAACTCAGCAAACAACGACAGTGGATTTATCGCCAAATGGGATTCTGAATTGTTGCCGGTGGCCAATCCAAAGTCGGGGTATGATGTTGCTTACACAACTATAGGAAATGGAACAAACATTGATTTTGTTGGCAATGTAAAAAATGCGCAAGGCCAGGTAGAATATGATTGGATGATCGACGGTACAAGTGGATACGGGGCAAAAGCCAAAGTATTCTCTACTGCTTTTTATACCGATGGAACTTATAACGTTTGTTTAATTGCTAAAATTTGTAATGGGGTTGATACTTTCTGTCAAAAAATCACAGTAAATACACCAACGGCTCCAGGCATTGTTGATTTTGTCGCTTCTAATCTTCGTCCGAAAGTTGGGGAAGCCATTTCTATCACTACAAAAACGGATTACGCTTCCAACTTTGAGTGGAGTATTTATCCTGCTACCTATAGTTTGGTGGGTGGAACAACAATTAATTCAAGAAACCCTAAATTGGTATTCAATGCGGGTGGTGCTTATACATTTACCTTACGTGCTTGGAGCACACCGGGTGGAAGAACGGCTACTGAGAAAAAGGTTATTAAAACCAAATATGTCATTGCAGTAAAATATTGTGTACCTGTAACAGATATGTTATCGTCTGACGTGGCAATTTCTAAAGTTGAATTGTTCCAAGACAGTGTGAGTTTGTTGGACAATCCCACAGATGTTGGAATCACAGCATATACAGATTACACAGACCAGTTTAATGATGCGCTTAGTTATGGTTCTTATTATTCTGTCATTGCAACACGTCGTACCAATGCAAACAATGCAAACTTTAAGGCTTGGATTGATTATAACATTGATGGTGTATTTACCGATGACGAATTGGTTTTAAATAGTGGTTCAATTTCAGGTACTAAAGCGAGTAACAAGTTTCGTGTTCCAGATTTGAAAGATTGTTTTGAGGGAGTGACGCGTATGCGTGTGGCTGTTTCTTATGGTTCTTTTGCCAATACATCTTGTGGTGTTAACGTAGTAGGTGAGTTTGAAGATTATGGTATCACTTTGGCAAACGACAAACTTCCGCCAGTAATTACCTTAATTGGAAACAGCGTAGTTCGTGTAGAACGCAATAGCAATGCAACGGCTTGTTGGACAGAAAAAGCTTATAATAGCTACTCGGCTGCAGATCCTACGGAAGGTGATTTGACTACCAAAGTTGTCATTGCAACGGATTTGGATTGTACTACTCCTGGAACATACAATATGAATTTCCGTGTGACGGACGCAGCAGGCAATGCGGCTCAGGATGTCAATAGGACGATTATCGTTGTATTGGACAAAACACCTCCAACACTTACTTTACTTGGAAATGCTACTGTTAATGTTGAGCAGTGTGATACGTATAATGAAAATGGTGCGGTCGCTTCGGATTTGGTAGATGGAAATCTCACCAGTAGCATTAAAATCAGCGGAACGGTGAATACTTCTAGCGTTGGAACTTATACATTAACATACGATGTAAAAGATGCTCAGGGCAATGCTTCAACGGCGAAACGCACTGTGAATGTAATTGATACCAAAAAGCCTGGCCTATTTAGCTATGGCAAACGTTTGGTAGATGGTGATGTGGTTCAATTGCAAATTGGAAGTTTGTTTGTTGATGCGGTTACCGGGTACGACACGTGTAACGGCAGTATTAGTGTAAACAAGGTTCCTGGTTATAATGGGATGGTAAACACTTTGGTTCGCGCTACTTATCCTATCATCTATTATGCGAAGGACATTCACGGAAATACTGCAGTGGAAGATGGTTTTGTAACCAACTATCGTGTGGACGATTACATTGCTCCTGAAATTTCTTTGAATACAACGGATACCGTCATCCATGACGTGAACAATTCTTACAGTTCTCAGCCCGTAACTGCAACTGATAACTTTAGCTCAGGAAGCAAATTGAGTGTTGAACGTACGGGAAAAGTAAACCCTTATGTATTGGGATTGTATACAGAAACATTCACAGCCACAGACGAAAGTGGAAACGTGACCAAGCGGTATCGCTATGTTAAGGTTGTGGATCGTATCGCTCCAACATTGATTACCACATCGGTAAACGTTTGTGCAGGAACTCCTTTCTGGGCCATGAGCGATGTGACGGTGGAAGATAACTACTATGGAAACGATGAATTGCTTCCTTTGGTTAAGATTTTGAGTCATAACGTGAATATTTGGCAGGCTGGTGTTTATTACATCAACTATCAAGTGACCGACCCAAGTGGTAATAAGAGTCAGGTTGTATTGCGTCCAGTAATGGTTCAATATCCCCCAGATTGTGAAAACAGTTTTATGGGCAAAAAAGATTTGACATTGGCCGAGCAGGTGATGGTTTATCCTAACCCAACTTCTGGCATTGTGAAAGTTGATTTCGCTGTCAACAATTCGAGTCCTATTTCAATTGTTGTGACCAACTTGGTTGGGGCACGTGTTACAGAGTATGCTTATGCAGGTGGTTTTGGATCAATGACACTTGATTTGGCAAAATACGGTCAAGGCGCATATATGATTCAAATTGCCAATCAAAATGATGTGACTACAAAAAAGATAATCGTTACGAACAAATAATTCAGCACAGATATAAAAATTGAAAACAATGACAATGAAAATTAGATTAAAGAAAAGAGCCTTTGGAGCTCAAATTATTGCCTTATTGGTAATGATTTGTGGTTCATTTGGAAAAGGGGAAGCACAAATTTGTACGGCCAACAACAGTTATGACTGTAGTTTGATGTGGTTGTCTGGCGTATCTTTTAAGAATAGCGCTGGATCTACTGCCACCTACTCGGGTTTGAACTGCGCCAATACAGGTGGTTTGAGTCCAAAGTTGATGACAAGCGGTGCAGTAATGGATATCACTCCCGGTGAGGTTATGAGTATGACCATTGAAAACACTTGTACATATGCATTGTATGTGGGTGTTTGGATTGATATGGATGGCGACAACAATTTCACGGCTGCGGAATGTATTTCTACCGTTGCGGCACCATTTGCGCAAGTCGCGGTAAACTCAACCAAAACGGCAAACTTGACTGTGCCTTGTGCAGGGTCTAAGCCAGGTGTTCGTATTATGCGTGTTCGTGCATCGTATTATACTTTCACTCCTACTCAGGGTTGTGGTACTTTAGCGACTTACGGTAACATCATGGATTTTGAAGTGAATGTGAAAGCTGTAAGTCCACCGGCTGCGGATTTTGCGGTTCCAACAGGACCCAATTTTATCAAAACGCCAATTGGTTTTAACTCTACCACTACCAGTGCTGCCTACAACCAAAAATGGAGTTTTCAATCAGCAACTTCAATTATCAATACTGGTGCAAAAGGTCGTGCGAGCTGGCCTAATACTGGCTACTATAACGTGAAATTGGTTCAGCAGTTTTGTGGAATGTCTGATTCAATTATCAAAACGGTAAAGATCGACAAGCCAACGGTGGCTCCAACGGCGGATTTTCTTGCAGCTAGCAACCAGGTTGAAGTTTTCTATACTACGCAGTTGTTTGATTTGAGCACCAATGGTGCTTATAAGTGGAATTGGACGGCAACGTCGCCTTCTGGTGCAATCATTTATACCAGTACCGCTCAAAATCCTGTTTTCTCATTTGATGAATTGGGATGGTGGACGATTTGTTTGACATCTACCAATGATATTGGACCGAGCACCAAAGTGTGTAAATCTAGTTATATCCAAGCGGTTCCTCCCGGGGAATTCTACTTAGGACCGAATAAAATTGCTTCCAACCAGGGTGGTATTTTGTACGACAACGGTGGCAAGGGCGGAAACTATGGTAATGGTAGAAAGACGGCGATTGACTATTTCCAAATCTTCCCATGTGGTGCAAAAGAAATACGTTTGAAATTCAAACAGTTGAAATTGTCATTGGGTGATGGCGGAGATCGTTTGAGAATTTATGATGGGTTAGATGCAGGTGGAAAAGAAATTACGCCATCAGGTGGAATCACGGGTGTGAATTTTACGATGTTCTCTTCAACCGTATTTAAGGCTTTTAGTGGGTCAATGTATATCACATTTGAATCGAACACAGCGAACAACGATAGTGGATTTATTGCCACTTGGGATTCTGAATTGTTGCCAGTTGCAAATCCAAAGTCAGGTTATGACGTGGATTACACAACCATTGCCAATGGAACGAATTTGGACTTTGTGGCCAATGTGAAAAATGCGCAAGGTCAGGTAGAATATGATTGGATGATTGATGGAACTTCAGGTTATGGAGCCAAAGCCAAAGTTTTTACGAATGCCTTTTATACGGATGGTTCTTATAACGTCTGTTTGATTGCCAAAGTATGTAACGGAACGGATACATTCTGCAGAAATATCACAGTAAAAACTCCAACAGGTCCAGGATTTGTGGATTTCACAGCAAGTAATTTGCGCCCTAAAGTAGGTGAAGTTGTTACAATTAAAACGAAGACAGATTTTGCTTCAAACTTTGAGTGGAGTATTTATCCAGCCACATACAGTTTTGTGGGAGGAACCACAATTAATAGTCGCAATCCACAGTTGTTGTTTAGCGTAGGTGGAGCTTATACCTTTACCTTGCGTGCTTGGAATTCTCCAGGAGGACGTGCAGCTACAGAAAAGAAAATAATCAAGACCAAATATGTAATTGCTGTGAAGTATTGCACTCCAGTTACAGATATGTTGTCTTCTGATGTTGCGATTTCCAAGGTGGAATTGTTGCAGGACAATGTGAGCTTGTTGGAAAACACCTCTGATGTGGGTTTATCTTCTTATACTGATTTTACAGATTATTTCAATAACTCTTTGAGTTATGGATCTTACTATTCGGTTATTGCAACCCGCCGTACCAACGCAAACAACGCCAACTTTAAGGCTTGGATTGATTACAATATCGATGGAACATTTACCGATGACGAGTTGGTCTTGAACACGGGTTCAATTGCGGGTACAAAAGCGAGTAACAAATTCCGCGTTCCAGATTTAAAGGATTGTTTTGAAGGAGTTACGCGTATGCGTGTTGCGGTTTCTTATGGTTCTTTCTCTAATACATCATGTGGTGTGAATGTAGTGGGTGAATTTGAAGACTATGGCATCACCTTGGCAAACGACAAACGTCCTCCAGTAATTACATTGGTAGGGAATAGTGTTGTTCGTATGGAAAGAACTTCTAATGCAACGGCTTGTTGGTCAGAAACGGCTTACAAGACCTATTCGGCATCAGATCCA
>Ga0304730_1000840_pt1 | contig 24929 bp, 26 predicted proteins | sample M_130628_MF_Meta_FD_190474 | JGI IMG/M metagenome (GOLD analysis project Ga0304730, IMG submission 190474) | Freshwater microbial communities from Lake Montjoie, Canada to study carbon cycling - M_130628_MF_MetaG (v2) (version 2) | ecosystem: Environmental > Aquatic > Freshwater > Lake | place...
ACGGTGGGACAGGGCCTTCGAACTCCTGCTCACCGAGGTGGTGCAGCCGAGGCTCGGCCGCGGTCGCCCCGCGATGCTCGTTGACTGGCCGGCATCCCAGGCCGCGTTCGCCAGGCTCGATCCGCAGTCGCCGCAGGTGGCTCGGCGGTTCGAACTCTTCGTGGAAGGTGTGGAACTCGCCAACGGCTGGGAGGAGGACCCGCGCCGCGAGGTGCTCGCGGAGCGGATCGCGTCGGCCAATGCCACGCGCGCGGCCGACGGTCGCGGCGTGCTGCCCGTCCCGGAGCGGCTGCTCGCCGCCCACGGCAAGACGATGCCGGAAGGCGTGGGGGCGGCGCTCGGCTTTGACCGGCTGGTGATGCTCGCGGCCGGTACCGACTCGATCGCCGCTGTCCGATGCTTTTCCGGCGAGGCGTGAGCGTCAGCGGTCCACGGCGGTGGACACAACCCGCCACTGCTCGACGTCGCCCGTGATTCCGCGAACCCGCTTGGGCACGACCACGAGGTTCAGCGTGGCACCGGGGCTGCCGCAGGGATCCAGGTCTGCCCGGAGCGTCCACGCTCCGTCGTCGGTGCCGAAGGCCGCGGCATGGGTGATCGGCGGCGGCGACGCGGCACAGCCGGCCACGGCCCTCACGGCGGGAAGTTCGGAGAACCGCTTCAGCCGTTCGGACTCCGCCTCCTCGTGCTCGAGGTCGGGCGGTAGCGACGAAGGTGGCAGCACCGTGGGTGCACTGAGGCCAACTGCGTCGGCCGGTCGCCCTTCGCGGACGGCGTCGATCCAGGCGCGGGCGGCGGCCTTGGCCCGACCCGCCATGATCCAGCGATCGACGAACTGGCCGGTCACCGCCTGGGCGCCGAATCCCAGCGAGAGCGCCAGGGCGGCGAGGGCTGCCAGCCGGCCAGCTTTACGGGCTTCGGGCCGCGCGACGTCGGCAAGCGCCGCCGCGGCCAAGGCGATGCCAACGAGGGGCACCGCCCAGGCGAACCGCGTGATGACCGCCAGCGCCGAAGCACATCCGGCAACGAGGGCCGCCACCGCCAGTGGACTCACGGGCCGGTAGTCGACCGTCGCGTCGCCGGGCGGAACGAGGGTCATCGGCTTATCGCCTCACGCGGAGTTCGGGCTGCGCCTCGAGTTGCTTCCGCCGCGTGGCATAGCGGACGATGAAGTCGGCCTGCTCGTCGAAGGCGTGATCTGGACGGCCGAAGGGGCCATGGAGCGTCGAGCCGCGTACCCATTGCAGCCAGCGGCGGTCGGGGGAGAGTCCGAAGAACATCCGCGCTTCGGGCGTCGCCTGGATCAGGTCGCGAGGCACGGCGGCAGTGTGCAGCGTGGCTGCGGTGAAACAGACCACGATCCAGGCCGTGGCCGCAGCCACGATCGGGCAGCCGAACATCTCAACTGGCTTGCGGAAACGGACCTTCGTTCGCGAGACGCGGTCGGAGATCTCCCGGAGGGCTAGTAGCAGGATCGCAAACAGGCCCCAGATGCAGATGAAATCGAGCAGGTAGTCGTAACTCGACATGCCCCGCTTGAGGAGAAACGCCACCACTGTCTCGTACCAGGCGGTGGCGAACGTCGCCGCGGCGAGGGTGTTGAGGAGCATGACGGCCGAACTCCACAGCCCCTCGCGCCACAAGGCGAAGGTCACCGCCACGAACAGGCCCAGAAGCGCAAGGCTGATCGTCATTTCTTCGGAGCTCCCTTGGCGGCGGTCGGCGCGGAGGGCGGTTGCTGAGGCTGGGCCGCGGCGAACACCCGCTGGATCTCGTCGATCGAGGTGACGCCCTCGAGCACAAGAGCCTTGCCGGCTTCGACGAGCGGCGTCATGCCGTCCTGGATCGCCGCCTTGCGGAGCGTGGCGGCGTCGGTGCCGGCGGCCACCGCCTTACGAACGGTCGGGCCACTGGCGAGTTCGAAGATCGCAACCCGCCCGAGGTAGCCGGTGCCACCGCAGAGGCGACAGCCGTGTGGTGATGCCTTGCGGACATGGCCGCGCTGCTCGGGCGTGAGCTTCAACTGCGCCAGGACCTTCGGGAGCGGCTCCGGCTCGGGCGGATACTCCTCGCGGCATTTGGGGCAGAGCTTGCGGATCATCCGCTGCGAGACCGAGCCGACCAGCGTGGTGGCGAGCGTGTTCGCGGGCACGCCGCAGGCGAGGATCCGGGGGATCGCGTCGGTGGCGTCGGTCGCCTTGAGGCTCATGATCACAAACTTGTCGTCGGCCGCGAGTTCGAGAAGCTTGACGACGAGCTGCTTGTCGCGGACATCGCGGGTGATGAGCACGTTGGGGTAGGTGCGGAGGACGCCCTCGAGTGCCGCCAGCGGGGTGACGCCGGTGCGGGCGTCGTAGGGGACCGCCTTGACGTTCTGGATCTCGCGAGACGGGGTCGCCGCGTCCTCGATCGAGATGAAGTCGCGAAGCAGTCGGTCGGCGGAGAGCAGAACCAGGTCGAACGTGGTGGTGAGCCCAGAGCCCGGGGGCGACGACACCAGGATCAACCCCTTCTCGACCGCCGTCAGGCCGACGAGCTTTTCGGCGAGCGCCGCCGGCATGCCAAGGTCGGGGAGCTTCTTGAAGATGGTGGCCGGCGGGTCGATCTTCACAACGAGCTGCTCGCCCGAGGGCTGGCGTCCGATGGAGAGCCTGCAGTTCCGCGGCTTGCCATCGACCTGCACCACAAACGGCACGGCCTTCGACTCCTTCGCACCGGCCGGCAGTCCGCAGAGCGCCTTGATCGCCGCCGTGACCGCCTGCCCCACTTCGAGGCTCGACTTCGGAGCCTCGACCCAGGATTCCTTCTCTCTGCGGCTCTTGGGCGGCTGGCGGATCTTCGCCTTCTCCCAGACGCCGTCCACCTCGTGCCGCACGCCCATGCCGGCGGGCTCGAGGTCGATCACGAGCGTATTGGCTCGGGCCATCACCGCACCGAGCATCGTCTTTCGCGCCTCCTCGAAGCCGGCGAGCTTCGTGGCGGCTTCCAGGCGGGCCGCGTTCTCCGCCGCATCCTTGCCGCCGGCCGCGGCGAACTCGACCTTGGGGATCAGATCGGCGTCGTCGAATCCGGCGTCGATCTCGACCCCGAGCGGAGTGAGCAGGCCGGCAACGATCCGCCGGCCATGGCCGACGGTGAGAACCTGCTCCGATGGAGGAAGTGCCTTGTTGCGGACCACGGCGTAGGCGATTGTCGGCGCCAGCCACGAGACGATGATCAAGGCGATTCCGCCGAGGGCCGAAGGGATCCACCAGGCGATGATCGCGGCCAGGAACATCGGCAGGCCGCAGACCATGCCCCAGAAGGCCGGCTGGCACTTGTGCTTCGTGGCGTCGCGGGAGACCCAGTCGACCGTCCGCATCCAGGCGAGCACGCACAGCCACCAGGCGACCGCCGGGATGACGGCCAGGCCGCCACCACCACCGCGGCCGTCCCAGCCCAGGGGCAGTTGCTGCGGCCAGCCGGTGGCAACGTCGGCCAGCGCCGGCGCGGCTGCCAGCGCAGGCATGGCGGCGAGGATCTTCCCGGCGAGCGATGTCGCCGAGGAGACGCGGCAGCGGCGAGTTCGCATCACGTTACCCCGATCCCCTTGAGCGCCATCTCCAGGGCCTCGCGGTTGGGCGCGATCTCCATGGCGTCGTTGCGGTCGATGAGCTGCTGATCGATGAGGCTCTTGAGGCTCTGGGTGAAGTCCTGCATGCCGTCGCGGAACGATTTCTTGATGTGGTCGGCGAGCAGGTGGTCTTGTTCCTCGAGCACGTACTTGCGCACGAGCACGTCGAAAAACATGACCTCGCAGACCGGCACGCGGCTGACGCCGGGCTTGATCGACTTGAGCAGTTTCTGGGCGATGATCCCCTTCATGTTGAAGGCGATGGCGCTGCGGATCGACGCGTGCTCCTCCTGAGGGAAGAGGTCGAGAATGCGGCCGATGCAGCTGGAGGCGCTGGCAGCGTGGATCGTGCCGAACACGAGGTGCCCCGTCTCGGCGGCATGGATCGCCGTCTTGAAGGTCTCCACGTCACGAAGCTCGCCCACGAGGATGATGTCGGGGTCTTCGCGGACCGCGTGCTTCATCCCGATCTCGAAGTTCTTGACGTCGGAGCCGATCTCCCGCTGGTTGATCAGGCACTTGTCCTCGGTGAACACGAACTCGATCGGATCCTCGAGCGTGAGAATGTGCTTGCGGTAGGTGCGGTTGATGTAGTTGAGCATCGAGCCGATGGTCGTGCTCTTGCCGGAGCCCGTCACGCCGGCGAGGAGCACCATCCCCTGGTCGAGCACGCAGAGCCGCTCGATGCTGTCCGGCAGGAAGAGACCCTTGAAGTCGGGGATCGTGTTGTTGACGCGGCGAGCGACCATTCCCATCGCCCCCTGCTGGGTGAGCAGATTGACGCGGAAGCGCCACCTCACGCCGTCGACCACGCAGGTGTGCGCGAAGTCGACGCCACCCTCCTCCTCGAAGATCTTCCGCTGCCGATCGCTCATGATCGGCATGCAGATCTGCCGCATCCGCGCGTCGTCGATCTTGGGGTGCTTGAGCGGCTGGAGCGTGCCCTTCACGCGGATGATCGGCGGCTGGTCGGCCTTGAGGTGGAGGTCGCTGCCGCTGAGCTTGACGAGGGCTTCGAAGAGGCGGTCGATCTCGTGCTTGTGGCCGTTGGCGCCGACAGGCTTGGCAATGTCGCTCGGAGCTGAGTCGATCGTGGACATGGCGGTCGCTGGGCGGAGGGAATGGACCGGGGAGCTAGCAGGCGGGCCGGACGGGAATGCCGCGGCGGACGAAGAGATCCTTGACCTCGCGGATCGTACACTGGCCGAAGTGGAAGATTCCAGCGGCGAGCACCGCGTCCGCCCCGCCGCGTTCGACGGCGTCGGCGAGGTGCTCCGGGGCGCCCGCTCCGCCGCTGGCCACGACCGGGATGCCCACCGCCCGGCTCACTGCCGCCGTGATCTCGAGATCGTACCCTTCGCGGGTGCCATCGCGGTCCATGCAGGTGAGCACGATCTCACCGGCGCCGAGCCGCTCGACCTCCCGCGCCCAGGCCACAGCCTCGAGCCCGGTTGGCACGCGGCCGCCGTTCACGAACACCTCCCAGATCTCGCGGCCGTCCTTGATCACCCGCTTGGGGTCGATGTTGACCACCGTCGCACAGCTGCCGAGGCGATCGGCCACGGTAGTGACGAGTTCGGGCGTGCGGACGGCGGCCGAGTTGATGCTCACCTTCTCGGCGCCCGCCTGGACCAGCCGAGCGGCGTCGTCGAGCGTGCGAATGCCGCCACCGACGGTGAACGGCATGAACACCGTCTCCGACACGCGACGGACGACGTCGAGCATGATGCCCCGTCCTTCGTGGCTTGCGGTGATGTCAAGGAACACCAGTTCGTCCGCGCCCTCGGCCTCGTAGCGGGCGGCCACCGCGACGGGGTCGCCTGCATCGACGAGCTCGAGGAACTTCGTGCCCTTCACGACTCGGCCACGATCGACGTCGAGACAGGGAATGATCCGTTTTGCCAGCACCGCGATGGTTCCCGAGGCTCAGGTGGGGCGGACGATCCGACCATCGTCCGGGCTCGACGCGGTGGCGTAGAGTCGGCGTGGGATGCGGCCGGCGAGGAAGGCGAGCCGGCCGGCCTGGCAGGCGGCCCGCATCGCCGCCGCCATCCTCACCGGATCCTGCGCGTGGGCGATGGCGGTGTTGAGGAGGACGCCATCAGCGCCGAGCTCCATCGCGACGGCGACGTCGCTCGCGGTGCCCACGCCGGCATCGACGATCACCGGATACGTCGGATCGCCGTCTTTGAGGTACTCGAGGCAGATTCGCAGGTTGTTGGCGTTGAGCACGCCCTGGCCTGAGCCGATCGGGCTGCCGGCCGGCATCACGCTTGCCGCGCCGAGCCCCTTGAGACGCTTGGCGATCACCGGGTCGTCACTCGTGTAGACGAGCACGCTGAATCCGTCGGCGGCGAGCCTCTCCGTGGCCTCGAGCGTGCCGACCGGATCGGGCAGGAGGGTCTTCGTATCGCCAAGCACCTCGAGCTTCACCCACTCCGATGTCGGCGATCCCATGTCGCGGAGCAGTTCACGGCCGAGCCGGGCCACGCGGACGGCGTCGTCGGCCGAGTAGCAGCCGGCGGTGTTGGGCAGTAGGGAATACCGCGCGGGGTCGAGGTGGTCGAGAATATTCTCACCAGCCGCGTTGACGAGCCGTTCGCGGCGGACCGCCACGGTCACGCAGTCGGTGCCCGAGACATCCAGGCAGCGGGCCATCTCGGCGTAGGTGGTGTATTTGCCGGTGCCCACCACGAGGCGGCTGGAGAGCGTGATTCCACCGACAACGAGCGGCGCATCATCGAGGACGGGCGTTGAGGCGGTGGTGTCGACTGCGTGCATGCGTCTCTCCGGTCAGCCTCCGCCCACGAACGTCACGATCTCGATCCGCTCCCCGCCCGCGAGCGTGCGGTCGGCCAACGCCGCGCGAGGCACCACGTCACCATCGACCTCGACGGCGATCGGGCGGCCGGCGAAGCCGAGCACCTCGATCAGGTCGCGAAGCGACGAGCCCGTGGCGAGCGCCCGGGCGACGCCGTTGACCGTGACGGCCACCTCGGCCGGCGAGGATGTGATGTCGGAAGACATGCTACTGGACCTTCGCCCCGCCGCCGCGCGGCCGGGCGGCGTCGAGCGGCACCAGTTCCGCCATCACCGGCCCAGCACCCCCGGCCGTCTGCTGGGAGCTCCAGGGAATCCCATAGGCAACCGTGACGCCGGTGGCTGCGTCGGTGACGTAGAGCACCGACTGGGCCATCCGGCCGCCGCCCGCACCACCGAAGTTTGCCAACCCGGGCACGAGGAGAAACTTCGGGTTTTTGACCTTGCCGGCCTTGAAGCCAAGGTCCTTCAGCACGTTGGAATGGTAGGAGACACCGAACTTCGACGTGGTGGAGTTCAGCACGCCGCCGGTGAGGTCACCGGTCTCGAAGTCGAGGATGAAGAATCCCTCGATCGAGCCATCGATGGGCGCGGTGCAGACGGCGAACGAGTCGTGGGAGAGCGACGTCATGGCCGCGACCCGCGGCAGCGGCGACTCGGATCGCCAACCGAAGCCGATCGCGGTGCCGGCCGCCGCTGCGGCGAGGGCGATGGCCGCGGTCGGCCAGTGGCGGGACGGAGGCGACAATGTCATCGGCGACGCTCCTGCGTGGGGACTACAAGGATATGGACGGTCCGTGAAGCCGGCCGGCACTATGGCGACGGCGCGGGTTCCTGGACCACGGAGAGCCGGAACTTTCCGAGGGTATGTTGCCCGTCGGCGTATTGCTGATCGAGTGTGATCGTGAGTGGAGCCCCGGCGGGCAGGCTCGTGTCGGGTTGCACCGTGAAGATCGCCTCGTGCGGCTGGCCGATCCCGCCGGCGATCGCCCAGCCAGTGTCGGCCTTGTCGTCGATGGCCTCCGCGGCGCCGTACTGCGGCTGTTCAAAGTCGGCCCGCGCCGCCGTGAACCGCACGGGCGTTGGCGTGTCGGCCGCGCCGGGCGCCCCCGCGAGAACGGCGAACGTGCTGAGCACGAAGTTACCGTTGCCGGCCCGGCCCGGCCCTTTCTGGGGAAGGGCGTCGTCGGTGAGTGCCTCGAGCCGGAACGCCGTCACCTTGCCGCCTGCAGGAATCGCCGCCTTGATGGTGTAGGTGTCCTTGGCGAGCGGGCCCGTCACCGTCACCGTGCCATCGGCCGCGATCGCTCCGGAGCCACCAGACATGCTCGTGAACAGCGTCGGCACGAGGTGCTGCGACGCCGAATCCACCTTCGCCGGTGCCGGCGCGGGGGGCGGAGACGGAGGCGGCGGCGGCAGCAGCTTCGGCGCCGGAGCCGCGACGAGCCGGGCGCCGTTGTGCGTGCCGACGAAGAGCGATGTGGCATCGGGAGCGAACGCCACCGTCCAGACGCTCGATGCGACCTTCTCTGGGCCCTCCTGCTCACCGCGGGCGGCGGTGTCCCAGAGTTTCACCGCGCCGTCCATGCCGCCGCTGACGATCCGCGAGCCGTCGGGCGAGAAGGCGAGTGACGTCACCCAGTCCTTGTGGCCGGCGAGTGTGGCGAGCGGTTTGCCATCGGCGGCAGCCCAGAGCCGCAGCGTGCGGTCGGCGCTGCTGCTGGCGATGGTTTGGCCATCGGGCGAATAGGCGACGGCCCAGATCGCGTCGCCGTGGCCCTCGGACTTCGCTTTCTCGCTGCCGTCGACCGGATTCCAGAGCTTCACGAGTTTGTCGCTGCCGCCGCTGGCGAGCGTCTGGCCGTCGGGCGAGAAGGCGAGGCACGTGGCGGCACCCTCGTGGGCGGCGATCGACTTCACTTCGCCGCCGGTCGCCGGATCCCAGAGCACGATCGCACCATCCTCTCCCGCCGAAGCCAGTCGCGTGCCGTCGGGCGAAAACGCGACCGCGCGGGCCCAGCCCTTGTGCTTCTTGAGATCGTGCTTCGGCTGTCGCGTGGCCACGTCCCAGACCCGCACGAGGCCGTCGTAGCCCGCCGTGGCCAGGAGTTTTCCATCGGCCGACAGCCTCACCGCCCACACCGCCGTCGGATGGCCTGCGAACTCGCCGATCCGTGAGCCGTCGGCCACCTTCCAGGCGACCACCTCGCCTGGCCGGTAGAGCAGGCTGTCGCCACCGGCCGTCACGATCGTCTGGCCGTCGCGGGAGGTGTCGGCGGCGATCACCCAGCGGGTGGAGGTGGTGAGCGTCGCGCCACCGGCTGGCTCCGTGTTGCCCGACTCCGCCGCGATGGCCGCACTCGCCACTGCGAGGACGGACGCGAACAGGAGCGACCCGGGTCGCGATGGAAGTTTGCAAGTCATGCCGTGACGACCTGGGCGAAGGTGAATGGAAGCCGCACGGATGAGTATAGTTGCCCGCGAACCTCCGAATCCATTGCCCGCAGGGCGTTCGGCGGCGACACGATCGGGGAGTTCGTTCGATGGCACAGGCATCCGCATCCGCCCGCCGCCCCACCGCGAAGAAGGCGGTGCTCGTCGCCAGTGGCGACCTCCGAGAGGAAGCCAACCGCGTCTGCTGGCCGGCGCAGCAGGCGATGGAGAAGTCGCTCGCCGCCGCCTTCGCCCGGGCCGGCTGGACGCTCGACCGTGGCCACGCGGTCTCCCGGGGCCGGGGCCACGGCTTCATCGCCAGTTGCCGCGAGGGCCTCGACGTCTTCGCAGGCATCGATCCCGACGTGCCGCTCGTGGTGGCCGAGGCGGTCTGGCAGTACTCCAACCACGTTCTCCCCGGCCTCACCACCCACCAAGGTCCGATCCTCACCGCGGCCAACTGGTCGGGGCAGTGGCCCGGCCTCGTCGGGATGCTCAACCTCAACGGCTCGCTGACGAAGTCGGGCGTGCCCTACTCGACCGTCTGGGCCGACGACTTTTCGAGCCCGAGCTTTGAGCGGCACCTCAAGGCCTGGCTCACCACCCGCTCGATCCACCACGACACGAGCCACGTGGTGCCCTTCGAGAAGGTTTGCATGCCTCGCGACCTCTCCAAACGCGCGGAGGCGCTCGCGGCCGACCTCCGTGCCAAGAAGGCGCTGATGGGTGTGTTCGACGAGGGCTGCATGGGGATGGAAAACGCCATCATCCCCGATCGGCTGCTCCACGCGACGGGCGTGTTCAAGGAGCGGCTCAGCCAGAGCGCCCTCTACCACGAGACGATGCGGACGAGCGAGGCTGAGGCTCGGACGGTGTTTCGCTGGCTGGAGAAGGCGGGCATGCGGTTCCACTTCGGCCGCGACGAGGCGACCGACCTCACGCGGCAGCAGGTGCTGCTCCAGTGTCGGATGTACATCGCCGCGGTGCGGATCGCCGACCGCTACGGCTGCGATTGCGTCGGCATCCAGTATCAGCAGGGCCTTAAGGACCTGCTGCCCGCGAGTGATCTCGTGGAGGGCATGCTCAACGACTCGAAGCGGCCACCGGTGACAGCTGAAGGATCTTCCCGCGTCCTCTTCAAGGGAAAGCCGCTCGTCCACTTCAACGAGGTAGACGAGTGCGCGGGCCTCGACGGCCTGCTCACCGAGCGGGTTCACGCGGCGCTCGGCGAGCCGGTGGAGAACACGCTTCACGACATCCGCTGGGGCGACTGGGACCAATCCCGCTCGACCGACCACTGGGTGTGGGTGTTTGAGATCGGGGGGGGCGCCCCGCCGGCGCACTTCGTGAAAGGCTGGAAGGGGGCCGAGGGTTTTCGGCAGCCGCCGATGTACTTCCGGCTCGGCGGCAGCACGCTGGCCGGCGTAAGCAAGCCGGGCGAGATCGTCTGGAGCCGGATCTGGGTCGATGGCAGCGGCCCGCAGGAAAAGCTCTGCATGGACATCGGCCGCGCGGAGGTCGTGTCGCTGCCGGCCGAGGAGACCCGCCGTCGACTCGAGGCGACGACGAAGCAGTGGCCGATCATGCACGCCGTCACCTACGGCGTCTCCCGCGACCAGATGATGGCCCGCCACAAGGCCAACCACGTGCAGGTCGCCTATGCGAAAGACGCGGCCGCAGCCGACCGCGCGGCGCTGCTCAAGGCCGCGGTGGCGCGAAACCTCGGCATCGAGGTCTCGTTCTGCGGCACCAAGGGCCACGGCGCGACGCCGGCCGTCTGCTGGGATGCGTGAGGCGCACCCGCCGCTCGGGACTGCCCATGCCCTGTCGCTGGACGTTCACTCCATCAGGAAGCCCAACGGCGTAAGCCGTGGGGCCTTCGCGTGGTGCGCCGCTCGGGACTGCCCATGCCATCTCGCCGGACGTTCGCTGCGGGCATCCTGCCCTCCGCTCACTCGAAGGAAACCTCGCTTCGCCCTCACGGCTTCGCTCGGTTTCCTACGCCGCTCGATTGGCACGGGCAGCCCCTCGCTGCGTCATCGTTCGCATGTGAAGGAAGTGGCTGTCACCGGTTTTCGCGGGCTGCGGTGGCGCGCCAATGCGAGAGGTTGACGTGTGAACCGTGTGAAGGAAGGCGGAGGGGCCGGGGCGAGGACGGCGAGCGTCGGCTATCCTGCCGTTGGCGAGCCGACTCGTCCCGGCCCCTCCGCCGGCTTGGGCTCGTGTGGGTTGCGCGGCGAAGAGCTGATGCATCAACAGGCTTCAGGAATCATTTCGATGAAAAAGCAGGGTTACCTCGGCATCGACATCGGCACGCAGGGGCTGTCGGTGATCTTCACCGACGAGGCGATGCGGATCCTCTCCAGCGGGGAGGGCGACTACGCGATGGTGCCGGGCCTGCCGGCTGAGTGCCAGGAACAGCTGCCTGCCGATTGGGAGCAGGCCCTCGCCGCCGCGATGGGAGATCTCCGCAGGAAGCTCGGCTCGCTGGGGCTCGAGATGGAGGTGCGGGCGATCGGTATCTCCGGGCAGATGCACGGTGAGGTGCTCGTTGGCTCGGCCGGCGTGCCGCTCGCGGCCGCACGGCTCTGGTGCGACGGCCGTAACGAGGCCGAGGGGCATGAACTCACCACGCTCTTCGATGCGAAGGTGCCCAAGCGGATGACAGCGGCCCGCTGGCTGTGGACAATCCGCAGCCAGCCCGAGAAGGCGGCGCACACCCTTCGCATCACGACGCCCGCCGGCTGGATCGCCCACGTGCTCACCGGGGGCTACTCGCTCGGCATCGGCGACGCCGCCGGGATGTTTCCGATTGATCAGCGGACGCTCGACTACGACGCCCATCGGCTCGCCGACTTCGACGCGCTGGTCGCCCGCACCTGCAAGGGAGCGGCGGTGAAGCCCCTCCGCGACCTGCTGCCGGAAGTCCGCCGGGCTGGCGAGGATGGCGGCGCGCTCGACGCCCGAGGGGCGGCGCTCCTCGGCCTGCCGCAGGGCATTCCGGTCGCTCCCGCCGAAGGCGACCAGCCGGCGGCGCTCGCGGGCTCGCTGATCGCGGAGGCCGGTATGGTGTCGATGAGCTTCGGCACGAGCGTGGTCGCCAACTCGGTGGGCGATCGGGCGTTCAAGGGTGTCGACCGGGCGATCGACCACTTCTGCGCCCCGGACGGCAAGCCGATCAATATGGTCTGGCTCCGGAACGGGACGACGGCGATGAATGCGGTCGTGGAGATGTTCGGCAAGGCGACCGTCAGTGGCCGCGGCGACGCGTTTGCCACAGTGATCCCGCAGCTGCTCGCGGCGCCGGACGACTGCGGCGGCCTCCAGGCGCTCTCGTTCATGGACGACGAACCCGGCGCTGGTGTCTCCCGTGGCGGCACGTCGCTGGTGATCGGTCTCAACGAGAAGAGCGCCACTCCCGGGAACGTCGCCAAGGCGATGCTCCTGGCCACGATCTTCAACCTGCGGATGGGAAGCGAGGGGCTCGACGACCAGGGCTTCCCGCGCACGCAGATCGTGCTCTCCGGCGGGATCACCAAGACGCCCGAACTCGCCCAGCTCGTCGCCGACGCGTTTCACGTGCCGGTGGTGGTCCTCGCCGGCGCCGTCGAGGGCACCGCCTGGGGGGCGGCGCTGATGGCGAAGTTCCGCGATGAAAAGCTCGCCGGGAAGGGGGGAGAATGGCAGTCGTTCCTCGCCGGCCATGCGACCGACTCCGCGCGGCGGTTCTCGCCGCGGACGGCCGCCGCCGCAACGTTCGATCGCATGTACGCCCGGCACAAGAAGCTCGTGGCCCTCCACGGGCAACTCGACGCCGCGGTCGTCGCTGGCTGACGCAGGCCGCGGCCGACGTGATACAACTCGGGGGTGCCACCTACGGACCTCCATGACGAAGCGTCGCCATCTTCCGGATCGCGGAAGCCGCTCGCCGTCTGGCTCGCCGGTGGGATCCGGCTCGACGACTACCTGACGCTGGCCGAACGGCTCGCGGGCGAAGTGGCCGATCAACGGGGCCGCAATCCCACGCTCGTCATCTGCGAACTCGAGCCCTGCATCACGATCGGTCGGGCGGGTTCGCGGGCCGATGTCCGGCTGTCGGACGATGACCTCCGGGCGCGGCGACTCGCGATCCGCTTCACGGGCCGCGGCGGCGGCGCGGTGCCGCACGGTCCGGGGCAGGTGGTGGCGGCGATCTTCGCGAGGCTTGAAGACCTCGGGCTCGCCGAGCATGACGTAGGCGGTTTCGTGGAGCGATTCCAGCAGGGTCTCGCTGCGGCGGTCGCCGCTGTTCACTGCGGCAGCGGCGCGGTGGTTCCCGGTGGCCGCGGCATCGTTGGCCGCAGCGGCATCCTGGCCGCGGTCGGACTGGCGTTTCGCCGGGGCGTGGCCTGCCACGGGGCGTTTGTCAATGTCTGCCCGCCCCTCGACGTTTTCCAGCGGGTCGATACCATTCCCGCAAGGGTGCCGTCGAGCGGCGTCGGCGTGCCATCGACGATGGGCTCGATCGAGGCCGACGTGCAGCGGCGGGTGCGGCTTCAGGACGTCCGCACGGCGCTGGTGCAGGGCCTTGCCGACGCCTTCACCTTCCCGCGGACGCACGTCAACGCCGGATTCCCGATTCGCTTCCAGTCCCCGCCGAGCCAGCCGGAGGTCATCAGCCGTGTCGGGTGAATCGATGTCGCCATCCTCCGCCGTGGTGCTGCCGATCCTGTCGGCCGTCGAGCCGTCTCCGCCCATGCCCTCGCGGCGGCTGCCCCCATGGCTCCGGCAGAATCTCGCCCCTGGCGGCGGCCATGCCGAGACCGCGGACCTGATCGCCGAACTGAAACTGGAGACCGTCTGCTCGTCGGCAAAGTGCCCCAACCGTCTCGAATGCTGGTCGCAGCGGACGGCCACCTTCATGATCCTCGGCAACGTCTGCACGCGGCCCTGCGGCTTCTGCTCGGTCCCCAAGGGCAAGACCGAGGAACTCGAACTCGACGAGCCGGAGCGGGTGGCTGAGGCGGCCCTGCGGCTCGGGCTCGCGCACGTGGTGATCACGAGCGTGACTCGCGACGACCTCCCCGACGGCGGCGCCGAGCACTTCCGGCGGACGGTCGAGGCGGTCCGCGCGGCCACGGGCGCCACGATCGAGGTGCTCGTGCCCGACTTCATCGGCAAGGACGCCGCGCTCGAGCGGCTGATGGCGGCGAAGCCCGACGTGTTCAACCACAACACCGAGACGGTGCCGCGGCTCTACCGCACCGTCCGCGGTCGCAAGAGCGTTTACGCGTGGACGCTCCGGCTGCTCGCCGACGCGAAGCGGGCGACCCCCGCCGTGAAGACGAAGAGCGGCCTGATGCTCGGCCTCGGCGAGACGCGGGACGAACTCCTCGACGTGTTCGCCGATCTTCTCGAGCACGGCGTCGACTATCTCACGCTCGGCCAGTATCTCCAGCCGGCGCTCGACGCGCTGCCGGTCGAGCACTACGTGCCGCCGGAGGAGTTTGCCGAGCTCGGCGAACTCGCCCGCCGCATGGGCTTCCGCAAGGTGGCCAGCGGCCCGCTCGTGCGGTCGAGCTACCACGCCCGCGAGATGGCCGAGGACGGCCGCGTGGCCTGAGTCGGCGGCATCGCGGCGTGGTATGATCAGGCAGCGAACCCATCTCGATTCGCGCCGGGAGAATCACGTGATGCGGCAGCCATGGTGCGGTGGGTTCGCATGTCTGGTGGCAGTTGCCGTGCAGGGGTCGGCGGCGGCGAAGCCGCCCGACGAGCAGCCGGCGCCGGCACGCCCGCAGGCCGAGACGCTCGAGCCCCCCGTGGAACGGCCGGCCGATGACGCCGCCGATCGTGGTGCGGCTGCCAACGTTGCCTACCTCGGCATCGCCACCGGGCCGGTTTCCGCCGAGCTCAGGGCCCATACCGATCTTCCGGAACGTGGCGGCCTCGTGATCACGAAGGTGGCGCCCGGCAGCCCGGCCGAGAAGGGGGGGCTCGAGGCGCATGACATCCTCCTCCAGTTCAATGGCCGCGACGTGGCCAGTCCGCTCGAACTCATGGAGATGGTGGAGGCGGCGGGGCCCGGAACCCGCGTGAAGCTCGGCATCCTCCGACGTGGCCGCCACGGGGACCGCATGGCTGTGCTCGACGAGCGGGCCGCCGCCGCGGGGATCGATGGCCGCGCCGCCGATCAGGCGGCGGAGGGTTTGCTGCCGGGGCTCGGCCTCCCGGCCGATGCGGAAGGGCAGATCGGCGCCGCGATCGCCCAGGGCCTGGCGCGGGGTATGGCCCAGGCGCAGGCGGGCGGCATCGGCATCGATGTGGACATCGCGGGCTCGAGCGTGCAGGTCAGCACCTCGGTGGTGAACGGCGTCGTGCAGGGCACGATGGTGTCGGCCGACGACGAGGGCACGGTGGAGATCCGGGTGCGCGGGGATCGGAAGACCGTCGCGATCCACGGGGCCGACGGCCGCGAGGTGCATGCCGGGCCGCTCGAGAAGGAGGCCGACTTCGCAGCGATCCCCGAGGCCTGGCGGGCGAAGGTCCGCCGCCTCGATCACCGCGCCAGCGGGGGCGGCAGGCCGGCCGGCCGTCGCGTTCCGGCTGGTCGGAACTGAACGCCGCTCCGCGAGCCTATTCGATGCGTTGCGGCACCCGTTCTCCCACCGCATGGAGGACAATCAGCAGACCGAAGGAAACGGCGATCAGGCCGGTCTGCTTCCGATAGGCAACGGTCGAACGACCAACCAGTACGCCAGGCACTGAATCCGAGAGCATCGCCGGACCTCGAAGGACTTTGACATACCTCGCGAGGCGAACGCAGCGGCACCGAAGTTCCTTCGAGTGAGAAACCCAACCGTGAAGTGCCTGATGAGCTTGGTCCCACGTGCACCCGAACTCCTCACGGATGAGTCGAGTCGCCCCGACCCCGGCCTGTTGGACGGCGGGATACAACATGAAGAACGGAAGCATTTCGAGCATGGGTTCGAGCATGGGCTCGTGGTTCCCGTTCGGGGCATGGGGCGAACGGGGAAGCTCATCAGCAACGCGCGACGTTCAGCGAGCCAAGCCGACTGAGCTCATCGCGATTCCGCTGCATCGCGTTGCTGTGCGCTTTCCCGCTGCGACACAGGCTGCAACTCAAAAACACGTGCAACCGCCGCAGCGTCTGCGATCCGCCTGCCTTCAAGGCGAATCGTACGGCATCCAGTTTGCGGGCGTCGGCCACGCTCAGGTAGGGCGCCCACCCAGTCTCGTCATCAATCAGATCAGCTTCCACTTCAGCTGCAAAGCGGCCTTCATGGATCAACTTGATCTTCTTTTTTGCGGTCATGGACGCACCCTTTTCGTAAACGTCGGATCCCAGAGGGCGGGGTCGGGCTTGTAGGCGGTCACCAACACCGCAGGTCAATTATACCCGCGAGGAATGCCCCATACCGCATGGACAGGGTTGCCCTCGGTATCCAACTAAAGCACGAGCGCCGCGGGACTGCGGCCCAAGCGACGATGCATATGTCACCATAGTCGATCAGTCCCCAAGATAAGAGGTCGTGATCGGCTCGGTCCCTGCGATACAACTCCGTAGGGCCTCTTCCCATTTCGAACGATCAAAGTTGATCAGTCGGTCGTCACGAAACTGCAGCCAGCAACCGATGTCGCCGTCAAATTTTGGCGGCTCAAGCACACACACGGAGTCAGTGTCCCGATAACCGAAAGGGAGTTCTCGGATCGCTTTGGCATGGAGTTCGGACACCGGATGCGGCGTGAGTTCATGATCCGGCACGGCGGCTACAACCTCGGCAGTCGTCATGCCATTGTCGAGTGGCCAAGCGAGAGCCTTCCGTGCATCGCTGATTTCACGGAAACGCCGCAAGGCTGGGTGCGGGGCCCCCCGACGCCATAAACGCTGAAGTTCAGTCTCGCTCCCAACCACAACTAAATACAGGACCACAAGAGCTCCAAGGACCGCCGGGGCGCTTCGCAGGGCGGCGACAGCAAAACTCGCCACACGTTGGGGCGCTCTGCCTATGGAGCGGATAGCCGTCCGACCCGCCCACCCGACAAGCGCAATCGCTGCGATGTTGGCAAGAACGATGGTGGCGTGGTGAAGGATGAGATTGATCGCGTCGTGAAGGCGCCGATACGCCCTCCATGAAGTCCTAGCCTCCAGTTTCGCCGCCGGGGATAACCCTTCCCAGTTCACTGAGGGCGGGCGCGAGGAGGGTGAATACGACCATGAAAAGTGGGTTGCGGTAGCGTGCCAGTAACAAATCAAGCCGGTCAGCAACGCGGCGGTGACAAGCCCGACAGCGCACCATTTGAGTCTCATGGTGAATCCAACTTGCCCATGGCAACAAGCGGTTTTGACCCAAGTCTACTTACAAGCAAACAAACGTAGGTTGACTCGATCGGACGACCGCGATCAGCAGCTCGCAGCCAACAGACTATTAATGCCGAACGACTCAGCCGCGAGTCTGCTGTATCGCTTGGTTCGGGGTGCAGTCGGCTTCCCACTCACGCGCTCGCTCGGCCATCGCAGGGAGCGCTTCCGGCCAGTCGTGAAGAGTGGCCGGATCAAAATCAGCGCCATTAGGCCAAACGAGGGTGTGAACCTCTGGGTCTAAGCGAACCTGCTTGAAGAGCTCCGGGTCACGCAACGGCCCGAACAGCGATCCGGCCAGCACGGGCTGGAAATCAATGTCGCGGACTACGCCGTCGCGAAACGAGACTCGCAGCCGATGCGGACCGATCAGTTGGAAGTCCGTGACGCGGTGGAGGGCATGAATCATGGCAGCACCTAAGGAAGTGGATCGATCGGCAACGGTTCCGTTCCGGACTGCAGGCGGTTCCAGTCAGCGAGCAACTCGGACTCACGCAACTCAGCCCATGCCTCCGCCAGTCTAGCCTGACGGCGCGGAAGGCTACCGGCGAGCAACTCTATGGGATCGAGCCCGTACACGGCCTCATCGTCACCGTGATAGGCATGGAAATGGGGCGAATGGTGCGGCCCCACTTCGCAATACATGCGAATAATAATCCCGTAGAAGCGACTGAGCTCAGGCATAGCTACTCCGTACGGGCCGCTCCATCCAACCTGTCTTTAATGCCCCGAACGACCCGCATCACGGGGCGGCGGGAGTTGACGTTGATTTCAAGATTCGCGTTTCACCGCCGCTCCCGTGCATGCGTTGGTTCGTCGCAGTCGTCACTTCAGGTCCTGAGTCAGCAATGCCTTCACAACCTCGGCAAGGTACCCCTCCGGGATAGCACCGCGGAATAGCAGTTTGCGGTCAGTTCCAAAGATAAAGACGGTGGGAAAGTTGCGAACGTCCCACTCGGTCGCAATAGGTCCGCTACGGCCATCCCAAGTGACGGTCCATGTCATCTTTCCGGCAGTGACTGCTTCCTGAGTTGTACCGACGTCTGCATCCGCCATGACCGACAAGACAGAGACCTTGTTCGGGTGATCACGAACCACATCCCGCAGCACAGGGTACATCCGCTCGCATGGTCCACAGCCGTTGAACGAGAACTGGACGATAACTAGCTTTCCATTTTGTTCTCTTAAGCTCCAATGGTCTCCATTGACTAACTTGACCTCCAGTGCCGGACACTCACTTCCCACCGCTAGATACTTGGCTCGGAACGACACGCCTTTGGCGACTCCTGCAATAGATGGACTCTGGTTGGTTTGTTCAGAATCTTCGGTCAGAACAATGCCCTTGGGATCAACGGCCTTTGCAACCATGAGATGGTGCTCCGTTGAAGCGGCGGCCAGTTCATCGAGTTCGCTAATCGCTGCTCGCTTCCATTGCTCAGCCTCTTCCACACTTGGAAACTTCGCTTTTAAGTCCTCTTTGACGCGCGCAATGTCGGCCGGGGCCGCAAGTGATCCCAGGTAGCTTTCAAACATCACCCTATTTGCCACCATCTCGAGTTGCCAACGAGCCCTGCACAGTCGGGCAGATTCGCGTACGAAGGGTGATGTTTGTTTTGAGTCAATCAGGCAAGTCAGCGCGGGCAACGTCTTCATCCCATCGTGCGCAACGAGACGCTCGAACCCCAACACAACTTCTCGCAAGTGGCCGTACTCATGGAAATGCTCCAGGACCTTATCGAGTGCACGGTGTACTGGCCGTTCCGTTCCGGAATAGCTGCTTGCCAGACCGCAAAGATGCACAACCGCCAAACATCCTGCGTGTTCACCCCGACACTCGCTTTCCAGGACAACGAGTTCCTCAAGTTCCTCTTCAATTGGAGGAAACTCACCGGATCGCCGCTGGCGATCCGCCTCATTATTCAGTGATCGAAGCCGAAGCTCGTGGGCGTTGCGCTTTTCTACAAGCCGGTTCATGGTGTCAATCAATCGATCCATTCCGTCGTCTTTACACCCCGCGCAGTCAGAAGTTTCTTTGGCGGGGTTCTGAACCGTTTGCGCAAGAGCAGTCGGAGAACAACTGCTCGTGATGAAAACGCAAACCAGAGTTGCAGCGAGTAAAACAACTCGCTTTCCTTCAAGACGCCGCATGAAAACAATCCTTTGTTTGCCAAAGCGATCGAAACGAGTAGAGCGACGAACGGACGCCTTCAGCAGATCGCAGCCAATCGATTTTCAACACCGCAGGACGTCATCGCGATTCTGCTGCAAGGCTTTGTTCAAGTAAGCCGCTTCGCGGCAGGTTGATTGTGGGCATCCCCGCAATTACGCTCAATGGCCTGTCGGTGCCGCAGAAATGCCCGTGGGACCCTCCCAAGATATGGCTCGCGTCAAGCGAAGCAGCAGGAACCAAGCGAGCGACTTCAACGAGTCGGCGGATACGGACGCTTGGGCCACGGGCACCATTTCCCATATATACAGATAGCGACGACGTTTAGCGGCGTCTGCTCTTCTTGCGGTACGCGCCCAGCCCGATTAACGGGCTTCTTGAACAGAGGATTTGAGGCTCGGCGGCAGCGGTTGTTGGCCACCGCCACGTCAACTCCGCGAGCTCAAATCCTTAGAAGGTTATGCCCTACCTGCTCCGAATCGGGGAAGCCAACTGGGCCACCGTGTCCTCTGATAAAAGGGCCTCACGGACTTGAGCATGTATTCACTGATGCCTGGCTCGCCGCTTTTTACCACAACAAAATCGACTATCTCCCCATCCGGGGCGGTGTCGGCGGCAACTGAGCCAGCTTCTTTGATCGCTTGAGTTAGATCTGAGTCACCCTTGAACCCCACAACAAGGGCCGGGCTGTCGCCCGATGAGGGATCGTGCATCAGGCACAAGTAGGCAGCGCTGACGGCTTCGTGCTTGGCGAGAAGAGCGGAGAGGGCGGACACCATCGCACTTGGAAACCTCGCTGGCTGCCCAAGCAGAATCTTGGCTTCCTTCTGAACAACCCTCGATTTCCCCACATGATTCATACCGGTTTCAAGTAGGGCCCGAATCTCGCTTGGCACAAATTCTTTGCCGTAAGGCGATGAAGGATTGAGGACCAAGGAAGAACCAAGTGTCATTTCGAGAAAGGTTCTGGCGGGCAGAGCCACGAACCTCGACTCCTCCTTCAATACCCGCTGAAGAGCCTCCAGACTTGTAAAAAAAGGAATGATCGGTGTCCCATCATTCTTTTCCCAGTTCACGATCGACATTTCGGCTCCAGCCTTAAGCGTCGTCGCACCTTCACCTTCGGCGTCAGTGAAGCCGATGACGAAGATGTCGGCGGCCAGCAATGCCTTGTAGAAGTCAGGACGGCTTGCTGGGTTCTCAGCGGCATGCATCAGCTTTCGTTCAAGCTCGTTTGGCGCGTCGGGCACCTTCGCTTCTCCTTGTGGCATAACGCCACCGTTCACCGGGCCGCGGCAAACGACATTGACTTCAGAACCCGCGCGGCCCGCGGCTCCGGTGGAACGGTTTGTTATTCCCTATGTTGACAAGATGATCGGCAATTGGTTGCGAACGGATTCGTCCGCTAGGCGCTGGAACAACGCAAGGCCGAACCTGGCGAGCGATTGCAAACTTGGGGTGTCACCAAAGTCCACCTGCAATGCGGCGGCAAGATCGTCGCCTGACATACCAAACGTGGTCTCATTGAGATCCTGTAGAGATCGTTGCAGCGACGTATTCGCACAAATATGAACCTTCTCCCCTGGAAGATCCTGGAAATCAAAGCTGAAGTCGAATTCGCCTGGCAGCCAAAGGGAACCGCACGTGATTGGCCGATATTTCTGCCCCTTCTTCGGCTCAGAACATTCGACAAATGCTTCATCGGAGAACCACTCACCGTCGTAGGAGTCCGGTGGTGTCGTTCCGCGTTCTGCATGCGCAGCCCACACGAGTAGCGCCCCATATCCGTCGTAACCAGGTCTGTCCGAAAAGTATGGGGCGCTCGATGATTCGTCCCAGTCAATTGGTTTAGAGATATTCGCACCGAGCCCTTGGTTGATTGCAGCCTTCCAATGGGTGACCGCCTCAGCGACGTCGTTCCAGTTCGCAGCTTGGGGCGGACCATCGGGTCCGATCATCTGATAATGCGTCCCGGTCTCACGAGCCCATTTCTGGGCAACGTTTTCCCATTCACGAGCGAAAAACCGCGCGAAACCGCCAACGTAGATGTCAAAGGCCATGAGGCAACTCGATGGGAACGCTCGCGATCAGCAGCTCGCGGCCGAAGGATTATCCACACCGCAGGACGCCGACGCGAGGCTGCTGCATCGCTTGGTTCGGCCTCTTACGCCAAGTCCCAGTGTGCCGTGACCCGCTCGCACGACGGGCAGCGGAAGACGTACACCCCCGTGATGTCGTGAAGCTGGTCCTCCCAGAGGCCGGGCACGATGTTCTGCACGATCTCCGCGAAGCACCGCCGGCCGTCGCCATCGGGCGCGTGGCGGTCGAACTCCTCGCGGCCCCACTCACCCACGAACACCATCGGCCGGCGGCAGCAGAACTGCCACCGCTCGCCCTGGATGCTGCTGTACGTCGGCGTCCGCAACAGCTCGAACATCGTCTCCTGCGGAAGCCGAGCACCGACCCAATCATCCTCCTTGGGGACCAACTCAAAGTCGGTCCTTTCAAGGCCCGGCCGGCCATGGGTAACCCCTGCGAACGCCTGCTCCCATGAGATCATTCCCAATTCAGTGTCCTTGGTGATGGCTGCGTTCCCGGCGCGGAGACAGGAGTAGCACGCCTTGATCTCATCGTCGCCGAGGTCGGGAAACGGCACGCTGGCTTGGCACTTACGACACAAACCGTCCTCGCGGTCGTCGGCGTCCAACCCGTTCTCGGTGCCGCAGGCCGGGCATGGCCACATGACCGCACATCCAATCCCGAGCCGAAAGCAGTGCTGCCGCCGGCCGCCGCACAGCGAGCAGGTGTCCGAGCCGCAGTACTCGCTCGCTTGGTCGGATGGCCCCGCGAACAGGGGGAACGGGATCCCGAGTTCAGCGAACGTGTTGGACACCAGTGACTCCTCTCATGCGGCCGAACGACCGCGATCAATGACTCGCGGCCCACGAGCTCGCTATCCCGAATGACGATGACCGCGAGTTCATTGCATCGCGTTGTTCTGGGCCAGCGTCGAACATGAGTTTGGCCAGCTACCCCGCGACCGCCTGATTCTACCGCCACTCGGGGGATGCGGGCCACAGGCGATTGATCGCTGCACCGACCCTGAATCATCGGGTGACCCCCAACCGCGGAATCGAGCCATAGTGCGACCGCCGGGACCGCGACGCCTCAGGCGGCTCGGCATCGCATCAAGTCCCTTGAAGCTTCGGGAGATTCGGCGGCCGCACGAGCCCAAACCGTTTGGGCCCGCCACGATCCACCTTCACCTACTTCGAGGACACGCTGGAGACGGAACCGACTGCATATTTCCCAGGCCGATTGCCCATGCCGCAAGCGACAGAGAAGGCTCAGAACGGTGAAGCTGATCAGCGGCGGCCCATCGGCTCGGCCACACCGCTGGATTCTATCCGCCGTCTGATCCAGCGATTGGTTAGCCGTGGGTGTCGCCGTGCGTACCGCCTCACGGCGAGTGCTTCAACACGACATTTCGGTACAGACTTACCATGTTCGCTTGTGGTGCCTCAAACTGCTCATAAAACGCAGACCAATGGCCAGCGGGCAGCCGAAGAGCGACTCCGCTACTCTCTCCGAGCACTTCCTCCACCTTGCTCTGCACGGTGCGAGGCATATCCGCGGACAACGGCAGAAAGACGAACGAGCCTGAATCGCAGCCGATCTCCTCGGTGAGAACCTCGGCTCCTGACGCGGCGTTGAGATCCTGGTTGTGCATCGAAATCGGGATGAGGAGAAACGGCGGCTTCCACCACACGGGCGCAGAAGAATCGCCGCCGAAGTCCATCAGGAACAGACCACGGTCGCGGAGATATGTCGCGACCTCATCCATCGAGTTGTAGACGTCGGCGATATATGTCGGGTCGACAAGCAGCACCTTCTCGCCAGCGGTAACCACGCTGCGGCGGTTCCGAAAGTTCAGTCCCGGAAACGCCGCGACAAAATCGTCGCCCGGTTCGACGAGTCGTTGCGTGTCGACCACGAATCGTCCTCGCTCTTAGCGGCTAACGCCTGCGATCAGCAGCTCGCAGCCAAAGGATTATCCACGCCGCAGGACGTTATCGCGAGTCTGCTGCATCGCTTGGTTCCGCATCTTCTTTCACGGACCATTTCCGCGGCCCGTCGAAGAATATCGGTGGAATATCTCTCGGATCCATTGGCACACCTGCTTCCCGTGCCTTGCGTCGAGCTGCCAGAAAGGCTGCGTTGAAGGCGCGTTGGCCGTCGACCGACATTCGATCGCTCCAAAGCACCCGCCGTAGGGAATGCCATCCGACCAATCCCATAAGCCCCGTGTCGGTCACTTCTGTGCCCTTAAGGAATAATTCTTCTAGCTTCGGGAAACGCGGTATCGCCGCCAACGACTCGTCGGTCACGGGGCAATCATTGAGCTTAAGGTGTTCGAGGCTCACCATATCGGACCGGTCCTTGAGACCGGTGCCGGTGACGCTCGTGCTCGTGAGATCGAGAACGCGGAGGTTCTCCAGTCCCGACAGAGTGGCGATGCCAGCATCAGTGACTCGCGGGTTATGGTTCAACTCCAGGAACTTGAGTTGCTTCATTCCCGCAAGCCCTGCGAGATCCTCGTCGGAGACGTCTTTGTCGAAAAGTTCGATCGCTACGATGTGGTCAAGTTGAGCGACTTGAGCAAGCACACGACCTAGTTCGGAGGACTTTGGAACCGCAACCCTGTTAATCGACGGACACTTCTGGAGTATGGGCAGTGCGTTGACGAACTGTGTTGGTGAAGAGTCTTTGGCTACGAACCGGAAGCCGTGAAGGTCGCCATCGAACCACCAACCGCCGGGAGCCACTGTTCCGTAGTTTCGCAACTCATGCAGAGGCTCTACCTGCTGAAAGCCAACCGCCACTGCTACCAGGATGCACGCGACGATCATCAGCCAACGGCGATTCATCTCAGGACGCCCTTGCTTGGCAGCGGACATCGGGAAAGGTCAGTCACTTACTCTGTGGAACGCTCGCGATCAATGGCCCGCGGCTCACGGGCTCGCCATCACGCATGACGATGACCGCGAGTCCATTGCATCGCGTTGTTCCGGGCCAGCGTCTATCAGGAGACCAGCCCGCCACCCCGCGACAGGATGATCATACCAGCACTCGGGGGATGCAGGCCACACAGGCTCGCTCGCTACCCACAGCCTGAATCATCGGGCGACTTCCAACCGCGGAATCATGCACGGCCCGCACGGCAGCGCCACGACGCTTCGGGTGGCTGGGCATGGCATCAAGTCCCTTGAAGCTGCAACGGACTCGGCGGCCGCACGAGCCCAAACCGTTTGGGCCCGCCCCCAAATATCTCTACCTACTTCGAGGACACGCTGGAGATGGCGCTGACTGCATAACACCCCGGCCCTCATTCAAGCCGCAAGCGACAGAGAAGGCGCGGAACGGCGGCGATCAATGACTCGCGGCCCTCGGGCTCGCCATCACGCATGACGATGACCGCGAGTTCATTGCATCGCGTTGTTCTGGGCCAGCGTCGAACATGAGTTTGGCCTGCT
>Ga0304730_1000842_pt1 | contig 24905 bp, 21 predicted proteins | sample M_130628_MF_Meta_FD_190474 | JGI IMG/M metagenome (GOLD analysis project Ga0304730, IMG submission 190474) | Freshwater microbial communities from Lake Montjoie, Canada to study carbon cycling - M_130628_MF_MetaG (v2) (version 2) | ecosystem: Environmental > Aquatic > Freshwater > Lake | place...
TGAAACCTCACCCTCAGTAGAGATACCAGATTCATCACTGGCTGTGTATTGCAAACCAGTTGAATCAGATGGCTTCTCGGTGATTCCAGCTGCCTTTACCTGCGAGCCATCAGCTTCGACCGTTACTTGCACGTTAAAGACCAGGCTTGCTAGCTCTTCCTTGATGCCATCCATCATTGCAGCGAAAAGTTCGTAGCCTTCGCGTTGGTATTCAACCAATGGATCGCGTTGGGCCATGGCGCGAAGTCCAATGCCTTCCTGTAGATAATCCATTTCGTATAAATGCTCACGCCATTTGCGATCTAAGACTGAAAGTAAAACTTTTCGTTCGAGCTCGCGCATTACTTCAGCGCCGAGGTCAGATTGACGTTTTTCAAAAGCGAGAGTTGCATCTTCTAGAATTTGCGCCGTTAAATACTCTGCATCAATTGCCGATGCTGATCCAACTTTCGCGATTAACTCTTCTGGTGTAAATGAGATTGGGTAAACCAATTTTAGAGCCTGCCACAGGCGCTCTAGATCCCAATCTTCGCCATAACCCTGTGTGGTTTCTCCGTTTACATAGGCGACCAAGGTATCTGCCACAAATGTCTGAACCTGCTGTGAGATATCCTCACCTTCAAGTACTAGGCGTCGCTCTCCGTAAATTACTTCACGCTGCCGGTTCATAACATCGTCATATTTCAAAACATTTTTGCGGATTTCAAAATTTTGCGCTTCTACTTGAGTCTGCGCTGAACGAATAGCGTTACTTACCATCTTGGACTCAATCGGAGAGTCATCTGGAAGGCCGGCGGCAGATAGGAATCGCTCAACCAGCGCAGAGTTAAAGCGGCGCATTAACTCATCTTGTAGCGACAGATAGAAGCGTGATTCACCGGGATCGCCCTGCCGACCAGAGCGTCCACGTAACTGATTATCAATACGACGTGATTCGTGTCGCTCAGTACCAAGTACATATAGGCCGCCAAGGGAGACAACTTCTTCGTGGCCTTTAGCAACTGCCGCTTTCTGTTTTGCAATTTCATCGGGCCAAGCTGCTTCATATTCAGTGGCGTTATCAACTGGTGAAAGTCCACGACGTTGCAGTTCAAAATCTGCCATAAATTCTGGATTGCCACCCAACATAATGTCAGTTCCGCGACCTGCCATATTTGTTGCAACTGTAACGGCGCCGCTAACACCGGCACGGGCGATGATCGATGCCTCGCGTTCGTGATGCTTGGCGTTTAATACTTCGTGAGGAATACCTGACTTTTTCAAGAGCGCAGAGAGTTCTTCTGACTTTTCTACTGAAACAGTACCCACCAGCACTGGTTGGCCTTTGCGATGGCGTTCCACAATATCTTTTGTAACAGCCATAAATTTACCGAGTTCAGATTTATAGACCAAATCTGCCTGATCCATTCGCTGCATCGGACGATTAGTCGGGATCGGAACAACTCCGAGCTTATAGATCTGATGGAATTCAGATGCTTCTGTCATTGCCGTACCAGTCATGCCAGAAATAGTTTCGTAGAGTCGGAAGTAATTCTGCAGTGTAATCGTTGCAAGAGTCTGGTTCTCATCTTTAATGTCAATTCGCTCTTTTGCTTCTAAAGCTTGGTGCAGACCGTCGCTATAGCGACGCCCAGCTAACATACGGCCAGTATGCTCATCCACAATTAAAAGCTCACCGTTCATTACAACGTAATCTTTATCGCGCTTAAATAACTCTTTCGCGCGCACCGAGTTATTCAGGTAGCCAATTAAGCTGGTATTTGCCGCTTCATATAAGTTTTCAATTTTCAGAATTTCTTCTACCTTTGTAACACCATCTTCTAAAATTCCGACTGTCTTCTTCTTCTCATCAATTTCATAATGAGTATCGCGCTGTAACTTATCGGCGATATTAGCAAATTCTACGTACCACTTAGTTGCTTTATCTGCGGGTCCGCTAATGATCAACGGTGTACGGGCTTCATCAATCAGAATTGAGTCAACTTCATCTACGACTGCGAAGAAGTGATCACGCTGCACGCAATCTTCTAGCGTCCACGCCATGTTGTCACGCAAGTAATCAAAGCCGAATTCATTATTAGTTCCATATGTAATATCAGAGTTGTACGCCGCACGACGCTCAGCTGGAGTCATGCTATTTACAATCACACCGACTGATAATCCGAGGAAGCGATGGATACGGCCCATCCACTCACTGTCACGTTCAGCTAAATAATCATTTACGGTTACGACGTGTACACCGCGTCCCGCCAAGGCGTTTAGATAAGAAGGAAGCGTCGCAACCAAGGTCTTACCTTCACCAGTGCGCATTTCTGCGATATTTCCACGATGCAGCGCAGCGCCACCCATAATTTGTACGTCATAGTGGCGCTGGCCCAGTGTGCGCTTTGCCGCTTCGCGAACTACCGCGAATGCTTCGGCAAGCAGGTCATCTAGAGATTCTCCAGATCCAACCCTTGCTTTAAATTCGTCAGTTTTCGCACGTAATGAAGTGTCGCTAAGTGCAGAGATTGTGGGCTCAAATGAATTGACTTGATCCACAATCTTGCTGAGGTCGCGAAGGATTTTTCCTTCGCCAGCCCGCATAATGCGATCAATAATCATTGCCATTTATGTACCCTTTCGAAAATCAACCCCCTTATCGTAAGGGTTAGCGACAGCGCCTGTTACCGCGCCAATTACCATAAATCCTGCGGTACGTAAGGCTCGGATCGCCTCCACCAGGGTCGCCCCTGTGGTGACTAGATCATCAACAATAATTAAAGGACCGATATTCCCTTGGCCTGCCGAACTTGGGAAATCAATGGAAGTAGATAAGGCCCCTGCAATATTGCTGGTTCGTTGATGTGAGTTCAAACGGGATTGGTCCTGAACCGCCCGCTGATGTTGCAAAATTTCCAAAGTGTTAAGTTTTTCTAACGTTGCAACAGACTTAGTGATCTCTTGCATAAAGTCACGTCCTCGCTTTCTTGTAGCCGACCTTCGCGAAGGAATTGCAACTAAATCTCCTGTTCCATATTTCTTAGTAAAGTACCGCAAGGAATGAGCGATAGCACTTATTAGCAATTGATCAGCAGCGCCCTGATTTGCCTCTTTCGATCTCAATAAGACTCGAGAGGCGATAGGTGAATACTCAATAGCTGAAATTACGGGATATCTATTTCCTAACACTTTTAACTCACGATGGTAAATATGGGGATGCCAATTCTTGCGACAGCTCGAACAGATAGATATACCGAGTTGTGAGCAAGCAATACATCTTGATGGAAAAATTAATTCAACCAGATTCTTCATTGCTAAATTCTCTAGCGCAAACTAATCTTTCAAAGGCAAGTTAAATATTTTGGGGATAGTCCTCAGGTTGTGGGCGTATCGGCCTGCCACCGATCTGCTCGCCCGCAATCCGCGGCAGGGTAAGAACAAAATGTGCGCCTTCTCCCAGTGAGCCCCAAGCATCAAGCTCACCATTGTGTAAGCGGGCATCTTCTAACGCGATTGATAGACCAAGTCCAGTGCCTCCTCGAATTCGCGCACGTGATGGATCTGCTCTCCAAAATCGATCGAAGATGCGAGCTAGCGCTGCAGGTTCTATACCAGTTCCATAATCTCGAACTCCAATAGCAACTTCGGTGCGAGTTGAGATTACCGTTACATTTACTGGTTTTTCTTCGGCATGATCTAGGGCATTAGAAAGTAGATTCCGCATGATGCGCTCCACGCGCCTCATATCAGCCTTAATCATTACGTGTTCTGTCTCGTGATCAATAGTTATCGAAATAACATGATCGTGTGCACTAGCGCGTACATCTGCAATACATCTCTCTATCAAAGTAATTAGATCAAATTCAACAGGTTCTAAAATGGCAACTTCTGCATCAAATCGGCTAACTTCCAGCAGATCTTCTAGGAGCCTCTCGAATCTATCCAGTTGGGCGACCAGAAGCTCTGAGCTTCGGGCGATTGTTGGATCAAAACTTTCTTTCTGAGCATAGATGACTTCGGACGCCATTCGAAGAGTTGTTAAAGGGGTTCGAAGTTCGTGAGATACATCAGAAACAAATCTTTGCTGTACGCGCGATAAATTTTCCAAGCGAGAGATCTGTGATTCCAAAGAAAGGGCCATCTCGTTAAATGCGCTGCCGAGCGTCGCAATTTCATCTGAACTTTCCACCTTCATTCGTTGCGAGAAATCGCCCTGTGTAAATTTCTGGGCAATACTCGCTGCCTCGCGCACCGGCTTTACTACTTGCCGTACAACTAACCAAGTGATTAACCCAATCAGAAATATAAGCGCAAATCCAGTAAATAATAATGCATTCGTAATGATTGATAGGGTCCTGTTCTGATTATTTAGTGAATAAACCAGATACATCTCATATTTTCCAGATTTTGGAATCACAATTTTGCGACCCACAATTAAAACATTGGTGTCTTCGCGATCTTGATAGCGCACTTTGGCGTATTCATATTCAACTAAATCACTCGAGCGGACTTTTTTGCGTATTTCATCCGGGAAAGATGAAATATCTAAACCATCCGTCGAGGTGCTGAAATCGGGAGATTCCACTTTTAAAGAAATTTTAAAGGGCCTTCCAAATCTGCTTAAGAAAATAGACTTTCTATCTTGGCTTAGGCTGACCTCTGTAGATGAAACAATTACATCCTGCACTACTTTGGTGATAACTGCAGGTGAAGAACCTTCAGCAAGCAAGAATTGATACTGGGCGCTAAAAAATGAAGATTTAGCTTCTGCAAGGGAGGATTCTAGATTTACTTGCCGTACTCCATCAGAGAGTTGCGAATATAGTGCAGATCCAGTTAACCAAACAACACCAAGAGATAAAAGTACTGTAGAAACAATTACCTTTGAGGCAAGTGAAGTCCGGAGCCTGGTGGTAAATCGGTTCATTCTAGGAACCGCCCAATACTCCAGCTTTATAGCCAACTCCACGCACTGTCATTACGATTTCAGGGTGCTCTGGGTCATGCTCTACCTTTGAACGTAACCGCTGAACGTGGACATTTACCAAACGCGTATCAGTTGAATGTCGATAGCCCCAAACTTCACTGAGCAAGGCATCGCGCGTAAAGACACGTCCCGGCTCTTTAGCTAAAGCGACTAATAAATCAAATTCCAAACGTGTGAGTGCAATCTTCTTTCCCCCGCGAACTACCTCGTGGGCGGTTACATCTATTGAGAGATCCCCAATAGTTAGTAGCCCTGAGACATCAGCATTTGTGCGACGCAAACGAGTGCGGATTCTTGCGATGAGTTCTGAAGGGTGCCTAAAGGGTTTGACCATGTAATCATCTGCACCGGCTTCAAGCCCTTTGACTACATCGTGGGTATCGCCTTTTGCGCTCAGCATCACGATTGGAACCATGGATTCGGCGCGGATTAATTTACAAACTTCAATTCCATCTAAGCCCGGAAGCATGACATCTAGCAGAATGAGATCTGGAGGATTATTTCTAAAGACCTCCAGCACCTCATCACCGCGACTTACTAGATCCACGTCGATGCCGGCACCGGTTAATACGATGCCGAGCATCTCCGCAAGATCCTGGTCGTCGTCGACGACCATTACTAAGGTCATTAGCTACCGTGCTCCCAAGAGTTCAGGTACATATCTTGTGCTGGAGTTAAGGTATCGATACGGCCACCCATTGAGATTAACTTCAGGCTGGCAACTTCTTTATCGATATAAGTTGGAACGTTATGAACTCCAGCAGGTAGATTCTTCGCTTCCCTTACTAGATATTCTGCAGTCAGCGCTTGATCAGAGAATGACATATCCATCACTGATGCAGGGTGGCCTTCAGCAGCGCCTAGGTTTACCAATCGGCCTTCCGCGAGCAAGAGCAAGCGACGACCATCGGCAAGTACATATTCGTCTGTTTGATGGCGCATCTTGGCATTCTTCTTCTTAGCGTTCTGCTCTAACCAAGCGACATCGATTTCAATATCGAAGTGGCCAGAGTTAGCCATAATTGCGCCATCCTTCATCACGGCAAAGTGCTCATCTCGCAATACATCACGGTTTCCCGTGACAGTAATAAATACATCGCCAACTTTTGCAGCATCAAGCATTGGCATGACGCGAAATCCTTGCATCATTGCATCAAGGGCCTTAGTTGGATCGATTTCGGTAACAACAACATCAGCACCCATACCCTTAGCGCGTTCTGCAACGCCTTTACCGCAGTAACCAAATCCTGCTACTACGACTATGCGTCCGGCAAGAAGGAAGTTTGTCGCACGGAAGACAGCGTCGAGCGTTGATTGCCCTGTCCCGTAACGGTTGTCGAACATGTGCTTGGTATCGGTGTCATTGACAGCAATCATTGGGAATGTAAGTGCGCCATCTTTCGCCATTTGGTTAAGACGGATTACGCCAGTTGTAGTTTCTTCGCAACCACCGGCGATATTTGGAAGTAGTTCTTTACGAGTTGTGTGAAGAGTGTTAACGAGGTCGCAACCATCATCAAATACTTGGTGCGGTTCGATATCGAGTGCAGCGTTGATATGTGAGTAATAACCATCACGATCAACTGAATTGCGCGCGAATACTGAAATTCCGTATTCGTGAACTAGTGCAGCTGCTGTGTCATCTTGTGTTGATAAAGGATTTGATGCACAGAGAGCGATATCTGCGCCTCCTGCTTTTAATACGCGCATCAAGTTAGCTGTCTCAGTTGTCACGTGCATGCAAGCAGCGATTCTTACGCCGGTAAATGGCTGTGACTTCTCGAAGCGTTCACGGATCTGAGCGAGTACAGGCATATTACGTTCTGCCCATTCAATCTTCTTACGACCTTCGGCTGCGAGTGATGCATCAGCGATATCGTGTTTTGGAATTGTTGTTACAGGTGTCATTTTTATATATCTCCCTAGATAAAACGGCTGTTTTTTCGCTTGACCTTCGGCGTAGGGCTCTACTGTGCTAGTCGGCTAGAGGGATATCGTACTAGTTAAGGGATTAATACGAGTAAGTCCAGTAAGTCGAAGTCGCCTCGTATCGTGTTAAGTACATCATCTCGAACCTTCTTCATACGGGCTTCCGTTGAAGCCTCAACGTTTAGTCGAAGGAGGGGCTCAGTATTGGATGCACGCAGGTTAAACCACCAGGTATCCCCATTAATTGTCAGACCATCAAGATGATCGACTTCCACGCCCTGCCTTTTTCCATAAATCTTTTCAACTTGATTCATGGCAGCTTGTGCATCTGAAACGGTTGAATTTATCTCACCGCTTGCGATGTAACGAGCGTATGGTTTCAAAATCTTCGACAGAGGAGCGCTTACCTCCCCGAGTGCTGCAATTGCATGCAGAGCCGCCAGCATTCCAGAATCGGCGCTCCAAAAATCTTTAAAATAGAAATGACCTGAATGTTCGCCGCCGAATACCGCGCCGGTATCTGCCATTAATTTCTTTATGTACGAGTGACCAACTCGGGAGCGAATCGCTTTTCCACCGTTCTCCTCCACGATCTCCACAACAGCACGCGAAGAAATTAAATTATAAATAATGCTAGCGCCAGGGTTCTTGGCTAACTCTCGAGCGGCAATTAGCGCGGTAAGAGTTGAAGGATTTACAAGCTCACCATGTTCATTTACTAAGAAGCAGCGATCGGCATCGCCATCGAAGGCAAGACCAATATCGGCTTTATGTTTCTTAACTGCCTTCTGAAGATCTTTAAGGTTCTTAGGATCAATTGGATTCGCTTCGTGATTAGGGAAGGTGCCATCTAACTCAAAATACATGGGGATTACTAGGCAATTTAAGCGGGCAAAGACTGCCGGGGCGGTATGTCCAGCCATTCCATTTCCGGCATCAATCACAATTTTTAGCGGACGGATTTCAGTCAAATCTACGAGGCTGAGAAGGTGATCAACGTAAGCAGTCAACATATCTTCACTGCGTTCTTTACCTACACTTCTAAAATCAATTGGGGAACCTTCACTTACATACCTTTCGATTGCCAAAAGTCCAGATTCTTTACCGATTGGCCGAGCACCGCTTAAGCATAATTTGATTCCGTTATATTCTGCTGGATTGTGGCTCGCTGTGAACATTGCCCCAGGAAAATTCAATTTTCCAGCGGCAAAGTAAAGAAGGTCAGTTGAGGCCAAACCTATTCGAATAACATTTAAACCTTGCGATGTAACGCCTGCAGAGAAAGCATCTGCAAATACTGGCGATGATGGACGCATATCTTCACCGATAACAACTGTTCCGGGTTCGCGTTCTTGTTGGAGAAAACGCGCAAATGCCACACCTGTAGCAAAGGTAAAATCGGCGGTGATTTCTAAATCAACTAATCCGCGAATATCGTACGCCTTAAATATTGAAATATTCCGCTTCTCTCTTTAGCCAAGCAATTTTACTGACCTAGAATAATTTTAAGAGGGAACCGCCCGCAAGTGGCCGCGGCGACCAATCTGTCCTTCTTGGCTAATTGCGCTATTAACTGTGCTTCCGGCGTTAGAACCGTCGGGAGAAATATTCAAATTGGCTACTTCACGTACCGCATCAGCGATAGCCATCAAATCGTCTTCACTTGGTCCAATATCTGTCAGAGAGCTCTCTTCTTTAATTACACTCCAACCATTAGGAACGGTGAGGCGCTTACCATGCACTTCACATAGATCGTATGAGTGAGGTTCAGAAAAGGTTGCTAAAGGGCCAAGCACTGCGGTTGAGTCTGAATAAATATAAGTCAGTGTCATAGAAGCCAGACTTCTACAACTAACTCGCGAACAGCTGCGCCCTGTTCTAGCCAACTTACTCATGACCATAAGGCTAGTGGGGATCGGTCTAAAAACTGGGATTGTCAGGGAGTTATGACGCGAATATTTGATAGGGGAACTGAAGATTTAGTGAGAACGCTTCCTGGTGATAGTGGGAAATATCCGTAGCCACTCTTTGTGGCGATTAAGCCGGCGCCATAAATTCCCTTTGCCACCTTGATAAATGTGATCGATCGAACTCCATCTGGAATTTTGATGGTTGCAATCTCATCGCCTCTAACTTTGACAACTTTCCGCTTGCCTTTATCAAGTAACAACTCGATATCAAGAGTAATTGTTCCGCCGATGAAAACAAGCTGCGGAGAAAGTCCAGATATTGCCAAGGACATTCGAACTAATTCCGGTGCAGATGTGCTCCAAATAAAGTCCGCTTTCTTCTGTGCAAAGGTCAGTGAATAGACCGAGGCAACAAGCGGCTGATCCGACGAGATATGTAAACCAAATTTGCTGGTTGGAAGGTTCGGGTTAAGCGCTACAGATACGACCGATCCGGCTTTAACGATCTTATTCTCAAATCCGGATGGGATAAAACTGCCATCAGTCGATAAAACATTAACAGTCACGCGAGCATCTAGTTCTCCCGGGACAAGAAAGCGTAGTGAGTGCGCAAGCTCAACAGATTTTGCACCAGTTTTACGAACAGTATGTGGTATCGCAGGAATATAAATTTCTTTAGTGGCTTTAGGGGCAAAGTTGATGATATCTCCACCGAGCGCCTGTAACCCTCGCCCACGTTCATCCAGTAAGTAACTTGTCACGCGACCTGATCTAGTTAGCGCGCGAATAACAATTTCACGAGAACCAGGTGCAAGAGAATCTAATCCAAACTCACGATAGGAATTAGCTTCCAGAGTAATCGGCTTTGTGGGTTGGACACCGATTTCATTCCAGATCTGTAAATCAACGATTGCAGAACTGAGACCACTATTTACAATTAAGACTTTGCCTTTACTTGTTACATCAGCTGTACCACCAACAAACCATTGTTCATTTTGTAACGATGAACAGATAGTTGCACCGGCCCATACTCCTTTACGGATTTGCCAAACAACAGGCGTAGCCCCTTGAGATTCAATTATGACAGGCGCCTTTGCCTGCATATATCTCAGGGTTTGCGCCGGAACAAAAGAAAGCGACTTTCCCCCAGTCTTGCGCAATGGTGTTTTATTTGATGGAAGAGAAATTGCTGTTGTTATTTTACTTGGAGTCGGAGGACATACAACTGCAGGAAAATTTGTTGAAAACTCACTCTTTGATAGGCCAGCATTTAACCCGTTAGCGGCTAAAACGACTGCGATTGTGGAAAATACAATAAGAGTGGGGCGCTGAAATCTCATGCCAACTCCGCATCTTCTATCTCACGTCGCCGGCGTCCTGCGGGCAGCGCTAGAACAATCACAGTGACTATTACGACAATTTGAAACGACACCCAGGCGCGACGTGAGGTTCCGTCATACATCAACGTCACTAAACCAGCCTGGGGGACGATAAATGTTGGCATTCCATCAACGCTTCGTTTACGTTCTAAGCGAGAGCCATCTTGCATCGCCCTCCACCCACGACTGAAATTTTCAGTCAGAGTGAACTCGCCTGGTTCAGTGATCGTAATTCCTAATGCGCCCTCTTGCACTACCGAGTTTTTCCCCGAAGAATTAGTGAAGAGAATATCTCCGGTATTTACTGAAATTTTCCAAACGATACCGGCAGTTGTTGAAGATGCCCTTGAAAATCCGCCTAGTCCATCAATAACCCGCACAATATTTTCATCTAGTGGACTCTTTAAGAAAAGATATTTAATTCCGTGAACAGCAAAAGTTGTACTTGCGGTTAAACCGCTGCCGTCAGCAATCTCTTGCACCGCACTAGATATTTGCTCGCGATCAGCCGGTGCGAAATCTGGTTGCCCCAAGGTCGCATCGCCACCTCGAGCTATATAGTAATTTAGCGAAACCTCTCCACCGGTTGCACGAGGGCGAATAACCATGGTTTTGGCGTCGCCTTCAATGGCAAGAAAGGCCGGGAGAACGACTCCCTTCCCAGTTCGCAATGGTGAATTAGCACTGCTGCTTACTACCCAGCCAATTGAAGTAAATGTATATAGAGTGGTAATAATTAAAAGTAATCCCGCTGATATGTGGCGGAAATTTATATTTGTCGCAATCAATCTTTCGCGCAATTTATCCAGCATGATTACCGCTGCACTGATTGCGGCAATGGTGGTCACCACCAAGAGCGAACCCGCATAAATTGGAGTTGCGATAGATGTACCGTTGCCCGTCAGTGAAACGCTGCTCAATAAAATCGCACTTAGAAGTGAGATACACCCAAGTTCAGCGACGAAGCGAGCTTTGGTGGAAGAAAATAGTGAAATACCAAGCACAAGCGTCAGCGGACTAACAATATAAATTGGAAGAGATCCAGGTCCGCCTGGATTGCCCATCAAGGCTAAGTTCGGACCACCTCCTGGAAATAGAAATCCCGAGTCCATAAAGAAACGTTTTGGTTGAAGCAATAATTCGAAACTCCAAGGAGCACAGATTAGAAAGGGTGTAACCACTAGCGCTATGCGCCGATATAGACGTTGATTGAAGAGCTCTGCATTTACCCCACGGTCGCTATCGGCATAGTCACGAAAAATTCCAAAGGCGCTAAATGAAATCCCAACGAGCAACAAGATTGGTGAGAATGCCACGAGAACTGAACTGAGTAAGGAGAGGCCAAAAATTCTCCGCCACGTTAATTGGTCAAGTGCATCAATTCCTTGGGCGGCATTTATAAAAAGTGGTAACAAGATAAGAACGATTACCGTACTTAAGCGCCCTGAATCTACAGCCGAGATGGCAACTGGTGAAATTGCATAAAGTAAAGATGCGCAGGCGGTTAACCAACGGTTATTGGATAACCTGCGTAATAATAAATATCCCGTTCCTGCTATCAACAGTGGAGCAAGTAAGAATAGGATCGCGATAAATAACTTTAAATTTCCAAAAAATGGAGTTGCGAGAACTGCAAGCATCGCTAGCCAGGTGGGTGCTGCCGAAGATGTTCCCATCCCGATCGAGTGCCATCCGCTGAAATAAGTATTCCAAATATCGCTCACGCCGGCTGGTTGTTCGGGAAGAGCGCCTCCAGATAGCGAGCCATAACGATTACGGGACCAGATTAGAGTCAGCAAAAAAAGAAATATCGGTAAAGCAACTAGCGGGCGCTTGATTAGTGAAAACCAATTGCGATTTGAAGCCGGGGTTAATAAATCTTCTTCATCTAAATTCTCATCCAAGATTGAGATCTCGCGAACTTCACTGATTTCATCTGGAAAGATTTGCGATCGTATCCATTCCGCTGATCTTGATAGTGATTGTCGGATCTGAGACCAACGTGACGGAATAAACTTCAACGCAATACCTGCTGGCACTAAACGCTGAGCGCGTCTTGCTTTCCGAGCTTCAAATAATTCTCCGGGGTGAATAAATAGAGTGCCAACTGCCAAAATCTCATCGCTGGCGTAGCCAGGTAATTTTGCAAATAAGAATCCGATTGAACGAAAAATTGAGCCCGTCAAAAGTTGCACAGTTAAGAGAGGTAAGCGCCACCACGACGAATTGGATAGGAGAACATAAGCGGCATTTCGTCGATCCAATAAAAGTGGACGATGCAAAAAAGCTTCTGCGACATCAACAGTACGGCGCTCGTTTGCCGAGGCTTCGGCGTGAAATGCGACAGCGCTGGAGACTGCTATCGCGCTGTAGCCTGCAGAATAAAGACGCCATCCAAAATCTACATCATCACGAAAGAGATCAAGATTAGGATCAAAGCCACCTAATTGCTCAAAAATGTCTCTGCGAATTAGCGCACCGGCTGTGCTGACTGCAAGAACTTCGTGGACACCATCTCGCTGTCCTTGGTCATATTCGGCTGGCTCAAGACCGGTCCAACGATTTCCATTGGCTGCGATACTGATTCCAATTTCTAATAGATGTGTTCTATCGTGCCACCCTAAAAGTTTGGGACCAGCCATTGCTACGCTCGGACGAGTTTTTACTTCTTCAATCAAATTTGCCAGCGCTTTTGGGTGAACTGATAAATCATCGTGAATGATCCATAACCATTCGTGTTCTGGATCAACAATTGCAGGAAGTGTTGAAAGAGCGTGATAAATAGCTTCACCAAAACCAGTATCACGATCCATTGATAAAACTGGTATTCGCGCACCTTTAACTAGCTTTGCAGAAGAATCAATTGAACCGGTATCAACGGCAACGATTCGATCTATCTCATAAGTCTGAGAAGCAAGTGATGTTACAACTTCGGGCAGCCAAGTTGCACCGTCGTGAAGTACAAGAATCGCAGTGACGCGATGTGAACTCATGAGAGTTACGCTGGGCGGCGCTTCAAACGGCGACGCTCACGTTCGGAGAGTCCACCCCAGATTCCAAAGCGCTCATCGTGTGCGAGCGCATATTCCAAACATTCTTGGCGAACATCGCAAGAAAGGCAGACGCGCTTTGCTTCACGAGTCGAGCCACCCTTTTCGGGAAAGAATGCTTCTGGATCTGTCTGCGCGCAAAGTGCGCGCTCTTGCCAGGAGAGTTCAACATTTTCTCCATTTGCTAATTTGATTGATGGGCCAGCAGTAGGGGCTGTTGGATTGCCAGTTGGTGTTGCTTCTGGACGAATCGGCATTGACTAATCTCCTAAAGACCTTCGGGGTCACGTCTCGATATGAACGTAACTTCTCTATAACGAATTACACGCTTGTAATCCCTTTTAGTCAAGTCCAAGGCGGAGGTTTATGCGCTGAGTCACGCTCAATTTCGCAGATTTATCGACTTATTGGGCTGAAATCGGCAGATTTTCTGTTGGTGAAATATATTTTCCGATGATTTCTGAACTTGCTGGGAGTTGTGAATTGTGAAGAATAAAAGAATCGGCAATTGTGCAGCTATCGCCAACCTCGACCCCATCCCCGATAATCGAATTGGTAATCCTGCAATTTGCACCGATCGTTGAACCTTGGCCAATGGATGTTCCCCCAGTAATCACTGAGCCCTCACCAATTTGGCTTCCTGTACCAGCTAGAAATCCTTCGCCGACGATATCGCGCGAGCCTTGGAAGAGCGCTGCCGGGGTTCCGACATCTAGCCAGTAAGACTGTTCGTTATAGCCAAATACGGGGCGACCGCTCTTAACTAATTGGGGAAAGGTCTCGCGTTCAATACTGACAACTGTATCTTTTGGAATCTGTGAAATTACAGATGAGTTGAAGATATAGCAGCCGGCATTTATTGCGTTGGTGACGGGGTGCTCCAGTTTCTCCAGAAAATCTAATACCTTTCCGCTCGAATCTGTCGGTACGCAACCAAAGGCTCGGGCATCTGCAACTTCAATTAAATGAAGTGTGGCATCTGCTTGATTTCTCCTGTGAAAATCGAGTTGCGCAGCAATATTGTGGCCACTTAATACATCACCATTAAATATCACAAATTCTTCAGTGGAATCAGCAAAGTCAACTAAGGAGGCTGCATTACGAATTGCACCACCTGTGCCAAGTGGTTCTCTTTCTACTGCATAAAGTAACTTCATTCCCCATTTAGAACCATCACCGAAGTAAGGAGTAAACACTTCAGAGAGATAAGAAGTAGCCAAGATAACGGTGTTAATTCCTGCTTTTTTAGCAGCAAGTAATTGTCGCTCTGTGACTGGCATGCCAGCGACCGGTAACATCGGCTTAGGGGTCTGATTAGTAAGTGGTTTTAAACGGGTACCCATTCCGCCTACGAGCAATATGCCGATCGCCATTATTTTAGTGCCTGCCGAATACGCGCTGCGGCATCGGCGATTTGTGCATCAGTTGCAGTCATAGCGATGCGAATATGCGATGCGCCTTTTGGTCCATAGAAAGTGCCGGGGGTAGCCAAAATTCCGAGATGAGCCAGCCAATCTACTGATTTCCACGAATCTTCAGATCGGGTGCACCAGATATAAAGTCCTGCAGCTGAATCATCAACTTTAAAACCCGCTTCCCGCAGAGCTGGAGCGAGAGTTGCGCGGCGAGAGTTGTAACGTACGCGCTGCTCTTCTACATGTTTTTCATCACTAAGGGCAGCGATCATAGAATTTTGAATTGGCAGAGGAACCATCATTCCAGCGTGTTTTCTAACTTCACGAATTTTCGCAATTAATTTGGAGTCACCGATCAAGAATGCACCACGGTAGCCCGCCATTGACGAACGCTTTGATAACGAATGCACCACCAAAATATTAGAGTTGTCACCATCTGTATATTTGAGAAGTGATGTCGGAACTTTGGTATCACCAAAATCGATGTAACACTCATCGCAAACCAATACCGCTTGGTTGCTGCGCACCCAATCAATTGCAGCGCGTAGTTCAGATTCAGAATGAACTCGACCTGTTGGGTTTGCTGGGGTATTTACCCACGCAAAATCAGCGCTTGGCCAAGTTTTAGCATCTACTCCGACGGCTATAGGTTGAGCCTGTGCCAATAGTGCGCCAACTAAATAAGTTGGGTAAGCCACCTCGGGATAGATAACTTGCTTACTTTCCAATAACGTCGGCAACCACGCCACTAACTCTTTAGAGCCAATGACAGGAAGCACATCAAAGTCACCTGACGCACCCAGATGGTTAATTGCCCAATTACGAATGGCGCTTTGTAACTCTTTCGTGCCAGCGGTTACCGGATAGCGCGGTGAATCAGAACTCGCGCGCAAAGCGCTTTGAATTAATTCGGGGGTTGGATCAACCGGCGTTCCTTGTGAAAGATCGATAATCCCTGATACGTGCGCGCGGGCTTTATCTGCATATGGGGCAAGCGCATCCCACGGAAAATCCGGCAGTGGTTGGCGCATGATCGTCAGGTCTGGCTGGCTTTACTTAAATTATTCTTTAGGTGGCAGGGCGGCGACTATTGGATGATCGCTATTGGTTAAGCCAACTTTGGCAGCGCCACCAGGTGAACCAAGTTCAACAAAGAACTCAGTATTTATCTTGGTGGAGTCTTTCCATTGTGAAGGAATGTCATCTTCGTAATAAATCGCCTCGACTGGGCAGACCGGTTCGCAGGCGCCGCAATCTACGCATTCATCAGGCTGGATATAGAGCGAACGCGCTCCTTCATAGATGCAGTCAACTGGGCACTCTTCGATGCAGGATTTATCCTTCACATCAACGCACGGTTGGGCAATTACATAGGTCACGAGCTAACCTCCAGATTTAATAGCGCTCGAAAAGCGCAACTCACTTTGGCGCTTATTCTAACCATGCGTGGGCGGCGTTGCCCGATTAAAGTATCGATATGAACGAGGCAACCCAAGAATCCGTCTCATTACTTCTTGGGGCGGTCGGCAAACGCGTCACTATACGACTGCGCGAAGCAGGCGGCGGATTTCGGGATATTGTCGGAATCTTACAGAGCGAGCGGGTATTAGTTAATTCTAAATCTCAGTCGATCTCCTTTTCACCAGATGAGATCGCAATTTGGCGCGAGATTAAACCGCTCCCTGATTTAGCTGGAAAAGGTGCCCCACTTTCCCAAAGAATTATGGAGTTAGAAAAACTTTCAGATCTTACGTGGCCAGCCGATGAAGTTATCGAATACGGACAGTGGCGACTTCGCATCTCTAATGGATTTACTATGCGTGCTAATTCCGTTCTGCCCCTTGGCACCGGCCCAATCGGTGAACCTCCAGTTGATCTCGCTACCGCAGTCAATGAAGTAATAAGTGCCTATCGCAAAAAGAAGCTAAGGCCAACTTTTAGTATTCCGCTGCCAATTTATGATGAGTTAGATAGATATTTAGAACAGGCCGGCTGGAATATAAAAATAGATGCAAATTTCTTGATTAGAGATATAGGTGAAATAGAAATCTCTAACCATTCTGATTACTCAGTAGAAATATTAGATAACCCATCTAAATTATGGTTAGAGATGAATTCAGATCTGCCGCACGAGAAAATAATGCGAGGATATCCCGCACAGTATGGAGCGGTAAAAATTGGTGAGCAAGTTATTGCAGTCGGGCGAATTGCAACTGCTGATAGTTGGTCAATTGTCACAAGGGTATTTGTCTATCCCTCATTTCGGGGTAAAGGAGTCGCCAGAATTTTAATGGCTAATTTATTGGCTGCTGCAAAAGGTGATGGTGCTACCAAAGTTGCACTGCAAGTGGATAATGAAAATGGCGCAGCGCTTGCCCTCTATCAATCTATGGGTTTTAGGGTGCACCATAAATTTGTGTATCGCGTCTTGGCTAATAGATCGATCAAATTATGATCGCAATCTATGACACTTTAACGCGTGGAGTAAAAGAGGTTCCGGTTGATGGAAACTCGGTAAATATCTATTGCTGCGGGCCGACTGTGTATAGAGATGCCCACGTAGGAAATTTACGAACTTTTCTCCTTGCCGATCTGATTGTCCGTGCCTTAAGACTCGAAGGTCGACAGGTTAAATTTATTCAAAATATTACTGATGTTGGACACATGTCAGAAGATTTCCAAGACCAAGATAAATTGCTGCAACAGGCAAAATTAGAAGAACGAGATCCATTTGAGATTGCCCGTAAATATGAGGAGAAATTTCATCAAGATTTAGCCAAAATAAATATCCTTCCCGCTGATTCCTACCCACGGGCAAGTGAAACCATTGATTTGATGTTGCAAACGATCGCTCAATTAATTACTAGTGGACATGCCTATGCAACTGAACTTGGTTCGGTCTACTTTGATGCGCGGTCGATCCAAAGTTATGGCGCTATAAGTGGAAATAGATTGGACTCGCTAAAGCCGGGACATCGATTTGAATATAGCGATGAGGGCGATAAGCGTTTTCACGCAGATTGGGCGCTCTGGAAAACCGCTGGAAATCGCACGGAGATGGTTTGGGATTCCCCTTGGGGTAAAGGTTTTCCAGGTTGGCATATCGAATGCACGGCTATGTCACTTGAGTTATTGGATAAGAGAATTGACCTACATGTGGGTGGAATGGATCTACGTTTTCCTCACCACGAAAATGAACGCGCTCAATCAAATTCAATTATTGGCCATGAAGCGGTAAAGATGTGGGTGCACGGTGAGCACTTACTATTTGAGGGACGCAAAATGTCTAAAAGCGCTGAAAATGTTGTATTAGTTAAAGATTTATTGGAGCGCGGGTTAGATCCGCTCGCCTTACGCCTTGCTTTACTTGAAAATCGCTACCGCTCACAGATGGATTTAACATGGGCCGGATTGGAGGCGGCCAACTTAACTTTACGGCGCTGGCGATCCAATATGGCGACTTGGGGCGCAAATGATAATCAAATAGCAGACCCTGAGATTGCTAGTGCGATTGCAAAAGATATTGATACACCCCGCGTTTTATTGAGAATGCGCGCAATTGAAAAGGATGCTTCAGTTCCAGGTGAGTTGAAGCGTTCAATATTTCTGCAAGCAGATTTACTTCTTGGGTTAGATTTAAATCATCCCGTAGAAGTTCGCGAACTAACCCCCGAACAGGTTGAGCTACTGCAACTTCGTGCCCAAGCTCGACAAAATAAGAATTGGAGTGAGAGCGATCGCCTGCGCGACTTACTGACAGATACCGGTATTGCGGTAAGTGATGGTCCGGATGGGCAGAGTTGGAGTTAATTCGCGGGAAGAGCGATTGCCGCAAATAAGGCGATAACTGAAGTTAGTAAAAAAATATTTCCTAATCTGTCACCCTGAACAAATATCTCGTTACCGACTCCCAGAGAAGAGGCTCGCACAAAGATTGCGAGCCAAGAAATAGCAGCTATTAACTTAAAGAAGCGTTTTCTGAATAATCTTCCGAGAGACCAGATTGCGGTAAAGGTTCCAGTAATTGCAATTGCAATGCCGAAAGGCGGAGCAAGGTGGTGCAGAAAAACTGCAGCGGCGCCTGTCGCAAAGCCAACTGCAATAGAAACTAGCAGTTTCATTTAAAGAGTCACTCCTGAGAATAAATCAGCCTCGCGCCCATTGGAATCAAATGGTGCGCTCTTTTCTCCTTTAACTAAGGTGTAGTACTCATTACCCCAGACTTGAAGCCCCAAATTATCTGAGAGCGCAAAGAATGGTCCATCTAATGAAATTTGTGTGTGATGTGCCTTCATCGCCGCCATCTTGGCTTCTACATAGGAGTTTCCGTCAATAAGAGTTGTGACAAAAGAATCATCTTTAGCAAAAGGTAGATCATCAACGTTATCTGCTCCAAAGAAATCAGAGCCTAACTCTTTCATCTTTGCCATGCTCTCAGCGAGTACAGATTTTGGCATGGTGTTCCAATAAATTTTCTGAATCTGCCAATTAGATTTTTCGCTCGCTCGCATCGCAACGCGATGGGCTTGGATGTGATCTGGGTGTCCATATCCCCCGATTTCATCGTAAGTAATCAGAATATGTGGCTTAATTTCCTCAATTATTTTTATTAGATGATCAGCGGCCTCTTCTAAATCGGCCTGCCAAAAAACATCAGATCGGTTATTTACTTCAGTTCCCATCATTCCGCTATCGCGATATTTGCCCTCGCCTTGTGCCAAGAAACGAAAATCGGTAATTCCTAACGCCTGCATTGCATTGGCAAGTTCAGTCTCACGGTGCTCGCCTAAGGCATCAGTGTCAGAGCTGGCAAGATGAGATAGCTCAGGGGTAAGAATCTCTCCTTCTTCACCACGAGTGCAGGTAACTAGAGTTACTTGCGCACCCATCGCGGCGTAAAGTGCCATTGTCGCGCCATTATTTATAGTCTCATCATCCGGGTGAGCGTGCACCAAAAGAGCACGGTATCCGTTGTAAGAATCGCGCATCAATAAACCGGCAACGACTTATCTATTTGTTTTGCCCAGGCAATTACTCCACCAGCCACGTGGGTTGCATCGGCAAATCCAGCTCCCTTAAGAATTGCTAAACACTCTGCGGAACGAACCCCGCTCTTGCAGTGCAAAATAATTGGCCTATCTTGTGGCAAAGTTGCCAGCACAGTTCCGTCAAGGAAACCCTGTTTTGGAATCAGATGGGATCCAGGAATGCGAACAATCTCAAATTCGCTAGGCTCACGAACATCAACTAGATAGAAGCCTTCATCGGCAGCGATTTTGCTAGCAAGTTCAGTGACTGAGATAGTCGAATCTTTCACCGCAACTTCAGCAGCGTCCGAGAGGACTCCACAAAAGGCCTCATAATCTGGAAGTAAATCCTTCTGTGTTGGATTATCACCACACAGTGGGCAGTTAGGATCTTTTCGAACTTTAATCTTTCTAAAAGACATTTCTAAAGCATCGTAAATCATTAATGAACCAATCATCGGGTCACCAACACCAGTAATAACTTTTATAGCCTCTGTAATTTGAATTGAACCGATAGTGGCGCAGAGAACTCCGAGAACTCCACCTTCTGCACAACTTGGAACCATTCCGGGAGGTGGGGGTTCAGGATAGAGACAGCGGTAACAAGGCCCGTATTCAGCCCAGAAAACGCTAGCTTGTCCATCAAAGCGGTAGATAGATCCCCAGACATAAGGCTTCTTTAACAATACACAAGCATCGTTTACCAAATAGCGAGTTGCAAAATTATCAGTTCCATCAACAATTATGTCGTATTGTGAAAAAATCTCTTTAACATTTGAATTATCTAAGCGAACTTCGTGGGTAATTACATTTACAAATGGGTTTATCTCAGAAATTTTCTCTTTAGCGGATTGCGCTTTACTTTTGCCGATATCACTCTGTCCGTGAATTATCTGGCGCTGCAAATTGGATTCATCGACGGTATCAAATTCTACGATTCCAATTGTTCCGATGCCGGCTGCTGCCAGATACATCAATGCGGGAGAACCTAATCCACCCGCCCCAACACATAAAACTTTGGCGTTCATCAACCGCTGCTGTCCTGACATCGCCACATCAGGAATTATCAAGTGGCGGCTATAGCGACGAACCTCATCAACTGTCAGCGCAGATCCAGGTGGAACTAGCGCTGGAGGTTTTATAGGTGTACTTGTCATAGCGCTATTCTGCCGTAGCCATCGGATGTGCGCCAATTTGGTAATTTACTTAGGCTGCAAATGGTTCTCATCTGCAATTGATCTTTCTTTATTGCGAGTTATACCTCTACGATATGCGCAATGACTACCGTAGATACCAACGCCAAAGGTGATAAGGCGCGTTTACCGCGCGATGAGCGCCGCGCGATTTTACTCAGTGCAGCCCTTGAAGTCTTTACTGCAGCTGGTTACCACTCAGCGGCGATGGATGAAATTGCAGATCGAGCAAATGTCAGCAAGCCCGTTCTCTACCAACATTTTCCATCAAAGCTAGATCTATACCTAGCGGTTTTGGATTTACATATCGATTCGCTGGTATTTGAATTACAGAAAGCAATATCTTCAACACCAGATAACTCAATGCGTGTGCATGCCACCGTAGAGGCGTACTTTTCTTTTATTGAGAATGAGGGTGAAGCCTTCCGCTTACTCTTTGAGAGCGATATGAACGTAGAGCCACAAGTTCGGGAAAGGCTAAATCGCATGACATACGATTGTGCCGCTGCGGTGAGCGCGATTATTTCCAATGACACAGGATTGCCTAAAGAAGTTGCTATGTTGCTCGGCGTTGGGCTTATTGGATACACGCAAGTAACCGCCCGCCACTGGCTAGATCGAGATAGCAAACTAACCCGCCAACAAGCCGTTGAATTAGTTGAAAACTTAATGTGGAGAGGTATATCTGGCTTCCCGCTTTCAGGAAATCAATAGCTTCAACTTCGCTAAGCGTTAATTTCAAGAATCCAACGGCATCATTTGCCGATAGGATAGGAATATGAGTACAAAGAAATCTGATGCCGCACAAAGTACCCACGTCCGCATCGCAATAACCAATATCTCTGGCGAACTGGCCTTTGAAACCAATTCATCGGTAGCCGATGTGAAATCTGCGGTAGCTGCTGCAATCGCTGCTAAGACCACACTTGCCCTGCAGGATATACGTGGCCACGAAATTGTTGTTGCGGCAGAGAAGATCGGCTTCGTCGACATAGGTGTCGCCGCCGATCGCCGCGTTGGTTTCGGCGCACTTTAAGGTGTCAATTACTTTCGCAGATCTTCCACTTCGCCCAGAAACACAAGCGGCGCTGGCAGAACATGGTTTTATCTCTCCCTTCCCAATTCAGGAGATGGTTCTACCTATTGCGCTAGGTGATGGAGATGTAATTGGACAAGCAAAGACCGGCACGGGTAAGACCCTCGCCTTTGGTATTCCACTTATTGAGCGCGTAATTGCTCCGCTAGATTCAGAATGGTCAGGACTTGTCGCTAAAGGTTTACCTCAAGTATTAGTTGTCGTTCCAACCCGCGAACTCTGTGTGCAGGTTACAAAAGATATTGATGAGTTGACTGGAAATCGTGGGATTCGTACCTTGGCTGTTTATGGTGGCCGAGCATTTGAGCCACAAATTGAAGCGCTAGCTAGCGGAGTCGAAATTGTCGTCGGAACACCAGGGCGCTTATTAGATCTCTATCGTCAAGGTCAATTGAAATTAAAAGAGGTATCACGCGTTGTTTTAGATGAAGCAGATGAGATGCTCGATCTTGGGTTTTTGCCTGATGTAGAAAAGATCTTTACAAGTACACCTAACCGCGCCCAAACCATGCTCTTTTCAGCAACTATGCCTGGAGATATCATCGCTTTAGCGCGTCGCTTTATGAATCAACCGATTCACATTAGAACTCAAGATAATGAAGATGAAGGCGCGGTCGTCTCTCGCATTAAACAACACGTTCTGCGGGCACATGCGCTAGATAAAATTGAAATGTTGGCTCGCATCCTTCAAGCAGATGGCCGGGGTCCGACGATTGTCTTCTGTCGCACAAAACGTACCTGTCAGAAGACTTCAGATGATCTGGCAGAGCGCGGCTTCCGGGCAGCCTCTATCCACGGTGATCTAGGACAGAGTGCACGTGAAAAAGCGCTCAATGATTTCAAAGCCGGTAAATCTGATGTTCTGGTGGCAACTGATGTTGCAGCGCGCGGTATTGATATCGACGGCATTACTCACGTCATTAACTATCAATGTCCTGAAGATGAAAAAACTTATGTCCACCGCATCGGACGCACAGCGCGCGCCGGCGCTGATGGAATTTCAGTCACTTTTGTAGATTGGGATGATTTAGCGCGTTGGAAGATGATCGATACCGCACTCGTTCTCGGTCTAGGCGAACCAGAAGAGACTTACTCATCATCTGAACATCTCTATCAAACTTTAAATATTCCAGCCGGTTCAAATGGGCGCATTACGAAGCAAAAGCCTGTTGCGAAGCCAGAGAGAGCTGAGCCTGTTGCGAAAGCAAGTAAACCTACCGATGAGCGCACTGCGCGCAATAGAACTCGTACCAAAAAGTTCTCTTCTTAGCAGAAATTTACTCCAGCCCTAATAACTCCAAAATAGAGTACGTAGCACTTCTATAACTCTCGGCAACTTCTCCATCCTTATCCGCAGTTAGTACAGAGAGCGTTCCTTGGCTTAATCCATCGATCTCATTTGAGCGAACCAGTGATACATCCAGAACGGGCGCAATTTCTTCACTACTTACTTCACCTGTCGCAATGGCAGTTACCTGAGTATCTGTGATGGCACGTAATTGGAGCAGAGCGCGCAAGGAATGTAGCGAACCATCTACCGGGGTAAATATGTGATCCGCCACCGAAAGTGCCATTTTTAGAGATTGAGTTAGCGATGGAGCAACATCTAGTACGACTAGATCAAAGGGTTCGGGAATGCTCTTTAAAAATACAGAAAGTGCATCCTCGCTTAAGTTAGTAGTTAAGCGCGAATCAGCAGCGATAAATGCAAACCTTTCGGCGGTCAGATTCAATTGCTCACTACTCAGTGATGTACCAGTTAAGTAATCAGTAATAGTCAATCGCGGATTTTCAAAACCCAAGCGAAATGTCAGTGCACCCGCTGGATCTAAATCAATTAGTAACGTTTTCTTCCCAAATTCTGCGGCGGCTACCGAGATGGCGTGGGCCAAAGTTGTTTTTCCTACTCCCCCAGCAGGACTTGCAATAGCAATTATCTTCATTTAGCTTCTACCAAATCCCAACGTTTCATCGCGGCTTTGAAAATTGGTGGCGCAAGTATTGCATCAGGTATTACACCAATCGTCTTTCTGATCGCTTTCATGGACAAATCTGTTGCAAAATTCTGTCCCGGAAGCTGTGGTGTTCCATAAAGTGAGCGCGCCCATGAAGGCAGAGAACTAGCTGCCACTAGTGCAAGTGATGCCCAAGCAGGTGCTGCAGGAGTTGCAAAGCGAACTGCAGTGGGAAGTGGTGGAATAGTTAAGAAGAGCGCAGCTCGCTTAGCATCCTCAGATGCGCGCAGCTCTGGTGATATATCAGAGAAATATTTCTGCATTTGGCTCACCGTTGAGGGAACTACTTCAGCATCTACTCCTACGAGTTGAGCAAAGATAACCATCTCAGAGACATATTGATCAGCCTCTCCCTCACCCATTGTCATTCCTGAGCGAATTGCAACATCTAAAAATGAATCGACCATCGACATATGTACCCAGAGCAGCAGATGTGGGTCATCAAGTCCAAGTGCGGTATGAATCCTTCTAACGCGCGCGGCTAAGGCGAGGGCTTCGTCAGAGCTGCCAAATGTAATTGTTGAGACGTAATCACCAGTGCGTTGCAACCTGCCCCACGCATCTTCACGGAAATTAGAGTTCTTCGCTACCCCATCCATTGCATCTGGATGTAGGGCTTGTTGCAAGAGCGCCCGAATACCGCCAACTGCCATTGCTGGATCAGAATGAATCCGCCAAGTGACGGTATTTGGCGCAAAAAGACCGCGTGGATCAACTGATGACGACAATATATTCATATTGAAAATTCCTACTGAGCAGAGAAAGCTTTGATCGCATCAACCAACATTTGTACTGCAATTGCCGCCAGCAGCAATCCGGCGATTCGCGCCAAGAGAGTGACACCTGCATCTTTAATGATGCTCAAAATAGTTGTTGAGGCCATTAGAGAAACTGCGATAACTATATGAACGGCTACAACTGC
>Ga0304730_1000844_pt1 | contig 24890 bp, 10 predicted proteins | sample M_130628_MF_Meta_FD_190474 | JGI IMG/M metagenome (GOLD analysis project Ga0304730, IMG submission 190474) | Freshwater microbial communities from Lake Montjoie, Canada to study carbon cycling - M_130628_MF_MetaG (v2) (version 2) | ecosystem: Environmental > Aquatic > Freshwater > Lake | place...
AACCAGTAAAACCAGTTTGCCCCTGTGTACCCGTTGAACCAGTAAATCCAACTTCGCCTTGTGTACCTGTGCTACCAGTATAACCAGTAATACCTTGTGTACCAGTGCTACCAGTAAATCCAACCTCACCCTGTGTACCAGTTGAACCAGTATAACCAGTAATACCTTGGGTGCCTGTTGAACCAGTGAAACCTACTTCACCTTGTGTACCAGTTGAACCAGTATACCCAGTAGCAGTACTAGCACTACCAGTATAGCCAGCACTACCAGTGAATCCTTTATTAAATGGTAACCATATTAAATGTCCAAATCCATCCTCGTCCCCGTTGCCTGGAATGTGTGTATAATTAGAAGTGGCATTGGCTATCCACAAACCGTTATTATATTCTACTACTGCTGGTGGAAAATAATTAAGTACTGCACTAGTCCAAGTTCCTTGGTAATCAAACGGATAATCACCTTTACTACCGGTAAAACCAGTAATACCAGCAGTACCGGTTGAACCTGTGAAACCAGTAATACCAGCAGTACCGGTTGAACCTGTGAAACCAGTAATACCAGCAGTACCGGTTGAACCTGTGAAACCAGTAATACCTTGGGTGCCCGTTGAACCTGTGAAACCAGTAATGCCTTGGGTGCCCGTTGAACCAGTAAATCCAGTAATACCTTGTGTACCTGTACTACCTGTATAACCTCTACTACCAGTAAAACCTTTTCCAGAAGAAGGATTTGTAGCAGCAACAATTGTTAAAGTAATTGTTCCTGTTGCTGCTTGAGGAATACTATCTTTAACAGTTACATTGTAACTAATAGGGCCTATAACAGCCGTAGGACTTCCAGTTAAATGTCCTGTAGAATCGTATGTTAATCCATTTATATTAAATGTTGGAAGTATTGAATATGCATATTCTGCTCCACTAATTAAAAAACCACCCGATCCAGTAACTGGATATTCATCAACGGTATCACCAACAGCATATTGTATATTATTTTGCGTAACTACTGCTGAAATTGCAGGAGGTGTTGATGACGCTATAGATAGAGTAAATGAACCGGTACTTATTTGATTATTTTGATCATTTACAGTAACGTAATATCTAGTAGAACTTAAAGATATAATAGGAGTACCAGATATGTATCCAGTACTAGTATTAAAAATTAATCCTAGTGAAGCTATACTTGGATCAATATTGTAAGTTAATCCACCATATCCTAAATTTGTTGCAACTATAGGTTGGAAGCCAATAGTAGGAGTAATTTGAGTGTATTGAGTTAATCCTTTACTAGGAATTGCTGTTGTTAATGATATCGGCGGTGCTAAAACTACTAAATTAAAAGAAGTTGTAACAGAGGATGGTAATGCATCACTAACGGTTACATTGTAAGTACTAGTAGTAACAATCCTAGATGGGATCCCAGTTAATATACCGGATGTTGGGCTTATTCCTAATGTACCGTTTGGTAAATTAGCACCAGAAATAGCATAGGTTAAATTATTACCTAACCCACCCGTTGCAAATACAGGTGTTATTCCTGTTGTTGCAGAATTTGCGTATAATACTATTGTTTGTGTTGTGGCAGTTGCCGCAATTGGAATTGTATCAATTACATTTAAAGTTAATGTTTGAGTAGATATTCTACCAGTTACATTATCAGTTACTATTAATATATAAGTTGCAGTATTTGAAGGTCCTGAAGGAGTACCTTGTATATTACCAGGTGCAACTAATTGCAAACTAGGATAGAATGGTAATTGAGGATCAGTAGAATAACTTACACTTCCTCCACTACCACCACTATGATTAATTATGTGAACATCTGCCGCAGTTTGTTTTATTAAAGAAATTGAACTGTTAACTAATGTAGTTACAAATGGTGCATAATCTGCAGATATATAAAACTGTGTTGAACTAGTTTGATGAATAGGTAAACTATCAGTTACGGTTACTGTAAATGTATTAGAAAACTTTACGTTTGGTTTTCCGCCAACTGTACCATTAATAAATGTCAATCCATATTGGCCAGGATCGGGATCTATAGCAAAAGTTTTAGTTCCATATCCGCCACTGCTAATTAAAATTGGAATAAAACTAGTAGATGAATTAATAGTTAATGTATTAACAGCATATGCTGGTACAGTAGAAACAATTAATGGATCAGCAAGTACAACAGAAAAACTAAATGAACTTGTACCTATACTACCTATGCTATCTGTTACACTTACGTTAAATGTTGTAGTACTAAGTAGTTGATTGGTAGTTCCGGATACATAGCCAGTACTTGTATTGAATGTCAATCCCGCCAAACTATTATTATCAATTTGATAATTGTAAGGAGTCGCACCCCCTATAGCAGCAACAGGTTTAAATGAAACGTCTATAGTTTTTATTAATTTTTGTGTAGCATAAGTCGGTGAAGTAGTTACAACAAACGGGGTTGGAGCAATTATTAAATTAAATGATCCTGTACTAACCTGACTTGCCTGATCTCTTACAGTTACATAATATGGAGTTGATGTAGTCCAATATTTTGATGGTGTACCTGTAATACTACCATCAGATGAAAAAGTTAAATTAAATTGACTTAGTGATGGATTGATACTGTAAGTTTTTGTTTGGTAACCGCCACTAGCCGATATAGGTATTAAACCACTAGGATACGTAATTGATACAGCAGCATCTTGTACCAATGAAACATTGGTAATTGTAGTTAATGAAAGTGGTATCGGATCAGTAACAGTTAAACTAAATGATCCTGTAGATGATTGATACAGATCACTAACTGAAATAATATAATCAACTTTAGTAGTTGCTGAAGTAGCAACTCCTGTAATTTGTCCAGTACTGGTCGAAAACGTTAAACCTGATGGTAAAGTATTGTTGACACTGTAAGAGTACGGAGGAGTCCCGCCAGTAGCAGTAACAGGTGTAGCAGGTAAATTAGTAGTAGCACCTGTTATTAATGGAATTAACGCTTGTGACGTTGTTTTTATAGGTGTTGAACTTACGGCAATAGTTATAGTAGCAGTAACTACCTGATTAGCCTTATCCGATATTGTTATAGCATACGGAATTGGTAGTGCAGGTGTTGTAGGTGTTCCACTCAATACGCCAGATGTATTAAAAGATAAATTATTGCTAGGAGTAGGCAAAATGCTATATGTTAAACCATTATATCCACCAAACCCTTGAACTGGAGTTATACTAGTGGTAGAATTTACAAAAAATGTTACATTGGTACTAGTATAGGTAATTGGTGTTGCATCAATTACATTTAAGTTAATATTAGTTGATGAACTTAATCCTGTAATGTTATCAGTTACAGTTAGTGTATAAGAACTGGTAGTTGAAGTTGAACTCGGTGTTCCTTCAATCTTACCAGGTGAAACAAATTGTACAGCAGAGTAAGATGGTAATGCAGGTGTTGTGGAGAATGTAACACCCTGGCCAGCACCACCTGAATATGTAATAACTTGCTGAGTGTTAAAAATCTTATTAATTAATGTTAATGAACTAACAGATGGTGTTACTACTAAATTGGGATATTTTACTTCTAATGAAAATTGTGTAGAACTAGTTTGTGGTATAGTTAAACTATCAATAACTGTAATAGTATAAATTGTAGTAGCACTAGTAGCCGTTGGTATACCACTTACTGTACCTTGTGTAAAACCTAATCCTGTTGGTAAAGAAGGAAAAATACTATAATTTAAAGTACTATAACCTCTACTAGATATTACTAATGGTGTTATAGGTAAGCCTACACCGGAATTTAAAGTAAATGTATTAACTGCATAAGTAGCAGATGTTGATATTATTAAAGGATCCGCAGTTACTACATATATACTAAAACTACTAGTTCCTTTATTACCCACTGAATCAGTAACAGTTACAGCATAACTTGTGGTATTAAGATTACTTGAAGGTGTTCCAGATACTTGTCCAGTTGAAGTACTAAATGATAAACCACCTAAATTAGTATCATTAATTGAATATGATATATATGGTTGCGCTCCACCTGTAGCACTAACTGGTTGGAAAATTGATACTGGTACTGTTTTGGTAAATTTTGTAACAGTTGGTAGAGCGTATGTTGGATTTGTACTAACACTAAATGTTGGTGGATTTACCACTAAATTAAATGTGCCTGTGCTAACTTGCTTTGCCTGATCTTTTACGGTTACAAAATAACTAGTTGATGTAGTCCAATATATTGACGGAGTACCTGTGATAGTTCCATTTGTGTTAAATGTCAGACCTAAATAAGTTATTGATGGACTAATAGAATAAGTTAATCCATTATAACCACCACTACCGGATATAGGTGTCAGTCCAGAAGGATAAGTTGTTGATACTCCTGTACCCTGTGTTAACACAACATTAGATATTGTAGATAATGTAATTGGTGTAGGATAAGATACTGTTAAATTAAATGAGGTTGCTGTAGTTAGTGAAGAACTATCATTAATTGTAACAGTATAAGATACAGATTGTCCATTTGGAGTACTAGTATTAGCAATTCCAATAATATATCCACTAGTAGTAACAAATGTTAAACCGTCTGGTAAAGGACTTGATATACCATATGTATAAGGCAATACACCACCAGTAGCATCAACAGGCAACGCTGGTAAATTAGTTGAAGTTCCAACAGTTAATGGTAACGAATTTATTTTTTTAGATGCAATCAATGGTGTAATTGCAGAAGAAATTACAGTTAAAACAAAACTACCTGTGCTACGTTGATTTGCTAAGTCTGATATTGCTACAATATAAGTTTTAATTGATGAGGTACTAGTTACTGTTCCTGATATTGCACCTGTGCTAGTACTAAAATTTAAACCTGATGGTAAACTAGGAGTCAACGCATATGTTAAAGTACTATATCCACTAGCAGTTGGACTTGCAGATACCGGAATAGCATTAAAAGCAGTGCCTGTTGATATTGTAGTAGGATTGGCGTATGCAGGATTAACAATTGCAGATAATGCAGGTAGTTGATTTACACGAAGATTAAATTGTGTACTAGTAGTCTTTGATAAACTATCTGTAATAATAACAGTATATGGTGTTAATACATTTGTAAAACTAGTTGCCGAAGTTGCACCTGATAACAACCCTGCACTACTATATACTAATCCAGAAGGTAATGGAGTAGATCCACTAACTGCATATGTATAGGGCAAGGTGCCTGTTCCAGATTGTACTGATATTGGGCTAAATGCTGTAAATGGAACATATTGAGTTAGTACAGGAATAGACGGAGATACAACAGCAATTGGTAAATTAGCAGGTACTTCTATAGAGAAAGATGTAGAAGTAGTTTGTTGGGGAGTTGAGCCATCCTTTACTTGTAATGTGTAAAGGGTCATCGGAGAATCTATAGTTGCTTTACCAGAGATATAACCGGTAGTTCCACTTAAAGTTAACCCTGTATTGTTGGTTATATCCGGAGTTATTGTATATGCATATGGGCTTACTCCATTTGATAAAGTTACTGTTGGAAAACTAGTTGTACTATTAAGAGGAATTGATTTGGTTACAAATATAGGGGTTGCAGTAAATACAGGTTGAGGAGAAACCGTAATATTTACAGTAGCAGCAGCGGAAGTTCCTCCTGAATTAGTAGCAGTATATGTAAATGAATCAGATCCAGAGTATCCAGCAGCCGGAGTATAGGTAATACCCGTACCAGATGCAGTAGCAGTACCATGACTCGGTTGTGTTGCTACTGTTACACTTGTTGGACTATTAGTTACACTTAAATTAATAGTATTGTTACTTGATCCACCTACGACAGTTTGATTTACATTACTTGCAACTGGTGGATTGACTACAGGAGGTGCTCCTGTTGGACCTAAGGTAAATTGTATTTGCGCTGTTTTTTGTGCTACTGAACCATCACTAAAGGTAACAGTATAGGTTTGTTGCGTAATACTTGCAGCAGTTCCTTCAATAGAAATCGGTATATAATTATACCAATTAACTGTACTATCTGCTTCCGTTATTGCTTTAACATCTGCATCTGTAATAATAGTAGGATTAGCAGCATTGATAACCCAATTAGCCGTGAGAGCACCTCCACTATTACCTGATTGCGCTGGATTTGTACTATATTCTAATGTTATACTAGTAGCATCTGTTTGTACACATTTCCATGTACCATTAAAACTTATTTTTTTCTGATTACGTACGGTGTAATAATTTCCAACTACAGGAGAAATACCACTAAGAGATGCAATGGTAAATTTTGCATTATACAATGAACCTGAAGTAGAAGTAGTAGGCTTAGCAGATGTAGTAATCCTAGTTCTAGATGTATAAAAATTTAATCCGGATGGTAATGGTGGACTAATAGTTGCCGTCATTACATATAAAGTAGATGAACTAGCAAAAGATGAGCCGCCATATGCGGCTACAGGAACAAACGATATTGATACGCCTGCTGGTTGTGTAATTACATCAGTTGGTCCAGATCCTAATAATCGAATAGTGTTAATATTTGGAATAGTAGGAGGACTAACCCCACCACCGGTTATTCCAATACCTGTTTGTCCAAGAGTAACATTGGTAGTCTTAAATACTTGTGCGCTAACAGTACCGGCATTTAGGTATGCTTGTTGTATTTGACCACTACCAGTAGCATAACCAAGATATACATCCTGAGATGCAAAATAAACATCAGCAGGTTTAGTTGTCGGTGATGGAAGATTACCGAGAATTGTCGTTGATTGTGAATAAAATATTGCCACGGTATCGTATTTACCTTACGTTTTTAGACAAACGGTTTAAGTCCATACGTAACTAATCCTGTGTTTGAATCAATATATGAATAGCATATAGACAACACTTGATTTACATCGTCGTAATAATAATCCCCAGGTTTTAAATCAGTGGATGACATTGGCATCCATATATATGTATCATCAGTATTAAGATCATAGTATTGATCATAGGTTCCTCCAGTATAATTTAGTGGAGGAGAACCATTTCCTACCGCTTGACAATCACCCGGTGTTAATCCGGTAGCATCCGTAACGGCATTACCCATAAATCCCCAATAAACACCATTTGCAAAATCAATACTTTGAGTATATAATCTTGGAGCAGAAGATACTTGTTTAAATGGTACATTAATTGTATGTGCAGCGGCTAATGCAATATCATCGTCAAAATATAATGCGCCGCCGCTGGGAACAATTATAGTTTTGTTGGTTAACGTTTGAATTCCCGTTGGTGTTACTGCATATTGCTCTATGGTTCCAGTAGTAATTATTTCGGCACTAGCAACAAAACTAGTTGTATTAACATATAAAGCACCCCCAATGCCAACACCACCTATTACAGTTAAAGCACCAGTATCAGTCGATGTTGAACTTGTAGTATTAATAATTAATATTGTATTAGTGGTTGAATTGCCCCTATCTGTAACACTTTGAAGTGTGCTAGTAGTCCAAATGGTAACTTCACCGGTGCTGGTATTAACTGCGGTATCAGTGCCTGCTATAATGGTAGTTTTGGACGCAAATAAATCTATAGTTGCAGTAGTAATTATTTCAGCACCACCAACAAAACTAGTATTGATAGCAGAAATACTTAAAAATGTAACACTACTAGTAGTGTTTAGATCTTGATCAGCACCTGGACCTTGACTACCTGTATAACCAATAATACCCTGTGTACCTGTGCTACCGGTAAAACCAACTTCACCTTGTGTACCAGTAGAACCTGTATAACCAGTAATGCCCTGAGTACCTGTACTACCAGTATAACCTACACTTCCGGCATATCCAGTAATTTGTCCAACATCTACCCAAATAGGATCAGTCCAAACTGCAAGATGTCCTGTATCAACAAGAATATAACCGTCACCTACATTGCCTAGATGGGGCGTAACTAATGCAGAAAATGTCGATGAAGAACCTACTATAACAACTGAAGTGCCGGGGGTTCCTGAATCACCTTTACTACCAGTAAATCCAATTGCATCATATGCACCTCGACTACCTGTATATCCAGTGGCTCCTATTACTATAGGTACCCATTGTGAGGTTGAAGTGTTATAATATTTTAATTCACTCATATTATTACCATGTATACACTACCGCATATCCATTGCCGCCAGCACCGCCAGCACCGCCAAATCCAGATTGTCCAGCTGCACTTAATGCTGTGCCGCCGCCACCTCCCGCACCTCCGCCTTGACCGCCAGCGCCGCCAGCGCCGCCAATACCAACCCCACTAGCTAGTAATGTTGCGCCACCGCCACCACCGCCCTTACCACCGACAGTAGAGTTGCCAGCTGCACCTGCACCGCCTGCGCCACCGTTTGTTGTAGTTGAACCATCTGATCCAGCAACACCACCGCCACCGGTTGTAAATACGCCACTACTTCCTCCGGCAGCAGGCAATGCTGTAGTAGTTGTAGTTGCTCTGCCGCCACCAGAACCACCTCCACCCCCACCGTACATAGAACTACCACCGACTCCTGCTGCTGATGCTGTAGTAGACCCACCACCACTAGCACCACCAAATTCTGCACATTGAGTTGCATTAACACCTGCTGCCAATGATACAACACCACCGAGCGCACCAGTTGGCCCAAAGTTACCTGTAGTAACTCCAGTACCAGGAGTGCCGCCTGCACCGCCTGCGGCTGATCCCACAGCACCAGCAGTAGCAGTTCCACCACCGCCACCACCGCCCGTAGCTAATGCTGTAATAGCGCCGCCAAAGCCGCCACCACCACCATATGCATATAATAATGTACCAAAAGATGTAAGACTCCCAACACCGCCTGTACCACCAGCACCAAGGGTACCACCAATGCCACCAGTGCCACCTGTACCTATTGTTACTGTTACTGTTGGTGTTAAGTCGGAAGCAGAAAATGTAGCAACTGCATGAGCACCGCCACCACCGCCTGCACCGCCTTTAGTAACCACTACAGTACTAGTAGATGCACCTCCACCACCGCCACCGCCTGCTCCCCAGATTTTAACCATAACAAATTTAGGATTAAAAGTAGTTGGTTTGGTCCATGTATTAGCACCAGTTGTGGTAAAAACTTGTACATCACTTGGTCCTGTTAATCCTTGTGTTACAGGAGTACCTGCCGCATTATAAATTTGAAAAAATTGACCGTTATATGTAACATTTTCATTTGGTTGTAGTGTTCCACTCCATAGTGGAACAACTGTTGTACCATCTGTATGTTGTACTGTTATTCCTGCTATAACTGAAGCAGATTCGTTAGAAATAACAATAAATTTTATTGAACGATATGTATTAGTACTAGGCGCTGTTACTATATCGGATGTTATTGCAGTACTAATACTAGGAGTATTTGTCCTTCCTGGGGTTATATTACCCGTTACTATATTGTTATCTACCCATGTTATGTGAGTTCGTATATCACCACCGCTTGACCCACTTATGGACACCTGTAGTTTATCTGTTGTTGAAGTTAAAATTATCATATATTTTTCTTTATTTAATCATAAAATAAACCCATTAAATAAGGGTTTTGAAAGTTACTTGCAGAAATAGTTCCAGCAACATTTAAATTACCACCAACACCTACACCACCAGTAACAATTAATGATCCACTAGTAGGTCCATTGGAATCGGCCGCGCCGCCAAATGTAATTGTTCCACTATAAGTGAAAATATATATTCTGTATCCACCTGATACAGTATATGAAGGTGATCCTGTAGTTGATGATGCAGGAGAATAAGTATCTGAATAACGTAAAATAACAACTCCAGATCCACCATTGCCGGCTAAACTTCCAGCATCGGTCGCGCCACCTCCTCCACCAGTGTTTGCTGTGGCATTCATAGCAATAAAGTTTCCACTTGTTTTTCCTACCGCGCCTCCACCTATGCCGCCAAGAGTTTGACCGGTACTTCTAGTCCATCCTCCGCCACCACCTGCAAAATAAACATCTGAGCCACTAATCTGTCCCACTGAATAACTAGAAGCCTGTACAGTAGTAATAATTGTAGAAACTGCACCAATACCACCAACACCTTGATTGCCGGCAGCGCCGCCACTATAACCAGCAGCACCGGCGCCACCACCACCACCGCCAAAGTTTTGTGCAGGATCACTGTCGCCACCCGCATTACCCTGTCCAGAAGGACTAGCCGCACCACCAGTTTGACTAGCAAATGGTGCGCCACCACCGCTACCGCCAGGCTGGCCGGTTGCGCCGTTGTATCCGCCTGCGCCGCCCGCCGCTGATATAATGGTAGAAAATTGAGAAGAATTTCCAGTAGCATACGTATTAGTTAGAGCATTACCCGTACCTCCGGCCCCTACTGTTACTGCATATGTTCCAGCAGATATAGCAAAACCAGATGCTGTTCTATAACCACCTGCTCCGCCTCCTCCTCCATAAGAAGATCCACCACCGCCACCCCCTGCAACTATTAAATATTCAACTGATGATGGTGGATTAAAATCTGTTCTACCACCAATAGTTGCTAATCCTATTACTTGAGCAGTTACAACATTTATAGTCCCACCAATTCCAACTCCACCAGAGACTATCAATGCACCTGTTATAGTTGATGTTGATGCAGTTATATTTGTAATATTAACAACTTGAGCAGTTGTACCTGTAAAACTCCCTTGACTACCAGTAAAACCAGCAATACCTTGTGTGCCGGTGCTACCAGTAAAACCAACAATACCCTGTGTACCTGTTGAACCGGTAAAACCAGCAATACCTTGTGTGCCGGTGCTACCAGTAAAACCAACAATACCCTGTGTACCTGTTGAACCGGTAAATCCAGCAATACCCTGTGTACCTGTTGAACCGGTAAAACCAGCAATACCTTGTGTGCCGGTGCTACCAGTAAATCCAACTTCGCCCTGTGTACCTGTTGAACCAGTAAAACCAACAATACCCTGTGTGCCGGTGCTACCAGTAAAACCAACCTCACCCTGTGTACCAGTTGAACCAGTAAAACCAGCAATACCTTGTGTGCCGGTGCTACCAGTAAAACCAACAATACCCTGTGTACCTGTTGAACCAGTAAAACCAGCAATACCTTGTGTGCCGGTGCTACCAGTAAAACCAACAATACCCTGTGTACCTGTTGAACCGGTATAACCAGTAATACCATTGACAATTGCAAAGAATAGTGAATGATTATTCGCAAAATTACTAGTTCCAGTTCCGCCTGATGTAGTTAGTGTTACTGGTATAGTCCAATAACTATCTCCAGCCCCTGGATTTACATTTGTTGGTGCTCCTGTTACTTTGAAAGTTTGATAATTAGCACTAACATTTTGATCTTGTATGGTCAATGATTCAGTTGCTTGAATCATTGATAAGAATATGTCAATATCATTATTATCATCAGTTAGATGACTTACATTAAGTACTGTTGCACTTATTTGTGTAGCGTTATTCCAAGTAATATCGCCGTTACCAGGATATCCTGATGATGAATTAGTTTTAGACTTGTATAAGAAGAAACTCGAACTATATCCTTGCGGACCAGTTGAACCAGTATATCCAACATTACCCTGTGTGCCTGTGCTACCAGTGTATCCAACATTACCCTGTGTGCCGGTTGAACCAGTGTAACCAACCTCACCTTGCGTACCTGTGCTACCAGTGAAACCAACCTCACCTTGTGTACCGGTTGAACCGGTAAAACCCACCTCACCTTGCGTACCTGTGCTACCAGTGAAACCAACCTCACCTTGTGTACCGGTTGAACCTGTGTATCCAACATTACCCTGTGTGCCAGTTGAACCAGTAAATCCTACGTTACCTTGAGTACCAGTTGAACCAGTAAATCCTACGTTACCTTGAGTACCAGTTGAACCAGTAAAGCCAACATTACCTTGAGTACCTGTGCTACCTGTAAATCCAGTAATGCCCTGTGTACCAGTGCTACCTGTAAAGCCAACCTCACCTTGTGTACCAGTGCTACCTGTAAAGCCAACATTACCTTGAGTACCTGTGCTACCTGTAAAGCCAACCTCGCCTTGTGTACCTGTGCTACCTGTAAAACCAGTTATGCCCTGTGTACCAGTTGAACCAGTAAAGCCAACCTCACCTTGCGTACCTGTTGAACCAGTAAAGCCAACTTCGCCTTGTGTACCTGTGCTACCTGTAAAACCAGTGCTGCCTCTATATCCTCTACTACCTGTAGGTCCAACAGAACCCGGGCCGCCCGAACCAGTACTTACTGCAACCGTACTCCAACCAAAATCATAATCAGTTGAACTCAATTTTATTAAAACTTGTCCTTCAACGCCTCCTAATGGAACCAGCGGAATTAACGGATTATTCTCATCAGTGTCAAGCCATAACACATCTGTAACCGGAGGAGCATCTGGGCCTATAAAAACACCAGTATCACCATGACTACCTGTAAAGCCAACTTCGCCCTGTGTACCTGTTGAACCTGTAAAGCCAACTTCGCCCTGTGTACCTGTTGAACCTGTAAAGCCATATCCTATAGAAATACCATTTCTATATATATCTCCACCCACCCATAAATCTCCACCAATGCCTACACCGCCTGCAACTACTAATGCACCTGTGTCGGTTGAATTTGCTGCTGTTGTATTGTATGTTGATATTATATCATCTGTTACTACAAATGTTGTAGTAACCGTGGTTAGTTGTATATCTAATTCTTGGGCAATAATTTTACCGCCCACGTATAAGTCGCCGCCTATACCAACTCCACCACTAACTACTAATGCTCCGGTAGTAGTTGAACTTGAATTTTCAGTTGACTTTACTAATAAATTGCCAGGGTTAACTTGAGTACCATCGATACCAAATGTCCAATGCTGGTTGCCGGCGCCAATGCCAATTGTTCCTGTACTGTATATGTTATCATATCTTTGTGGTGGTGTACCACTAACATATATTGGATTTGTTCCTGTTATTGTTGCACCATTTCCATCTAACGTAAAATTAAATGTTATATCATTGCCAATACCAGTACCGTCACCTGTACCTCCTGGAAAAACAGTACCTGGTACAATTAGATTAAAAGTACCGTAAGGTGGACCGTAACCGCCAACACCGTAGGTAACTATTGCATCAGTGATAGTTCCGTCGGGTTGTGCAGTAAATGTTAATCGTGTTTGTCCGTAATTTACATTTATATCAGTAAATGTTGTTGCAACATAATTCCAAGGAACTACATTAAATGTTAATAAGTTGTTAACATTTAAATCACCACCGATACCCACTCCACCACTAACAATCAATGCACCTGTAGTAGGTGATGTTGATGTTGTAGTGTTGATTATTGATATAGCATTAGTAGTTGTAGCACCTCTATCAGTTACACTTTGTAATTTACTATCTGTCCATATTGTAACAGTTCCTGTACTAGTGCTAACAAATGTATCAGTACCTGCTGTTAATGTTTGAACACCTAAGTTGACAATAGTAAAACTAGTTTGTGTTCCAGTTGAAATTAAATTAGTAATACCTATGTATTCACTACCAGTAACTCTTACATTTGTTACTACTCTATTACCTGAATCATATATAGGACCGGCATAAACACTTCCACCAATACCAACACCACCTCTTACTTGCAATGCACCTGAAGTAGTATTAGTTGCATTTGTTGTAGTAGTTAATATAGCAGCACCAGCATTTATTACTGTTGATCCTAATGTACTAGTAAGAGTTACTGTAGATCCTACTCCGGAAAACTTTATTGTATCAATGTTTAAACTATTTGGACCTAAATATAAATCTGCAAAAGGTTGTTCTAATGTTCCTAAACTAACAGTACTTGTAGTAGGTACTATATTTTTAGAAACATTGGTAGTACCATCAATGTAAACATCACCACCAATACCAACTCCACCAGAAACTATCAATGCACCAGTACTAGTTGAAGTTGCACTAGTATTATTAGTAATTGATATAGCATTACTAGTTGTAGATCCTCTATCAGTTACACTTTGCAATGTACTGGTATTGTTTATTGTTACAATTCCAGTAGCAGTTGATATTGAGATATCAATGCCTGCTACTATTTCTAATACTCCTGTATTACTAACTGTTACTGTTCCACTATTTGTACGTGATACAGAAATACCGGGACCACTAATGATATTAGTAAGAGTACTAAGTAAATAGTTATTTGTGTAGAGTAGTCCATCAACATATAGTGCTCCACTAACATTTAAATTACTATCAATATAAACAGTAGTTGCTGTTGTATCTACTGTACGAATTGTTGTGCCTTCTACTACCAATCTATCTAAATATGTACTAACTGGAGGTACTATACTTGGACTAAGATCAACCCATGTACCGTCATATTTGATATAAGCACGACCGTCATCTGAATTAAACCATAGTTGTCCATTTACTCTAGTAGGTGCTGTACTAGTAGTTGCAATATGGATTACAGATCCATTGATGTCTCTGATATCTTTATTGATGAATATATCACCACCAATATTAACATCTTCACCTATACCAACACCACCGGCAACTACTAATGCACCTGTAGTGGTAGAAGTTGAATTTGTTGTATTAGATGTCTTAATTATATCGTCAGTTTCGACAATAGTAGTTGTTACTGTTGTATATTGAACAATTAATTCGTTAGCAACAATTTTACCACCTACAAATAAATCACCACCAATACCAACTCCGCCACTAACAATTAATCCACCTGTATTAGTAGAAGTTGAATTTATTTTATTTGTAATTGATATGACATTATCAGTTGTAGCACCTCGATCAGTTACACTTTGTAATGTACTTGTGTTCCAAATAGTAATAGTACCTGTACCACTACTAACTGCTGTATCGGTGCCTGCTGTTATTGTTTGAACACCTAAATTAACAATAGTAAAACTTGTTTGTGTTCCTGTAGAAACTACATTCTCAACACCTATATATGTTGATCCACTAGGAATTACTTGCGTTACTACTCTATTACCATTATCATATATAGATGGTGCATTTATATTTCCACTAACATCTAAGTTACTATCAATATAGATATTAGTTAGAGTGCTATCAACAGTACTAATTGTAGTACCATCTATGGTTAATTCACCCAGATATGTACTAACAGGTGGTACTATGCTTGGACTAAAATCAACCCAATTATTATTGTATTTGATATAAGCACGGCCATCTTCTGAGTTAAACCATAATTGTCCATTTAATCTAGTTGGTGCTGTGCTAGTTGTCGCTATAAGTACCAGTGATCCATTTGGACCTGTAATATCACCTCCAACATACAAATCGCTACCAATACTAACACTACCTGCTACTGTCAATGCTCCAGTGGTAGTATTAGTAATATTAATAGCATTACTAGTAGTAGATCCACGATTAGTAACACTTTGTAATGTACTAATATTCCATACTGTAACATTTCCAGTACTTGTGCTTACTGCGGTATCTGTACCTGCTGTTAAAGTAAAATATGTACTAGTGTTAACAGATATTGTACCATCTTCATTTACATTAATACCTGAACCAATTTTAACGCCACCAAGCGTAGTGTTAGTTGCTGTTGTTAAATTAAAAGTAGTACCAGTATTAACAGATATTGTACCGTCAATACCTACAGTAATTCCTGCTCCAATTTTAACACTACCAAGTGTACTTGTGGTTGCAATTGTTAAAGTATAAGGAGTACTTGTATTAACAGATATAGTGCCATTAGGACTTATACTAATACCGGCACCAATTCTAACGCCGCCGAGTCTAGTCGTAGTTGCGGTGTTTAAAACATAACCGCCGCCGGATCCTAATGATATACCTCCTGGATTGCCGTCGTGTAGACGCATTTCTCCAGTATCTTCATCGTACCATATTGTACCCCGGGTACCAATAAATTCGTTGATGTCCTGGGTTATTACCCTACCAGCTTCTATCTTTTTAATAGGCATCTGGGTCTTGCTCCCTTAGATGCCCTTAAGGCAACTGCTTAGTTTCTGGATCTACTTCGTCTTGTGTAAGATCTTTAATTATAGGACTAAGTTTACCTGCTTCTGCTTTTTGTAGTTCAATTTGCTGCTGTAGTGGAGGCACCATAACAGGATCTTCTTTAGGAAGGCTCGGATCTACAGGAGTATCATTTTGACCCATATCAATTTCTGGTTCTCCGTCGCCGTTGATCCGAATGTTTATGGGTATATTGATTGTGAATTCTCTTGCTCTCATATTAGGCCACTGGTGTAATTGAAATATATCCGCCGGTGCCTGCACCTACTTGAACATAAGTAATCTTGTTTGTGTTTTCTAGAGAAAAATGTTCTGACCAATTAGGAGGAACTAAAATTCCCGTAGTTACTGTGGCAGTGGTACTATTTCCAAAATTGATTGCGGCTGGTTGAGCGTGTGTCCCAACACGAACTTTACGAGGGGTACTACCGTTCCAATTTGTTACAGTGGTTGTTCCTGTTGTGGCACTTAATACTACTGTAATTGAATTACCTGTGGGTTTTGTTAACATATTTGTTCCTTATGGCGGGCCTGTGTTGTCCCTGCACATTATTATTTACCGTTTTTACGGAGTATAGTATACAAACTCTCCAGTAGTTGGATTGTACCAAACTTGCGATAATCCTGTAGTTGTAGTAACTGTTTTTAAGGGTTTAACAACCATAGTGCCTGTGGTGCCGGCTAATAATGAACCTGTACCATTAATGACAATGCTGTTAGCAGGTTGAGAGTAACGGCCTGCATATGCACCGATAGCAATTGAACTAGCACCTTGAGAAGACTGACCAGCATACTGTCCTAGAGATACCGCTGAAGCACCTTGATTTAAATTTCCTGCACCATATCCAAGTGCTACTGCACCAGTACCTTGGTTTGTAAGACCTGCATTTTGCCCTATAGCAAAAGCGTGATTAGAATTATCTTTAAATGTGGTGCCACGGTATAATGTTAATGTACCATCAGAACTTAGACTAAATGTAGCAGTTCCACTATATAATGTAGAAGTACTGACAGCAGTTGGTGTAGGTACATTTGTGATATTACTATAGGATACAGTTCCAGTCCACGCTGTGTTCTGTACACTTCCATCAGCAAATCCTATGGTTCCAGTAGAACTAAAAGTCCATGTTCCTGAATTTGTAGCAATAATAATATCAGTAGCAGGTTGTGCATCTATCCTGTTATCATGATAGTAAATTTGTCCTGTATTAAGATCTGTTTGTGTAGGGACTTCTCCCTGCCATTTAACACCGTCGTAAATGTAGGTAACGCTATTTGTACCAGTATATACTGTGCCAGTTGTTGCTGGACTTGGAAAGTTTAATTCCATTGCTAATCCTCAAATGTTCACTTGTGATGTATTTAGCGTTCTTACTTCTTTAGTGTCTTAACGTATTCTACAAATTTTACCTGTGCTTTGAATAATTTTTCAGTGTCACTACGGGCATCTGCACCGGTTCCGGGATCAATTATTAACTCAAGACTTAATGATTTTACAAATTCTGGACTATTCAGCAATTTTGTCACAGCACGTTCAACTTCTCTCAATGTAGCGGTGTCTGTGGTGTTATTTGCAATTACCATAAAAAGAGGCTTAGGGGGCAAGTCTATACCAAGTTCCTTAAAAGTAGGTACATTTGGTATCAATTCATTTCTTTTAGGTGCGGTTATTGCCACTATATCAACTCTATTTTCAAATTGAATTATACTGGCAAGATTGACCCATATAGCATCAACGTGCCCACCTATGATCTGAGTGATCATTTCACCACTACCCTTGTAGTAAATGTCAGTCCTTGGAAAACCCAGTTGATTACTAACCAACCAACTATAGTAATGATGGGCAGCACCCATGCCATTAACACCTACATTTATGGGCAGTCCTCGATGATTACGCCAAGTGTCTATGTTTTTTAATGGACTGCCCTTACGAACTGCTAATACCAATCCTTGTGTGTATCCAATTTGTACAATATACTTAAAATCGTTGATATCTAAATCATCGTATAATAATGATATATTAGATAATGCCATGGAGTCTGTTATGGTAATAACCACTTCATCCGATCGAGTATTTGCTACATTCTTAAATCCTATATAACCACCAGCACCTACTCGGGAATCTATAATTATTTTACGTCCTAATTCTTTTTCTAGTGGCTCTTCAAACTTACGACTGATGATATCAGTGAGCCCACCTGCTCCATAGGCCACAACCATTCTAATGGGCTTCTGTTGTGCCTGCACTGATAAACTACACACTAATAATAGTATGGCTATTATTTGATTAAACATACGGTTTCCTCATATTTTCCATTCCTTAAAGGTATTTGATCTCTATACTCTGTAATCCTAACACACTCAAATCCTAATTTTTCTCGAAAGATAATTAATAGTTGATCATGTTGTTCTTGGGTAAGTGGCAGATCTGTGACTAACTTGTATTCTATATCATCCAAACTATGCTGTATGATCTGCCATTGTCGTACTTGAACAACTTTAGCCGCAGCATATTGTCCTGCTGTGGGCCAAAACTTACTACCATCTGCACGTTGGAACAAACCACGCTCACGTCCCAATACACGTTTCAATGTGGGTAAATGTCTGCCACAGGTACAGGCATGGCCTACTTCAGCATAGTCTCCAATGTCATAGCGTATGACGGGAGCAGCAGCATTGAACAGGTCAGTGACAACCACACGTCCTACTTGGCCAGGCTGGCAATCTATACCATCTTCATTGATGACTTCTACTATGAGATTCTCAGCCATGGTATGAAACTGGCCACCTTCTGGACATTGTATAGCAATGCAGCCTACTTCGCTGCTGCTGTAGTTGTCCTCTATGGTCAATCCTGTTAGTGTTTTAAATCGCTGTCTTGTATCATCGTGTAATGTATCACCTATGTTCTTAAGATGTACAAGTTCTGTAAGTGTATATCCAGTACGTTCCCACTCTGTGATCATGCCCGCTAACACACCGGCATGTACTATTATGATGTTAGGTTGGAACTCAGCAAGATGTTTCATTTGTTGTTGAATATCCATAGACACCGGAATACCTTGTCCAGGGCCGGTACCATACAGCATATGTACAGGTCCTCCCCAGTTATCTGCTTCTAAATACTTTCTATTAGTGGCACGTATGCTGGTTAGTTTGCCTGTATAATCTCTTTTGTACCATTGATGATCTCGTAAAGTATGGGCATTCCAAAACAAGTCACATAACTTTGATTTGTTTATTGTTACGGGTTCGCCAGTACTACCGCTGGTTTCTGACTTACCAATTGGTAGATGTGCAGGTGGTACATTCTTAACGTTAAAGTCATCGCCTGCTTGCTGTATATTTTTCTTGGCAAAGGGCGTTAGTTTCTTTAGGTTGGTTAAAGTAAGTATGTCTTTAGGATTCAATCCCTGTGCTGCTAATCTTGCGGCAAAGTGTGTGCTACGTTGAGCGTGATACTTGACTATGTTGGCCAGTTGTGATTCCTGTATGTTATGTAGTTGTTCAAGTGTGAAGTATTGTGATTTATCTAACTCACCAACCAATGCTGCTATTGCTGCTTTCATTTCTTAACAATTATAAAAGGACAAGTATCAGCAATGTCATATGTGCCTACATCTACAAACTCGGCATCGGGTATTAGATCTAATATTTCTTTTCGTGTAGGGAACCATGTGCTGGTTGTAACATCTTTATAGGCATCCATGCGTGATATTTCTTCAGCGGTGAAGGCCAATTGACTACGATCAGGAAACAATTCATTGAAGAAAGTATATACTTTTGCCCACGGAACAAAAGCACCGTGTTCATGTGCTAATACCATAGGAACCAATCTGCGGAATGCTGTCCAACCCACGGTAGGATTCTTTGCTTCTGCTAATAAACGTTCTCTAGTGATAGGTTGATCAGGACGAGTAAAGACACGGCACATAAATTGCCCTGTAGGTGTTAGCCATTCTTTACAATTTTCTACCAATGTTAATACTTCTTTTGAATTTACCAACATATTGATACTACCATCTCCAAATATAGCATCAAAGTTGTTGTCAGGTAAATCCACAGTTAGCCAATTATCCAATACGGCATGTTTGGTTTCAGTATCGCCCAACCAAACTTTTTCTATCATTACAAGTTCTCTATCCACTGCTGTGATATAGTTAAATGCTTGATATATTTGTGTGGTAACGCCTAATAGTAATATATCAGCATCAACATCGACCTGTGATAGTAAGTAATCAATTACTTCTTGATTGGGTTGTAGTGGTGGCCCACTTCTTGTCCAATTTCTGCTACGTTCTTCCCATTGTGTTTTAATCATAGCAGTATTTAACTGCTATGATAACTCAGTTTAAGGATTTGTGATATTACACTGGTCCATCTGTAGTAAGAGTCACTGTACCTGTAGTAGTATGTCTAGCACCGCTGAAGTTGAGTGGTCCTGGCTCTGGTAGATTAGTAACTGGTACTCCCCAATTGGCAGGATCTGCTAATGTTACTGGCCCTGTGACAGTTCCAATCGTTGATGTGTTGGGTGAAGTTATTCTATTTCCCACTTGTATTTGGTTAATTAAATTAGGATATGTTGAAGTGGAAAAATAGATATTGAGTCCATTATTGGCACTTGTATTTAAACCGTTCAATTCATAATATGATAGATCAACTGTTGGATTATAACAATCTAATAGCAATACTGTTCCTGTAGTGGCAGTAGTTCTTATCATTGGGGTAAATGTACCTGTGTATAATGTTGCTGTACTGATATGTAGGTTAGAAATTAAACCAGTGAAATTTTGATAATTTTGATCAGGAACCCTGTTGCCTACTCGCAATGTGTCAAGGCCGTTTTGTAAATTAGCACTGCGATTTCCGTCTTTTTCAGTTTGTGCTACACCATTATAGTAAAATTGTTGTAGGCCACTGCTTATAGACATTGCCACATGTATCCAAGTACCCGTAGTAAGTTCTGGCCAAGAAGTAGTAATATTGCCGCCTACGTTTGAGTTTATTCCAGTGCCAGGGGCACCCGCAGCAAATATATCTATACCGTTTGTTCCTAGACCAGTACCTGCATTACCTTGTACAAGTATTCCGCCATTGAAATTACCATAGTATGATGAAGCGGTACTAGAAATTTTCTCCCACCATTCTATAGTACCGTTAGTGCCCAATGCCCAATCGCCAGTATTTCCATTTACAAATAGTGGCTGGCCCTGAGTTCCATTAAATAATAAACTTTGTGTAACTGGACTTTGTCCATAACGAGCGGCTGTGGAATTGTAGTATGAAAGAACACTGGTAGCAGTTATAGCGTAGTTCCACATTTCCACTCGGCCCATTCTTCCACCATAGTAATCACTAAATCCAGACTGGCCAGCATCGTAGGCTCCTATGACTAGTTTATTATTATTATAACCTAAAATTACGCCGCTGCCTGTTTGTGCTAGAACACCGTTGATATATATTTGTGTAGTACTAGAATTTACTGTGGCTGCAACATGAGACCAGGTACTGGTTGTGACAAGACCCGCAGCAGCATAGATAGTGGTTGTCCAACTACCGCCTGCAGAACTTTTAACCATCCAGGCAATTCTGCCATCGGAGGCTATTATCATTTTATAAGATAGTTCTTTGCTTATGATTGTTTGAGTAACATTTACTGCGTCTGGTTTAATCCAAGCACTTACACTAACACTACCAAAGGTAGAAGTTGTCAAAGTTGGAACGGTTGCGTATGTTGAAGTACTGTTGAGTATAATTATATAATCATTATCACTAGAATATGTGTAATTCCATAATTCACCATCATTTGACTGCCCGCTGGTATCAAGCCACTGCGAACCAAAACCAGTACCCACTAAACTAATTGGATCAAGATCTAATACCAATGCAGCAGTTTGAGTATTTCTACTAGTGTCACTGATGGTAACCATCGTATTAGTACCAGTCCATAAATCACTTCCACCAACAGTAGTACCTAACTTAATTCCAAATGTCCAAGCATGTCCCTGAGTAATATTATCTGCTATTGTGCTAACATAGAAATTACTTGAACTTCCTGATACTACATAGGTTCCAGTAGAAGCAGTAAAATTACTACTACTTACATCCGGTCCATACAACACGGTCCAATATACAGTTTGATTACTGAAATTTTGTGCAATAGGAGTAATGTTGATTGTATCTCCTTCATCACCACTGGTTGGATAGGCACTGACTGAGGTAATATTCAGGGGGGGTAATTCGGAATTGGCCGCTACCGCCCCTATGACTGCTGATATGATACTCATGATTAATTATGTCCAGTACCTAAGCCAGCACCTGCCAACATCCATACATCTTCTTCAATTTTGAGCAATGTTGCCATTGATCTTTCTGGTATCCACCAACCGTTATTGTAGTTGCCAGTACCAGCACCATAAATTCGTGTGTCACCAGTATGTTGTGCTTTGATTCTTACTTCGCCCCACCCACCGCTGACGATAGTAATAGCAGTACCAATCGGGAATGGTACATCACTGTGTCTTGGAACTCGGACATACGATGGACTATATTCTGTTCCTGAATACACATGATGACCACGATCTTCTAATCTTAGAATATAATCGGAATCACTATTTACACGACTCATTGGTACTTGAGGAATGTCTTGAGCACTGGTCATTTGCTCAGTACCATCTTCAAATACAATCTTATTAACAGAAGTTATCTCACCACCCATGTCCTCATAGACAGTTTCAACTTTGTCCGATCTATCTGTATATATGGTCAATACATTTGTTTCATTGGTCACTGTAAATGCGTGTGATCTTGTTGCTGGAGTAAATGTAAAGACGGTACTTGTAGTGTAAGGAGTAACACGATCAACAAGGTGTTCAACTGCTTCATAGATAAAGTCGTTGTAGTGTCCAGTACCGCTGCCATCTAATGGTAGATCAGCAAAGAATCCATTGTAATCTTGATTACCAACTGCATCGCTATAACCAATTACACTGAATCTATCACCGTGGATATCAATAGCATTACGATAGTCATCGTTGTAGCCATTATAGATATCACCTGCTCTACTATAAAGTAGTCTCATCCATAATAGATTACCATCAGTGTCAAACTTGTTGAGTAATATACCATCGTTATAATCGTGTTCATCGTTACTTGTACGATCGCCATAATATTGACCGCCAATTAGGATGTTACGATCGCTGTCTATGGCGATACCGTGATCCCCACCGTTAAAGTATTGATATTTTCCAATATTAACTTGCCATAACATAGTACCAGTAGATGAAACTTTTATTAGATAGTTGCTATCACTGTTAGTCCAACTTTTCATAGCATAGATGTTATTGTCGGGATCTGTAACAATACCTGTAACAAATCCTTCACCTTCTGTACCATCTAAACTCACTGCCCACTGCTGTGTTCCAGTGCTGGAATACTTGACCACCATACTGGTTTTATTCCAAATATATTCAGCATCGGTAGGTGGCAATCCAGTGTATTCATAATATCCACCAACAATGATGTTGTCGTCGGAATCCACTGCCAATGCGTAGAAGTAGTCAGTACCAGTTGTTCCACCAATAGCAGTGCTCCAATTAGGTGTCCAAATAAATCCATCATCATTGGTTTCTTCATAGACCTTCAATGTACTAGTAGATGTGGTGAAATTGTAAGGGCTATTAGTTATTAACTTAATGTTAGCCCATGTACTGGTGATAGTGGTTGTAGCAGTTGTTATTGCACCGCTACCGTTGGTAGTAACTGTTAAGGCTATATCACCTTGACCTGCTACGCCTAAGAACTGTAGTGTAGGAATAGACAGCGTATTACCGTTGAGATAATTAGTTCCACCACTGACCACTGTTATAGAATATACACCTGTTGCTGGAGCGATACCGATAGTAAATGTAGCATCTGATCCAGTGCTGCTTACATTAGTAGCAGTAAATCCAGATCCACCATTGTTAAAGATATTAACTCCAACAATTGCTGTACTCAAGGATGGTGAAGGATTACTGATATACCATAATCCATTAGCACTTGGATAGTTACCGGTATTAAATACACTCTTAGGTATAACCAATGTATCTGTATCATTGCTGCCAGTTAGACCAGCACCACCACTGGTTACATTCAAGTAGTCTTCTTTGTTGTTGTTGATATAACCTGCTACTACAGGAGTACCATCGCTCAATAGAGCAAGGTTGCGAGCATTTATATCACGTTGAGATCCGCTTGCATCCTGTACATGGATAACATCACCTACAACTTGTCCGCTATTGGCATCTAATGTTTTAACGGTAAAGCCTTCACTACCGTCTTGATAAGCATCTTTGCTTAGTAGCACAGGATTGTGAGTCACTGGGTTGATCATAACATCAACAGCGTCAGTGAAGTAATCTAATGTATCGCTGACCTGCCACGCAATCTTACCATCGCTGTCCATCTTGAATAAGATTGGAACATCGTCATATATGTTGGATCCACTGTCATTAAAAGGATAATACATATCCCGAGTACCAGCAACATAACTATTGCCCATGGTATCTCTAACCACACCATTGAACCATACATCGCCTTCTTGGTTACCGCCTTTAAGACCTTCTGTACCATCAAATCTACCAACACTGGTGATATGTCCAATTTTCTTACGTGGAATATCAACACTGCCACTTAGAGGTAATGTTAATTTATTACCATCAAAGGTCATGGTCTCTGCACGGTCCATGATTCTATAACTTAGATCAGTGGTATCCATGTTGGTTTCATAATAAACATCAACAGCATTAACATTGGTCAATGTACCAGGAACTGCTGTTACATCATCAAAGAAATTTTGATTATCAATTACAGGAGTTACAAGATTAACAGCAAACCATTCTGGGCAGGCTTTAAAATGCCAACCATCCACCGAGAA
>Ga0304730_1000846_pt1 | contig 24857 bp, 21 predicted proteins | sample M_130628_MF_Meta_FD_190474 | JGI IMG/M metagenome (GOLD analysis project Ga0304730, IMG submission 190474) | Freshwater microbial communities from Lake Montjoie, Canada to study carbon cycling - M_130628_MF_MetaG (v2) (version 2) | ecosystem: Environmental > Aquatic > Freshwater > Lake | place...
GAACAGCCGAACCCTTGGGACCTTCTCCAGCCCCAGGATGTGACGAGCCGACATCGAGGTGCCAAACCACTCCGTCGATGTGAGCTCTTGGGAGTGATCAGCCTGTTATCCCCGGCGTACCTTTTATCCTATGAGCGATGGCCCTTCCATGCGGAACCACCGGATCACTATATCCGCCTTTCGGCCCTGCTCGACTTGTAGGTCTCACAGTCAAGCACACTTATGCTATTGCGCTCTACATACGGTTACCAAGCGTATTGAGTGTACCTTTGAAAGCCTCCGATACTTTTTTGGAGGCGACCACCCCAGTCAAACTACCCACCACGCAATGTCCGGTACATCAGTACCGTTAGACTTCAAATATGTAAAGGGTGGTATTTCAAGGACGACTCCACGAAAGCTAGCGCCTCCGCTTCAAAGTCTCCCACCTATCCTACACATCAAATACCCAAAGTCAATGCGAAGCTATAGTAAAGGTGCACGGGGTCTTTCCGTCCCGTTGCGGGTAAGCGGCATCTTCACCGCTACTACAATTTCACCGAGCTCATGGCTGAGACAGTGCTCAAATCATTACACCATTCGTGCAGGTCGGAACTTACCCGACAAGGAATTTCGCTACCTTAGGACCGTTATAGTTACGGCCGCCGTTTACTGGGGCTTCAATTCAGAGCTTCGAATTGCTTCTAACCCCTCCTTTTAACCTTCCAGCACCGGGCAGGTGTCAGGCCTTATACATCATCTTTCGATTTAGCAAAGCCATGTGTTTTTGTTAAACAGTTGCTTGAGCCTATTCACTGCGCCCTACTTGCGTAGGGGTCCTTTCTCCCGAAGTTACAGGACGAATTTGCCGAGTTCCTTAGCCATGATTCACTCGAGCGCCTTAGGATTCTCTCCTCATCTACCTGTGTCGGTTTACGGTACGAGCTGCAGCAACCTGAAGCTTAGCGGTTTTTCTTGGAAGTATGATTAGGTACACTATCCACTTACCCGAAGGTTCGCGGTACTATCACTTTCGACAGGGTCGGCGGATTTGCCTACCGTCCCTATATCTACGAGCTTTAACGTACAATCCGTAAGTACGCGGTACTTTCACTCCTTCGTCACCACATCGCAGTTGTGCAGGTACTGGAATATTAACCAGTTGTCCATCGGCTACGCCCTTCGGCTTCACCTTAGGCCCCGACTAACCCTGATCCGATTAGCGTTGATCAGGAAACCTTAGATTTTCGGCGTGCGGGTTTCTCGCCCGCATTATCGTTACTTATGCCTACATTTGCTTTTCTAGCCGCTCCAGCATGGCTCACGCCACACCTTCTACGCTGACTAGAATGCTCCCCTACCAGATGTCTTACGACAAATCCATAGCTTCGGTAGTATGTTTAATGCCCGGTCATTATCCACGCCCGATCGCTCGACTAGTGAGCTGTTACGCACTCTTTAAATGAGTGGCTGCTTCCAAGCCAACATCCTAGCTGTCAATGCAATCGGACCACGTTAGATCAACTTAACATACATTTGGGGACCTTAGCTGATGGTCTGGGTTCTTTCCCTCTCGGCCATGGACCTTAGCACCCACAGCCTCACTCCCGAGTATATGTCATAGTATTCGGAGTTCGTCAGGATTTGGTAGGCGGTGAAGCCCCCTAGTCCAATCGGTAGCTCTACCTCTATGACACTCAACCTCGAGGCTGCCCCTAAAGGCATTTCGGGGAGTACGAGCTATTTCCCAGTTTGATTAGCCTTTCACCCCTACCCTCAGGTCATCCGAAAACTTTTCAACGTTTACCAGTTCGGTCCTCCAGACGGTGTTACCCGCCTTTCAACCTGCCCAAGGGTAGATCACAAGGTTTCGCGTCTACCTCCACTGACTACACGCCCTATTCAGACTCGCTTTCGCTTCGGCTTCCCCCGTGACGGGGTTAACCTTGCCAGTGAAGAGTAACTCGTAGGCTCATTATGCAAAAGGCACGCCGTCACCCGAAGGCTCCGACCGCTTGTAAGTGTATGGTTTCAGGTACTATTTCACTCCCCTATTTGGGGTTCTTTTCACCTTTCCCTCACGGTACTGGTTCACTATCGGTCTCTCAGGAGTATTTAGCCTTACCGGATGGTGCCGGCAGCTTCCCACAAGGCGTCTCCGACCCCGTGGTACTCAGGATACTACTAGGTATAACTTTGATTTCGTGTACGGGGCTATCACCCTTTATAGCAGCACTTTCCAGTACCTTCCACTACCAAACTTAAGTCCACATTGTAGTCCTACAACCCCGCAATTGCCTTAACAACTACGGTTTGGGCTTTTCCCCGTTCGCTCGCCACTACTTAGGGAATCACTATTGTTTTCTCTTCCTCCGGGTACTTAGATGTTTCAGTTCTCCGGGTTAGCTTTCCTTACGGAATGTTATGACTTCATCATAACGGGTTTCCCCATTCAGACATCTTCGGATCAAATCTTGTGTGCAGATCCCCGAAGCTTTTCGCAGCTTATCACGTCTTTCATCGCCTCTGAGAGCCAAGGCATCCTCCATACACCCTTAATTACTTTCTTATCAAACTAGACAGTTTGAATCTCAATGAGATTATTCTTGTATTCTCTTTCAATATGTCAAAGAACGTATAACCCGAAGGTTATTCGCGTATGAATACCGGAATCGAACCGGTGCCTAATTCCTGATTTAACAGGATTGCTCTTCCATTGAGCTAATTCAACATGTAAAGAACCAAATAGTGGAGAATAACGGATTCGAACCGTTGACCCCCTGCGTGCAAGGCAGGTGCTCTAGCCAGCTGAGCTAATTCCCCAAAAGCTTTTTATGTAGTCCCGAGCAGATTTGAACTGCTGACCCCTACATTATCAGTGTAGTGCTCTAACCAACTGAGCTACGAGACTATAAAAACTACAGTATCCAGAACGAGTATGGTTGACACCATCACCAGTTGGCTTTTGGTTTTATATAAAATATGAGTAGGTGAAATAATAAGTATCTAATAGTTAGACTATTGAAGCAAATCATCTCTAGAAAGGAGGTGTTCCAGCCGCACCTTCCGGTACGGCTACCTTGTTACGACTTAACACCAGTTACTGGTTTTACCCTAGGCGACTCCTTGCGGTTATCGACTTCAGGTACCCCCAGCTTCCATTGTTTGACGGGCGGTGTGTACAAGGCCCGGGAACGTATTCACCGGATCATTGCTGATATCCGATTACTAGCGAATCCAGCTTCATGAGGTCGAGTTGCAGACCTCAATCCGAACTGAGAACGAGTTTGGAGATTAGCATCATATTACTATGTAGCTGCCCACTGTCTCGTCCATTGTAGCACGTGTGTAGCCCAGGACGTAAGGGCCGTGCTGACTTGACGTCATCCCCACCTTCCTCCACGCTTACGCGGGCAGTTTCTTTAGAGTCCCCGACATTACTCGCTGGCAACTAAAAATAGGGGTTGCGCTCGTTGCGGGACTTAACCCAACACCTCACGGCACGAGCTGACGACAGCCATGCAGCACCTAGTTTCGTGTCCCGAAGGAAAGCCACCTTTCGGCAGCGGTCACTAACTTTCAAGCCCTGGTAAGGTTCCTCGCGTATCATCGAATTAAACCACATGCTCCTCCGCTTGTGCGGGCCCCCGTCAATTCCTTTGAGTTTCAATCTTGCGACCGTACTCCCCAGGTGGATTACTTAACGCTTTAGCTTAGACGCTGACTGTATATCGCCAACATCGAGTAATCATAGTTTACGGCGTGGACTACCAGGGTATCTAATCCTGTTTGATCCCCACGCTGTCGTGCCTCAGCGTCAGTTGTGGTTTAGTGAGCTGCCTACGCAATCGGTGTTCTGTGTCATATCTAAGCATTTCACCGCTACATGACACATTCCGCCCACTTCAAACACACTCAAGACTTACAGTATCAATGGCAGTTCTGCAGTTAAGCTGCAGGATTTCACCACTGACTTATAAGTCCGCCTACGCACCCTTTAAACCCAATGAATCCGGATAACGCTTGGATCCTCCGTATTACCGCGGCTGCTGGCACGGAGTTAGCCGATCCTTATTCTTACGGTACATTCAGCCAGGTACACGTACCTGGGTTTATTCCCGTACAAAAGAAGTTTACAACCCATAGGGCCGTCATCCTTCACGCGGCATGGCTGGTTCAGGCTTGCGCCCATTGACCAATATTCCTTACTGCTGCCTCCCGTAGGAGTCTGGTCCGTGTCTCAGTACCAGTGTGGGGGATCATCCTCTCAGAACCCCTAGACATCGTAGCCTTGGTGAGCCATTACCTCACCAACTAGCTAATGTCACGCATGCCTATCTTAAACCGCCAGAGCTTTAAACTAAATGAGATGCCTCATCTAATTACTATGGGGTATTAATCCCTCTTTCGAGGGGCTATCTCCCAGTTTAAGGTAAGTTGCATACGCGTTACGCACCCGTGCGCCACTCGTCAGCGGTATTGCTACCCTGTTACCGTTCGACTTGCATGTATTAGGCCTGCCGCTAGCGTTCATCCTGAGCCAGGATCAAACTCTCCATTGTAAGTTTGATTTTTGTTTTCCCGATTATTCATCGGGAAGTATGTCTCAGATTTACTTCTCGTCAAAGCATCGCTGCTTGAACGCGATACTTATTATTTCTTAACCTATCTCAATATTTTCAAAGAACTTGACAAACTTAGTTTCCTGTGTTTGTGTTTCCTGTTCGGAAACGGGCTGCAAAACTACAACCTTTTTTGTTATCTCCAAATGTTTTTCAAATTATTTTTAAAAAATATTTTGATGGCATTTTTTGTGGAGACATCGCTCAAAGAACAGGGCGACAAAAGTACAACAGTTTATTAAACTACCAAATGTTTTTTAAGAAACTTTTGGGTGATTATTTTAACCATTATGTAGCTGTTTATGCAGACGTTTAAAGAACTAAGGGGCGGCAAAAGTACATACATTATTTTAACATGCAAGTGTGTTTGAATAATAATGCTTTCAATTAATGTATTGACTCTAATTATCAGTCAATTAAAATGAAGGATTGATTCCTGCCAATGGTATTACCTTCCCATTTACTAATGAATAGCCCTGTATGGCAAAGTGTCCTATGTAAGTAGCAATTTGCTTTGCACTCACTTTTGCAGTGAATCCAGGGAGAGATTCTTTCAGCATTTCGGTATCAACTGCTCCTAATGCAAGTGTATTAAATCGCATTGAGGTGTCCTTATATTCTTCAGCTAAGCTTTCAGATAGACTTGAAAGGGCAGATTTGTTAGAACTATAGACAGACAATCCCGGGAATCGAAGACTTCCTTGAATACCTCCCATGCTTGATACATATATTATGTGAGATTCTTTGATTTTCATTAACCAAGGAATCAAATACTGGGTTAATCGAAGTGGAGTAATGTAATTTATCTCGGTCATCTGACGAATTTCGACTTCCGATAAGGAATTAAACGGCGCATTAATTAACATTGCGGCATTATGAATTAGATAAAACTGTTCCGATTTATCGGCGTCAAGGATTGGTCTTAACTTCTCAAATACGTTTTCAAGATCTGTTAAATCGGCTTCTATAGCTTCTACATTAATTAAATTCTTTAATGCCGAGACATTTCTTGATATACCAATGGTATGAATTCCTTGTTCTCCAAACCATTTGCATAGCTCCAAGCCAATACCTCGTCCCGCTCCAGTTATTAAAGCCGTTCCTTTTATATTATCCATAAATCAAATTTTAGATTGGAATATCAAATTATACAAGGCATACATATATATGTAAAACTTATAAATCCAATTCATTTTAAAAATGAAACCTGGATATTAAGCAAGCAAAGTATGTATCTTTTTTAAAAAGCGGATAATCGAACTAGTATACGCGATATAGAATTACACACCAGCTGAACATAATATTGCTATACCATGAGGATTGGTTAGCAATTGTTCTTTATCTGCATTGGCGAAATATGCATGGTCGATAGAAGTATTTGGCATAATCGCAATCAAATCAATGTTATGTTCCTCTGCATAGCGCATAGTTTGTTTTGCGAACCCGAATGAAACCATGTTCGATTCTTCGAAAACCTCTTTATATAATATACCTCTTTCCTTCAATTTAGCAATTGTTAGCTGAGTATTTTGAATGAGGATATCAGAAGAGTCTTCATTGGGACGCTTGATCGAATAAATGATTACTTCTGCTTGAGCCGATGAAGCAATAAGAATAACGGCATCAATTAATGAAGAGTAATTCTCGTGCGAACCGACTGGCAATAAAATTTGATTGAACTGTTTAACAACTTCGGATGTTTTTTGAACCACAATAGAAGGACAAGGATTCGATTTTAGGAGTTTTAGAATATCTGCTCCCAAAAGTCCCTGACGAATTCCTTGCGAACCATGTGTTCCAATAATCATCAAATGGGATTGAATCTTTTTGCAAACCGAATTTATAGTTGATAATACAGACCCTTTCTCGATTACAATATTAAACTGAATTCCACTTTCAGAGAACTTTTTTACTTCGTCCTTGAGTTTCAATTCAATCTCCATCAAATCGTTTGACTGAACAGCATGCAGTAAATTAATAGTTACAGGGAACTGTTTATTCAATAATGAAGCCTGGGTAATCGCTTTTTCTGCTGCTTCGGTAAAATCGAATGGGACAAGGATTTCAATTGTATTGTTCGTCATAGTTTCGCTTTCTTCGAGTCAAATATAGGTAACATCTTAGTTTTTATTTATTGGATTTTACAATTCGATATAAAACATAAATAGCGTGTTTAGAAATAGAATTTCCTAAATATGTTTGATGCATTTATACTTAAATTGCTGCAGATTTATCATTCGATAATTTAAAGACACTATATATGTATCATTTTCGATTACTCTTACTTATTATTTGTTTGTTTTCTGTTAATCTAAAAGCTCAAACTGATTATGGAGAAACCGTGAAAAGTAGGTTGTATGTTGGAGGGACCTTTGGCTTAGGTTTCGGAACGTATACAAATATTGACTTATCTCCCATGGTAGGATATAATATAAACCGTCATTTGTCTGGGGGAGTTGGAATGACGTATATGTTTTACTCTTATCGAAATGGGTCGGAGAGCATTCGTGGGAATTTTTACGGAGGGAGAATATTTACCCGCATTTTGCCTTTGCCTGACCAATTGCCTGGATTATTTATACATGGTGAGATTGAGTCGATTAATAATGAACGTTATATAACAAAGAATCCTTACACAAATCCCGAATTAGCGCGAGCATGGACTCCTGCAGTATTAGTTGGGGCCGGATTTAGGCAGAAGGCAGGTACAAATTCCTATTTCACTGTTTCTGTTTTATACAATGCCCTTGATGACGGGACCATAGAAAGCACTATTTATGGTGGACCCCTGATTTATCGCGTAGGGTTTATTTTTGGGTTGTATTGATTGTTTTACCTTGACGCAATTGCAAATTTTGCCTTGTTGAAAATGATTCATTGAATTCTTGAGCGGTAAGGATTGAGCAAATAGCCCGAAGAGCTTTTGGGACAAGCTTGGGCGGACTATACACGAAAGCCTGGATACCGCCCTAATCATTATTCCAAAAAAAATGCAACCCGAGAGCTGCATTTTAAATTTCTTTTTTGATGGTTTTACGTTCCTAATTTACTTGAAATAGTTTTAGGTATTGAATTCTTGTTTACCAAAATACAGGTTGTTTTCGCTCTAAAAAAAGAAGCAGAGCAATAGAAATAACCACCGCAATCGTTGTTATTTGTGCCCCATGAATTTTTCACGATGTAGTATTTAGTTCCATTTTGATCTTTTACCATTCCAACGATGTGCATTCCATGATCGTCTTGTGTGCTAAGATCATCAAAGCCTTGCTGACGAATTTCTTGAGTAATTACTTTCTGAGCTACGGGTTTTTTAAAAGCGGCATCTTTCTGTTCTTTGGTAACATTACTCCAATCTTCATTAGGAATAATTGCGAGTCCATTTCTATGTGAGAAGCCCGGTTCGCTTACATCCGTTGCCCAAGCTACAGTATAACCATTGTTCAGAGCATTATCAACTATTTGCTCCATTTCGTCAAGCTGCACATTATACACCATATTCCAAGCCCAATTGTCGGGAACTTCTAAAACAAATGGTTTGTAAAACGGATGATGTGTGAAAGAACTGATTTCAACATAGTCATCGGCATTTATTCCAAGTGAAGTAGCATAGGCTTTAGGTGTCATCTTTTTTCCCTCTGCTATAGATTCCATTGGAAGTGAACCCAAGTAAGCATCCAAAACTCCATTCATTGCTTTTTTCCAACCTGGATTCATTTTCCCTTCTCTCAATTTCAACATAGAATTTAGCATTCCGGTCATTACTTCTTCCATTTCGCTATGCTGATGTTCATCTTGTCCATAAGCAAAACCTGTATACCAAGCATCTGGCATTAATCCGTATTCTCGAATTACATTGAATGCATCGTGAAAGGCGCCACCTTGACTGAAATTAGTTTTTCCCATCATACGCACATATTTATCGGCTTTCATTTCATATGCTTTTCGGGCAATAAACATTTCCGACAAATTCACTTTTCCTTTACCCATGCGTTCTATTTCAGATTCCAAAAACGAAAGTGAAGAGAAACTCCAACATGTTCCAGTATTACCTTGATTCTTAACTTCAGTATTTCCAATTTCTTTTAAAACAGTAAACTGATATTCAGAATCTTTTTTGTTGGTTCTAACTTGAGCATTCAATCCTTGACCAATTAGAATTGTGAAGATTGATGCGTACAAAGCGATTTTTTTCATGCTGAATTAAGTTGAGAGTTATAAAGGGGAAAGTTTTAAAGTTGAAAGTTGAAAGGGGAAAGTTTGAAAAGGGAAAGTTATAAAGTTAAAAGGGGAAAGTTTGATAATTTAAAGTTATAAAGTTTAAAATAGGAAAGTGGAAGTTTTTATTTATTATTGAATGCGGTCATGGTGTGAGATAATCCGATAGTAGCGAAACTTCGAATAAGATCGGTACATTTTTCGATTCGTTCGGGTAGTTTTTGCGATTCATCCTTATCCCATTGGTCAAGCACATAATTTACTTGATTTCCTTTATTGAACTCGCTTCCAATTCCGAAACGTAAACGTGCATAATCGCTTCGGTTTGTAATAAGCTGAATATTCTTTAATCCGTTATGACCTCCATCCGATCCTTTTCCGCGAAGTCGGATTGTTCCAAATGGCAGGGCCAAATCATCGGTAATGACCAGTAGATTTTCGAACGGGATTTTTTCATGCTGAAGCCAATATTGAACCGCTTTACCACTAAGGTTCATAAATGTATTGGGCTTGAGCAAGAGTATCGTTCGTCCCTTGAATTTATATTGAGCTAATGAGCCATGGCGGACTTGTTCGGAATTAATTCCTTCTTTTTGAGCAAGAAAATCAAGCACGCTAAATCCGATATTGTGTCGAGTGTTTTCGTATTCGGAGCCGGGATTTCCGAGACCGGTAATAAGGTATTTCATGGTGCAATATAACGCGTAAAAAAAGCCGACCCAAATGGATCAGCTTTTTCAATAAAAGAAAATTTTACTTATTTCTTAACGTCATCGGCCGCTTGACGAGATGCACGTGTTGCAGTTACAGCAACAACATCTACGTTTTGAGCATCTAAAAGCGTTAAGCCAGGTGCGATAACTTCACGAACTTTTACGCCCATTCCAATTTCAAGAGGTGTTATGTCGATATTGATAAAATCGGGAAGGTCACTCAATAAAGCTCTTACTTTTAATTTACGAAGCTTTGTTACCAATTTACCCCCTGCACGAACACCTGCAGAATTACCTGAAGTACGAACCGGGATCTGAATAATAACCGGCTTGTTTTCATGCAATTGAAGGAAATCGGCATGAAGTACATTGTCCTTCATGTTGTGATATTGAATATCTTGAAGTACGGCTTTGTATGATTTTCCGTCAATTTCAAGTTCCACTGTATGCACATCAGGTGTGAAAAGAAGTGGTTTGAATTGTGTTGCATTCACCGAAAAGTGAATTTGCGAATCGCCACCATAGAGAACACAAGGAACTAGGCCTTCAACTCTTAGTGCTTTTGCATCTTTTTTCCCTACGTTCGAACGAGACGAACCGCTCATAAAGACTGCTTTCATTGGTATATATATTTGATTGGTTACAAAATTAATTAGCAGATAAAACTTGAACTAATGCTTTCGAAATTATGCACTTTGTGAATAACGTCTGCGAAAATATCTGCTACTGATAAAACTTTTATTTTACTAAACTCTTGTCTCAAAGGAATTGTATCGGTTACAACAAGCTCGGTAATTCTCGAATTCTCGATACGTTCAATAGCCTTTCCAGATAAAACAGGGTGAGTACAAAATGCGCGAACACTTTTAGCTCCACGATCCATAATCATATCTGAGGCCATGGTAATTGTGCCAGCTGTGTCAATGATATCATCAATTAAAACAACATCTCTTCCTTCCACTTCACCAATCAGGGTCATTTTATCTACTTTATTGGCTACTTTACGTTCTTTATAACAAATAGCCATGCTCGCATCTAAATACTTTGCATAGGCATTAGCCCGCTTACTTCCTCCCATATCGGGCGCCGCCATCGTTAATTTTTCCAAATTCAAACTTTGTATATACGGAATGAAAATGGACGAAGAATAAAGATGATCAACGGGAACATCAAAGAATCCTTGGATTTGGTCTGCATGTAAATCCATGGTGATTATTCGCGTAGCTCCTGCTGCTTGCAAAAGATTAGCAACCAACTTGGCTCCAATTGCAACACGGGGTTTGTCTTTTCTGTCCTGACGAGCAAAACCCATGTATGGAATCACTGCAATAATTTGACGAGCAGAAGCGCGTTTTGCTGCATCTATCATGAGTAACAATTCAAAGAGATTTTCGGTTGGTGGAAATGTACTTTGAATGATGAACATATCACTTCCTCGAATACTCTCTTCAAATGCGGTTTGGAATTCTCCGTCGCTAAAGCGTGTAAAGCTCACTTTCCCTAAATCGGTTCCATAAACTTTGGCAATGTTCTCAGAAAGATAGTGAGATGCTGTTCCTGAAAAGAGTTTTACAGGAATGTTATTGATAAACGAAGAGTCTTCAGTAAACATGCCGCAAAATTAGATAAATAATCTTCTCGATGCAAGTGTTTTTTAGCATCCGTTTTAATTTATAAATCTTAGTTATCAATTATTTAACCCTTGGGTTTATTCTTTACAGATTTAATTAAATAAAAAACTGATAAACGTATAATTGTATTGGAATTCGATTATTTTTGCAACCCCTAATGAAAATTAGGATTACCGAAGAAATGCCCAGATGGCGGAATCGGTAGACGCGTTGGTCTCAAACACCAATATCGCAAGATGTGCCGGTTCGACCCCGGCTCTGGGTACAATTATGAAAGCAGCCTTAGGGCTGCTTTTTTAATGATGTGCTGATTATTATGATGTGCTGATGTGCTAATAATTTCAATGTGCTGAAATGCTGATAATTATGATGTGATGATGTGCTAATAGTTTCCATGTGCTGATATGCTGATGGTTAAAAAAAATTAAAGATTCTATAGCTTTCGTATTAAGAGAAATACGATCAATCAGCTCCTAACCTTGGGATTAATCTCAAGGTTGCGGTCATTGGCTTGCAGAGGGAGAGTTTATCGAATGCCTGAAACAGAGAATGAATTCCTGATTTTGTGTCTCATCCTTTTTGTTTTTTTAATTCGGAATAATCAAAAATTCGCTGTGCCATATCTTGGTTCAATACGTTACACATAGCATTATATAATTCGGGGAGATGTTCTTTAAATTGGATTGGGGCTTCAAAAAAATGTTCAACACAAACTGCCCAAAATTCATGGATATTCGATTTGGCATAGTCCCTCAAAAATTGTGGTCCTCCATTAATTTTCATTGAATCTAAAACTGGTTTCGCTACCGTTAACCAATTCAAATATAAACTGCTCGTTTTATTGAAATGAAAATAATCTAGAAAAAGTGCATGCGCCATTTCATGCAAGCCGAGGTTTAACTTGTCGGTTGGTTCGGAATATCCTTGCTGATAATCGGGCCAAGAAATCAACACAACCCCTGTTTTAAAAATGGTAAGTCCCTTTAAATCATGTTGGATGATTTCGGAATAAAAGCGTTTTGGAAAAAGTACAATGCGATCGAATTTAGGGAAATTGAAGTCCGGTAAGCCTAAAGAAATTTGAGCCATCGTAGCCGAAACAAGCAACATCATTTCATTGCTAATTTCGAGTCCTTCTCGTCCTTTGAACCATTTGGATTTTAAAACTTTTTTTAATTTTTTTTTGAATTGCAATCTGTCCAAATCGGTCAACAAGTGATAAAAGGCAAAATGCTTCAGTAAAAGTATATCCAATTCAACATCTTCTGGAATTGGAAAATATTGAGTAAAACCATAGTATTTTCCTTCGAAGAAATAGTCTAATTTGAGTTCAAGTTCTTTTCTCTTCAAAAAAATAAAGAAAAGAAATAAACTAAGAATGGGGATTAATAGAATCTCCATTTCTGAGTATCAAATTATGCAGCAACAGCCTGATTAATTTGTGCTGGGTGTTCTTCTTGCCCAAATTTTCGCATGGTGCGGACGTGACTACCAATGGCGGTCCACATACTTGGAATATTATGATAAGGAACGCCAAATTGCTTACTTACGCGCTCCACAATGGAACTTAATGCTGGATAATGAACGTGACTAACTTTTGGAAAAAGGTGATGTTCGATTTGAAAATTCAATCCACCAACATACCAATTTACAATCTTGTTTTTAGTAGCAAAGTTTGCGGTTGTACGCATTTGATGAACAGCCCATGAATCTTCAATAGTCATGCGAACATCAACATCTTGGGTAGCATCCGTAAAATCGGTTAGTTCGATTACATGCGCCAATTGAAAAACAAGCGAAAGTGTTATACCTGTGACAACGCTCATAAACATAAAGCCAACGATGAACTTGCTAAATCCAAGAAGAAAAATGGGAATTGCGAAGTAAAAAATTACATACATGGCCTTAGAAAACCAAAAAATAACATGCTCTTGCATGGGTATATTATTGATAGACGTAGTATGAATACTGCGTTTAAAATACTTATCGAAATCGGTGTATAGCGCCCAAAGAATATGTGAAATACCATAAAAGAAGAACATATAATAATGTTGGTACTTGTGAACTGGCTTGTATGCTTGGGAATAACAATGTCTTAATACAGGTGATTTAGCAATATCATCATCGAGTCCATCAATATTGGTGTAGGTATGATGAACGATATTATGTTTGATTTTCCAAATAAAGGCATTGGCTCCGAGCGCGTTCATGGTGAGACCCATGATGTAATTGATGCGTTTACTTTCAGAATAACTACCATGATTTGCATCATGCATTACATTAAACCCAATGGAAGCGATGCACAAACCAAGAATACCACAAATAGAAAGCGATAAAACAGCAGGCATTGAAATCGTTAACAAAGAAATGTAGCAAGCAAGCGCTAGAGGAATAAGAACGAATGATTTTAGATACAATCTCCAATCGCCTGTTTGTTTAATATTTTGAGTTGCGAAATACTGCTTCACTTCTGCGTTAAGTGTTTCGGAGAAGGAATTGTTCTTATTATTGAAAACTACTTTTTTCAAATGACTCGATTTTGATGGTTAGATGCAATGCGCATTGATAAAACAAATGTAATTCAAACGAACACGCCAAACCCACAAAAGGTTCATTTTATTGAAAATACTATTCAGAATACGTTCGTTTGTAATTGGATACAATAAAAATTCGCTTTTTCTCTATGTTTGCATTTTAATTGATACGACTAAAAATGGAAATCTCAGATGACATCCTTTCCCGAATAAAACAATTACAAAAGAAATATAGCGCCATGGGACAGGACTTAAGTTCGTATCTCGATGGATTACTTCATGCCGACTTTCTTACCTATTGGGATTATATTCATTTAGATACGTTGTTGAGTTTGCAAACCCCGCGAACTAGCTTTCCGGATGAAGAGATTTTCATCATGTACCATCAGATTACCGAGCTGTATTTTAAGTTAAGTCTTCATGAGCTTAAACAAATTGCGGCTCAAGAAAATCCAGATTTAGCATTCACAACTAAACGCATTCAACGTGTGAATCGCTACTTTATGAATCTAACACATTCGTTCGAAGTCATGGTTGATGGAATGGAACGAGAGCAGTTTCTTCAGTTCCGCATGTCACTTTTACCTGCTTCTGGATTTCAAAGTGCTCAATATCGTATGATTGAAATTTTTGCAACCGATTTCATCAATTTAGTAGATAAAGACCATCGGGCAAATTTTGAAGAAGGGAAACATTCCATTGAAGAAATGTTTAAGTTTATTTACTGGCAAGCGGGAGCGACAGAACTAGCCACGGGTAAGAAAACCCTCACCCTCGATCAATTTGAAGAAAAATACTCTAAGCAATTAATTGATCTTGCCGAAAGCAATGTGAAAGGAAATCTATTGATGATTTTTCTAAAGTTAGAAGCTTCAGGTGCGGAACTTGGAGAACTAAAAGCGGCTTTGCGTGGACTCGATTTATTGGTGAATGTGAATTGGCCACTTTCTCATTACAAAAGTGCCGTGCGTTATTTGCAAAAAGATCCTGAAGATATTAAAGCAACGGGCGGTACCAACTGGCAGAAATACCTGCCTCCACGTTTCCAAAAGAGAATCTTTTACCCCACACTTTGGACAGAACAAGAAAAGAATGATTGGGGCAAAGCCTGGGTTGATGATGTTTTAGGAGGGAAATAAAATAGCCTGTTCATCGTTAGTCACTTGAATAGTTTGAGAGTTGCGTTTACCTGATTCCCTTCTGCAAATTATTTTCATTTTATTAAGATAAATTTGTCCTAATGCCAATACACCATTGATCAATATGTCTACTTCGAGCAAATTTAACAAGAGAAGACTCATACAAATTTCAATCGCAGCTATTTCGCTGGTATTGATTTACATAATTTTCTTTGGTGGTTCTAAAGGCAATCAAAATCAAGGAGCCATTCTCTCAACTCCTGTAAGTAAAGGTGTGTTTAGCATCTCAGTTCAAACAACAGGAGAAATCAAGGCCAAAAACCAGAAAGACATTGATGCACCTGGAGTAGAAATGCAGCAAGCTGGCATGTGGAATGGAACTAAAATTCAAGAGCTAGTGCCAGAAGGAACCATTGTGAAAGAAGGCGACTTTGTAGCTTCGTTGGACAAAACACCCATCATGACAAAGCTCCAAGAAGCCATGCTAGAGGTGGATAAAAAATCATCAGAGTTTAAACAAGCCCGACTTGATACTGCCATTACATTGCGCGATGCTCGGGATGAATTGTTGAACCTTAAATCGGCAAAAGAAGAATCTCGACTTGAAGTGGAGCAATCAATTTATGAAGCTCCTGCATTTCAACAACAAAAGCAATTAGCGCTCGAAAAGGCAAATCGAAATTACAAGCAGAAAGTCGAAAATTATCAAACAAAAGTAGCCCAAGCAGCAACCAAAGTTGAAATTATCCATGCCGATTTATCGAAAGCTCAAAATGGACTCGATCGAATCAATGGCTTACTCCAAAAAATGGATATCACAGCACCAAAAGATGGGATGGTGATTTATGTTAAAAACTGGAATGGAAGCAAGAAAATCATAGGTAGCGGCGTTTCACCATGGGAACCTGCTGTTGCTACGCTTCCTGATTTGAGAGAGGTTCAGGTTTTAACCTATGTGAATGAAGTGGATATTCGAAAAGTTAAACCTGGTCAATCGGCGGACATCAGCTTAGATGCAGAACCAGATAAAAAGCTAAAAGGTGTAGTGGTGCAAGTTGCCAATATTGGAGAACAACGGCCCAATCAAGATACGAAAGTATTTGAAGTGGTGATCGATATATTGAATCCTGATTCAACCTTAAGACCCTCGATGACTACCAGCAATACCATTCATATCGAGCAGTACAAAGAAGCTATGAGCATCCCACTGGAAGCGTTATCAACCAACAAATCGAACAGCTTCGTGTGGAAAAAGAACGGTAGTACTTTCAAAAAACAGGAAGTATTAGTGGCCGCATTAAACGATCAATCAGCATTGGTTTACAGTGGCTTAGAAGCTGGAGATGAGGTTTATTTGAGTACTCCTGGCGACACAACCGATGTTGAAACCGAGAAATTGGCCCAGAAACCAATGCCTCCAAAACCATGGGTTGATCCCAAAGAGCAAAAGAAACTACTCGACCATTTGGCAAAAGTACAACCAGCTAAACGAAAGAATGGAATTCCAGAGGAATCGGCTGTAATTGTCAAATAAAATGGAAAGAGAACGCCTCTTATTTAATTTTAAAAGTGGCTTAGATGCGATGATTAACAATCGTTTCAGAGCAGCATTAACTTCACTTGGGATTATATTTGGTGTTGCGGCTGTAATTGCCATGTTGGCGATTGGTAACGGTGCTGAAAAAGAAATTCTTGAGCAAATCAAGCAGATTGGCAGCAACAATATCGTTATCAAAATAAAACTGCCAGAACCCAAAACGGAGGAAGAACAAAAGAGCAGGAAACCGGGTCAGGAGAATCAGAAATTCTCACCTGGATTAAGTTTGGCTGATGCCGAGAACATTCAAAAAACAGTTCCGGGTGTTAAATCGGTGAGCCCAGAAATTGAAAGCGAGACTGTATTTTTCACCAATGGCTTAAAGACAAAAGGCAAACTCCTTGGAATTACAAATGCCTATTTTGAAACGAGTGGAATTACAGTAACTCAAGGCCAATCATTTTCAGAAACTCAGTGGGAAAATTCGATGCCAGTATGCTTGATTGGCAGAGGAATTCAATCGAAATTGTTTGCCAATTCTGAAGCCATTGGACAGCCAATAAAATGTGGAGGGTCTTGGTTTAAGGTAATTGGAATTTTGGATGATCGAAAAGTGGATGAAAAATCAATGTCGAAATTGAGTATCCGTAATGTGAATCAAGAAGTTTATGTGCCTATACAAACCTTTCTAATGCGCGTTATGAATCGCTCAGAAGTAACGAAAGAGGAAATTATACGGTTCCAAAAAGAGCAAGCGAATGAGGAAGAATCAGGAGAAAGTTCTAACAAAACAACTGCGGTAGTAAATTACAATCAACTTGATCGTTTGGTAGTTACGATGCAAGAAAGTAATTCGATGGAACCTGCGGTAGAAGTTATCGATAAGCTTTTAAAAAGAAGACATTTTGGGGCCGAAGACTATGAAATTGTAGTTCCGGAATTGTTACTAAAACAGGAACAAAAAACACGAAAACTATTTAATCTAGTATTGGCTGTTATAGCTGGAATTTCACTACTCGTTGGAGGAATTGGAATCATGAATATTATGCTAGCATCAGTTTTAGAACGTATCAAAGAAATTGGATTGCGCCTTGCCATAGGTGCAAGAAGGGAAGATATTTTATTTCAATTTATTGCTGAAGCGATAGTAATTAGTTTGAGTGGAGGAATTTTAGGAATTATTCTCGGGATTATATTTTCTTTTTTGATCGAAATGTTCGCAGATATCGAGACGGTGATTTCAGCTACATCGGTTGTCATTTCCTTTTTTGTATCCGTAAGTGTTGGATTAATTTTCGGGATTTATCCTGCTAGAAAAGCATCACTACAAAACCCAATTGAATCTTTACGCTATGAATAAACAAATTCTCTTCGTTTTGTTTGTTACATTTTTGCTGGGGCAAACGCTAAATGGACAAACCGTTTTGAGTTTAGAACAAGCTTTGGAGCAAGCAACAGCAAACAGTCCGGTGGCCAAACAAATACAATCAACCTTCCAAAGTAATAAGTGGTTGTACAAGGCCGCATTGGGCAACAGGGCTCCACAAATTCGGTTGAATGCCGATTTGCCAGGTTACCAAAGAAGAATAAATCAAGTAGTGCAACCTGATGGTTCGTTCCAGTTTATCCCTGTGAGACAAGCCTATTCAAACGCTGGACTTTCTTTAAGTCAAGTTATTCCAGCAACAGGTGGCTCAATTTCTATTGAAAGCAAAATTAATCGGGGAGATATTTTTGATGTTGAAAACTCCACCTTCTATCAAACAAATCCTTTACAAATTAATTTCTTTCAGCCATTGTTTCGATTTAACAGTCAGAAATTTAATTGGAAACAAGATAAGCTTCGACTAGAATTAGCAAATCGCCAACAAGTAGAACAAATTGAAGCTTTAAATGCAGAAGTAATTTCAAGATATTTCGATTTATACATTGCTCAATTACAATTGTTAAACGCAACGTTAAACGAAACAATGAACGACACAATTTACAGAATCGCTAAAGGTAGATTCGGCGTGGGCAAGATTGCTGAAAGTGAACTATTACAAGTAGAACTAAGTTATACAAACGCAAGAAATTCCGTTGAACAACAAACACTTCAGGTGGAACTTGCTAGACGTCAGTTGGAGCGTTTCACCGGAAAATTGGACAATTCAATAATTTTACTCGCTCCACTTCAACTTCCGGTAAATGTTCCAGATCCTGAAAAATCTAAGCAAGAAGCTTTAAAGAATCGAAGTGATCTAATAGCAAACGAAATCAATGTAAATCAAGCAAACCGCCAATTAAGTGAAGCCAAACTTAGTCGAATGCCGCAAACTGATATTATGGTGAGTTATGGCTTGAACCAAACAGGAGCAACCATCGATCAAGCATTGACAGCGCCAGTAAATTCACAATATGCCGGATTAGGATTTAGTATACCAATTGTAGGCTTTGGATCGAACCGCTCGGCACAAAAGGCAGCCCAATATGCATACGAGGCAACACTGCAATCGACAGCTGCTAGTTTGCAGCAATTGGAAACCGATGCATTTGGATTGGCCCTTCAAATGAAACAGTTAAAAACAAGTGTTGAAATCTCATCGAAGGCCGACACCATTGCAAAAAAGCGATTCGAAGCCGCTAGAAACAGATATAAAATTGGCACGATGGAAATCACCAATTTATTGATTGCTCAGAATGAAAAAGATCAAGCAATCATAAGCTATGTGAGCACTCTACGAGATTTTTGGGTTACTTGGTATCAACTAAGAAGAACCACACTTTTTGATTTTGAAAAAAACAGTACGCTGTTGCACATTGAAAATTAATCCAAAAACAACGCTTTAAACAATCATGGCATTACCCAATATTTTCTCAGTAGAAGTTACAGATCAAATCGTTGGCAGAATTAACCAATTATCGGAAAATTCTAAACCCAATTGGGGGAAAATGAATGCTTCACAGATGTTAGCGCATTAACCTTTGAAACAAGCATATTTATCTTGATCTACTAGTTTTAAAAAATCATCGAGCTGTAATACAGTTGGTTGTGGCTCGTAAGCATGCCATTTATTGTCAGCACGTTTCCAAAACACCTTCCAAATATTTTTTTGTTTAACATAAGTTGCTTTAGCATAGCCGCTGGTAAAAATTTCTTCCGGATTATTCCAATGAGGACGAACTTCATTTAAAATTATAGATTGTCCGATGATTTCATAAGCAATGTCTAATCGATTTCTTATTTCAGGTTTCGGTCTAACTTTACTTATGTAATTTTCCATTGTCTCAATAATTTCGAGAGAAAATAGGATGTCAATAGTCATAATTCCAGTTGCTTTAAAAGTTGAATTAAGGTTGCATATACTTATTGCAATCGCGTAATAGAAAAACCTTCCAAGCTAATTCCATTTAAAACTGACTGAACTTGTTGACCGGTAATTTGGAATGGAATTGCTGTTGAGAAATCTTGAGCTACCGCTTGAAATTCAGTAAACGATGTGCCATTGATTGAGATTGTTCCTGTAAATTTTGCCTCAGAAACAGAGACTCTATATAAACGTGTTTTTAACTCCCATTTGCCTTGTGAATTTGCAGGAAAGCTGAATGTATTACTTCCAAATTTTAATCGGATAAGAGAAGTGTCGGTTGTCATTTCCCCAAACGCGTGCACGTCAATAAATTGACCATCTTGAGAAAATGTGCTTGATGGTATTACAAACGTGCCCATAATTACTTCTGCAATTCCGGCAACTCCTGTTTGATTTAATGAACTGAAAAGCACATTGGATGGAACTGGTGGAATTTGAGTTAAGAGTTCTGTCCAATTGCCCGACTTAAAATACCAAAATGAAGAAGTACTTGTATCATAAACCAATAAGCCTTCTGCTGGATTGCTAATAGCATTTCGCTCTACGCTCGTCATTCTGGGAGTTAAAAAACCTTTATTCGTTGCCGAAACCTCCAGTCGGGCACTTGAATCTGGCGTTAAGGTTCCAATACCCATGTTATCAGTTTGAGCCGAACCCATAAGGCTAACAAAAAGAAAAAGAGAGATAATTATTGATATACGCATGGAGCAAATCTAAGAAAGGATGTTGTTTGTATCGAAAATAAAAATTCATCAAAGTCGTTACCGATTTTAAGAGTTGATGAATTACGAATCATTGGTCAAAAATACTACTTTTACATACGCATGAAAAAGGTCGTTCTTCTTGTAATTTTAATAGCATCGATGAGTTTATCGAGCTGCTCCTTATTTAAGAAAAAATGCAATTGCCCCGATGTTCATCGTCAAAAACGAGTTGCGCTACTTAGTGATAAGGCATATTTCGAGTTGATATAATTTCATAAAATAAATTGAGGGACGTTTCGAGTTATTTGTATTTTCGCAGTTCGTAGATTCATTCTAAATAAGTAAATGCAAACCGATCTTTCTCACGTTCCTATTGGAGAATCCGCCATTATCTTGGGTTTTTCTGATGAAGAAATTTCATTGAAGTTGATTGAGCTTGGCTGTATTCCTGGAACCCAAATTACCATGATTCGGAAAGCTCCCTTTGGAGATCCTCTGGCTTTTGCGTGTTCAGGATCATTAATAAGTATTCGTATTCATGAAGCCACTACTGTTCAGGTAGACTGCTTATAAAAAAACCGTGGAAGAAGCCATCATCAATATTGCTTTAGTTGGGAATCCCAACAGCGGGAAATCGACTCTTTTCAACGCTCTTACTGGATTACATCAAAAAACGGGAAATTTTCCTGGGGTAACTGTAGAGAAGAGAACAGGCCAAGTGCGCATGTTTCACCCAAAGGACAAAAGCCGCAAAACGGTTAAATTTATTGACCTTCCAGGGACATATTGCTTGTTTCCAAAATCGCTCGACGAATTAGAAACGTTCAAACTTTTAACCGATCATCAATCGGAAGATGCTCCCGATAAGGTTATCATTGTTGCGGATGCTTCTAATTTAAAACGCTCGCTTTTGCTTTGTTTGCAAGTAATCGACCTTGGCTTACCTGCTGTTTTAGCAGTAAACATGATTGATTTATTGGAACGAAGTCACCTGAAATTAGATACTGTTCGCTTGGCTGCGGAACTTGGTATTCCCGTTATTTCTGTGAATGCCCGCGATAAAAAAGGAGTTAGCGAATTGAAAACCGCCCTTTTTCAAGAACAGATTGGCAGCAATAAAATCTTCGACAATCCTTCCGAAACGCATCCTGGATTGGTAGAAATGCTTCAAAAAAGCACTGGAATTCGCCACGGATATGAGGCCTATTTGACAGCTGCTAATTATGATTTGTTGCAATCGGAGAGAAATCTTCCCGATTTACGTGCTTTGCTTGCCGAACAGAATCTCAATCCATTTGGCTTACAGAGTGAAGAATCGCTTCGCAGATATGGAATGATTCAAACCATTTTAGATAATTGCTTGGCGCAAGTAACCATTACACGCGCCTTAAAATTCTCGATGAAACTCGATGATATCTTCACACATCCTGTTTGGGGTTTTGGAATATTTTTAGGCATTTTGTTTCTGCTTTTTCAAGCCATCTTTTCATGGGCCGAAGTGCCAATGGATTTGATTGATGGCTTATTTCAATATTCAGGATCTTGGATTGCCGACAATCTTCCTGCTGGTAAACTCAACGACTTATTTGCCCAAGGAATACTCCCAGGATTAGGGGGGATTTTTATGTTCATTCCGCAGATTGCAATTCTGTTTGCTTTCATCGCTATTCTCGAAGATTCTGGATACATGGCCCGTGTGAGTTTTATCATGGATAGACTCATGCGAAGATTTGGCATCAATGGGAAATCTGTTATTCCTTTAATTAGTGGTGTTGCCTGTGCTGTTCCAGCGATTATGTCGGCGCGTACTATTAAGAATTGGAAAGAACGACTCATTACCATTTTGGTAACACCGCTCATGAGTTGCTCGGCACGATTGCCCGTGTATACCTTATTAATTTCAATTGCAGTTCCCGATCGTTTTATAGGTATTTTCAATATCAAAGGTTTAATCATGATGGGATTGTATCTGATTGGATTTGTTGCTGCATTAGGAACAGCACTCATACTAAAATGGGTTATCAAATCGCGTGAACGCAGCTATTTCATTATGGAATTACCTGTTTACCGCATGCCGCAGTGGAGTGTAGTTGCTCATACCATGGGCGAAAAGGTATTGGTGTTTATTCGGGATGCAGGTAAAGTGATCATTGCCATTTCCATTTTATTGTGGGCCTTATCGTCCTATGGTCCAAGCGATCGATTTGAACGTTTGGAAAAAACATACAATGATCCTGTAATGATCCAAAAACTTGGTGCTGAACAAGCTGCAAGTGCATTGTCGGCGGAGAAACTACGAAACTCCTATGCAGGTATTTTAGGGCATGCCATCGAGCCCGCCATTGCACCATTGGGATTCGATTGGAAAATTGGAATTGCACTCGTTACTTCATTTGCTGCTCGTGAAGTGTTTGTTGGAACAATGGCTACAATTTATGGAGCTGGCGGTGATGACGATAAAAACACAACCTTAAGGCAACGCATGCTTAACGATACAAACGACCGAACTGGATTACCTTTGTTTACGCTTGCTAGTTCGTTTGCACTTATCCTTTTTTATGCGTTTGCGATGCAATGCATGAGTACAATTGCAGTGGTAATTCGGGAAACAGGAAGTTGGAAATGGGCTGCCGCTCAAACCATCTACATGGGATTATTGGCTTGGCTCTCGGCATTTGCCATTTACCAATTGTTGAGCTAAGAATTCGATTTCATCATTACTTCGATTATAGGATATCATTAAAAATTTATGAATCGTAAAGAGTATACCATACTATTCACATTGGCCTTGATTCAGTTTACCCATGTGATGGACTTTATGATTATTATGCCTTTGGGAAATCAGTTGATGAAGCTATTTTCTATTCAGCCTCAACAATTTGGCTTTATTGTTTCTGCATACACTATAACAGCAGGAATTGTGGGGTTTGCAGGTGCCTTTTTCGTAGATCACTTTGACAGAAAAAGATTACTTATCTCTTGCTATTTTGGATTTCTTCTGGGAACACTTGCCTGTGCTTTTGCCCCCGATTATTACTTCATGCTTGCCGCACGGATTTTTACCGGTGCATTTGGTGGTATTTTGGGATCGCTCATTCTCTCTATCGTTGGAGATGTTATTCCAAATCAAAGACGCGGAGCCGCCATGGGTTTTGTTACTGCAGGTTTTTCATTGGCTTCGGTATTCGGAGTGCCATTTGGGAATTATTTAGCAAGTATTTACAATTGGCACGCGCCTTTCCTTTTTATTGCGGGCGTTGGATTAATCATCGCGCTGTTAATTCTTCGATTTATTCCAACGTTGAATGAACATATTCAAAGTAGAGGCAATCGTCCAAATCCAGGTAATGTGCTTCGGAATTTAATGAAGAACAACAACCAAAGACGTGCGTTGCTCTTGATGGCATTGCTCATGCTCTCGCAGTTTACCATCATTCCTTTTATTGCGGCTTATATGGAAAAGAATGTTGGTTTTACGCAAATTCAGGTAACGTATATTTATTTATTTGGTGGATTGTGTTCTGTGTTTGCGGCGCCTCTCATTGGGAAGCTTGCCGATAAAGCAGGAAAGTTCAAAGTGTTTGCCCTCTTTGCATCCCTGGCTATAATTCCACTGTTTTTAATAACCAACATGCCCGAAGTTCCTGTTTGGATGGCGCTTATTGTTACAAGCTTTTTCTTTATTGTAATAAGTGGACGTGTTGTACCAGCAATGGCGCTTATTACCTCAACAACACAACCTGCAAATAGAGGAAGTTTTATGAGTTTTAATTCATCGGTCCAACAAACAACCGCCGGAATTGCCGCTTTTATTTCGGGTAGCATTGTTACTGAAAATGGAACAGGCAAATTGCAGCATTATCCCATTGTAGGATACATTGCAATTGCTGCCTGCTTCATAAGTATTTGGGCAGCTTCGCGCATTGTAAGTGCCGATGAATACGCGGCAGAATTAGAAAGAAAGAAACAGGTTTAATAGATAGCCTCAAACTTAAAAATTTGATCTTGAGAAATTGAGTTTCGCGAGGGCCTTTGCAATGCTCTCTATGGAATTTCTCAGAAATTCTCTCTCCTATTCTATCTGAAATCAAGTTAAGATCATTATTTGCAGAAACTGCTCTTCAGATCAACCTAACATTAAAATACCACAAGTCAAAAAATTAACCTGCAATTAGAAAACGATCGATGTAGGTGCATTAAATTCCAGAATTTTTATTTGAAAATCGTTGACTTGATAGTGTAGCAAGTCTAATGTTAAATTTAATTAACTGAAAGAAATTTGATGTTATTGGTTAGAAATGCAAATAGAATCAAGTCAAATTTGTTCTAATTACAAATCTACCAAATCTACCGCAATTCATCTGAACAATGGATTGTGCTACCATCATGTTCAAAAAAATCTACCTCCGCAAAATCATCGGAATCAAAATTCC